>MDTG01279549.1_pt1 | contig 23419 bp, 19 predicted proteins | sample 811421 | NCBI WGS metagenome assembly MDTG01 (sample SAMN05326645, study PRJNA326480) | marine metagenome | isolation source: seawater | place: Pacific Ocean: South East | collected 2011
ACCGTTAAAGGCAATGATGTGTGCTTTACCATTTCAGCAGTCAATTTTACCATTAGAGGAATGTCTCTCAAAATTCCTGCCCCAGCACCTTTGCTAACTACTTTTTTGACTGGGCAACCAAAATTGATGTCAATGATATCAGGCTTAGAAGCTTCAACAATTTCTATAGAGCGCAACATGGAGTCCAAATTAGCCCCAAAAATTTGTATCCCTACAGGGCGCTCTTTTTCATAGACATCTAATTTCTTAACGCTTTTTGCAGCATCGCGAATCAACCCCTCACTGGAAATGAACTCGGTATAGACCACGTCGGCACCATTTTCCTTACACAAGGCGCGAAAAGGAGGGTCACTGACGTCCTCCATAGGAGCCAACAATAAAGGGAATTCACCTACCGATATGTCGCCAATTTTGACCACCTTAAATTTTTTACAAAATTAGCAAAATCTATCGCTATTTTAAGCCAAAAGTGTTTACAATATTTTGAGAGAGGTCGACATCCCAAATTTCAGCCACAACTCCATTCTTAAGATAATATATCCTTGGAGGAGAAGCTCCTATTAAATCAAAAAAAGTGCTGACATCAATAAAGGCATAAGGAGAAGAAGATTGCGTCATCCTTTCAAAATCCTGGACGGTATTAGAGCCTTCCTGATAAAAGAGTGTGTAAAGTTCTGGAAAGTTCTTGTGTTGCCTTTTTAGTTGACCAAGTTCAGTGGCCGCTTCTTGACAATGTTCACAGTCCAAATTAAAAACAGCAATCAACTTTTCCCCAGAGAAAAGGTCGACTCTGCCTTTCGGCTCAAAATGAGTAAAGGTTTCAAAGGGAAAATCTTCGTGATTAGGCATGGGCAAAAACAACCACATACTGAGAATGGTTGCCACTGAAAATCCAAAAAGAATGGTCTTGAAAGCATGTCTGCTTTTAGCTGTTTTGTATATAACAAAAGCCACTGCCAGCATGACCAAATTTTTAAGTATAGATTGCTCTGGGGTCATGGAAATCATCTCGCCAAAACAACCACAATTTTCGGTATCTCCAGTTGACCAAAGGTAGATCAAATGACCCGTAAACCCCCCCAATAGTAAAAAGGTGATTTGCATCAATTGCTTTAAGTAAAATGGCAAAATCATCAATATGCCCAGGGCAAACTCTAGACCGATAAAAAACCTTGCCATATGACCCGCGAAGGCCCTACTCGGGGCCAAACCTTGATCCATCAAAGTGATTTCAAAAAACCCCGGGCCTACCGCTTTAGTATAGGCTGAAAATATAAATGTGATGGCCAAAAGGATTTGCAATGTTTTAGATATAATTCTCATTATGCTGTTAATTTTTATCCTAAAATTAACTTTTCTGGGACAAACAAAAAACCAAACTTTCAAAATAAGTATCTTTGGCCAAGTAGAGGAAAATGCGCTGATGAAATACATTAGAAATTTTTGCATTATCGCCCATATCGACCATGGAAAGAGTACGCTTGCAGATCGATTATTGGACTTTACAGGGGCAGTGACCTCTCGCGAAAAACAGGAGCAGTTACTAGATGATATGGATTTGGAACGGGAGAGGGGTATCACGATCAAATCCCACGCCATCCAAATGGAATACATTTATAATGGAAAAGAATATGTTTTTAATCTCATTGATACACCTGGACACGTAGATTTTTCCTATGAAGTTTCGCGATCCATTGCTGCTTGTGAAGGGGCACTACTAGTTGTAGACGCCGCCCAAAGCATTCAAGCACAAACCATTTCAAACCTTTACCTTGCATTAGAGAATGATCTGGAAATCATCCCTGTTTTGAATAAAGTAGATCTTCCGTCTGCCAATCCGGAGGAGGTCACTGATGATATTGTAGACTTATTGGGGTGCGATGCAGAAGAGATCATTCCAGCATCAGCCAAAACGGGGCTGGGAATTGAAGATATCTTAGTAGCCATCATTGAGCGCATGCCTCCTCCCAAAGGAAAACTAGATGCTCCCTTACAAGCCTTGATCTTTGACTCTGTCTACAACCCTTTTCGAGGTGTTGAGACTTACTTCAGGGTGATCAACGGTGAAATAAGAAAGGGCCAAAAAATACAATTTATTGCTACAGGAAAAACTTATTTTGCCGACGAAATTGGAACACTGAAGCTAAAGCAAGTGCCAAAAAAAATGATTGCTGCAGGTGATGTAGGTTATCTCATTACAGGCATCAAAGAAGCCAAAGAGGTAAAGGTAGGAGATACCTTGACAGGTACAGATAATCCAACACAAGAGGTCATCGAGGGTTTTGAAGAAGTAAAGCCAATGGTTTTTGCTGGAATTTATCCTGTGGACACTGAAGATTATGAAGAGTTGCGCGCCAGTATGGAAAAGCTGCAGTTGAATGATGCTTCTCTTGTCTTTGTCCCGGAAAGTTCGGCAGCGTTGGGGTTTGGGTTTCGTTGCGGGTTTTTAGGTATGCTGCACCTCGAAATTATTCAGGAAAGACTCGAGCGGGAGTTCAACATGACTGTTATCACAACGGTTCCAAATGTATCCTACCACGCCTATACAAAGAAAAAGCCTGATGAAGTTGTTATGGTTAATAATCCCTCAGATTTGCCCGACACTTCTTTTTTAGAGCGCGTAGAAGAGCCTTATATCAAAGCCTCCATCATAACAAAATCTGATTTTGTAGGCAATGCCATGTCCCTTTGTCTAGAAAAGAGGGGAATCATTACTAATCAAACTTACCTTACCACAGAAAGGGTAGAGTTAAATTTTGACATGCCACTAGCGGAAATCGTTTTTGATTTCTACGATCGCTTGAAAACCGTCTCCAAGGGCTATGCTTCTTTTGACTACTCTCCCACCGGAATGCGTCCTTCAAAGCTAGTAAAAGTGGATATCTTGCTTAACGGCAACGCTGTAGATGCGCTTTCTGCGCTCATTCATGCAGACAACGCCTATACCATCGGTAAAAAAATGTGTGAAAAACTTAGGGAGTTGATCCCAAGGCAACAATTTGACATTCCGATCCAGGCAGCCATTGGTGCTAAAATAATTTCTCGAGAAACCATCAAAGCCCTCAGAAAAGATGTTACCGCAAAATGTTATGGAGGTGATATTACCCGTAAAAGAAAGCTGCTTGAAAAGCAGAAAAAAGGGAAGAAGAAAATGCGCCAGGTGGGTAGTGTAGAAATTCCTCAACAAGCTTTTATGGCAGTGCTAAAGCTAAATGATTAAAATATGCCACTGCATTTGAAGTCTTTTTTCTACCACTCATTATTTCCTTTCTTTCTAAACTCAATCGTCCGCCCTGTTTAAATGCAAAAAAAAGAGCAAAAAGGCTTTTTAGCTTAACTCACCCTTGTAAAAAGGGGATTAATTCGGCTTTTCAGAGGTGATTTTGATTTTATTTTTTAAAAAGATAAATTCGCAAGAAAGCCACTCCATGAATCGTATCTTAATTTTCGTGAGCCTCACTTCACTTTTTTGCTTAGGTTGCAATGGTCCATCGTCCAATAAATCTAAAAGGCCGAACATCGTGTTTCTCTTGGCCGATGATATGGGTTATGGTGATTTTGAAAAAATAGGCGGTTCAACCAAAACCCCCAACTTGAACCGACTGGCTGAAGAAGGCATTTTTTTTGATAATTTTTATGCCGCAGGGCCCAACTGCTCTCCTTCTCGAACAGGTCTTATGACTGGCAAAAGCCCTGCCAAAGTGGGCATGTATAGCTATAGACCTCCTAGGCATCCCCTGCACCTTCCCAATCAGGAAGAGACTCTAGCAGAGCTCCTTAAAAGAAAAGGTTACCAAACGGCCCATATTGGGAAGTGGCATTTGGGAGAATTGACCCAAAACCCTGAGTTCAATCATCCACAACCATACGAGCATGGTTTTGATTATTCGCTTGGAACTGAAAACAATGCAAAGCCTTCTCACCTCAACCCCATAAACTTTTTTCGTAATGGTAAAGCTCTCGGTCTTGTAAAGGGGTATTCTTGTCAGATTGTTGTCCAAGACTGCATGGACTGGCTTAATCAAAAAAGTAATGATCCTTTCTTTTTGTATGTTGCTTTTCATGAACCACATGCTAAGGTCGCATCCCCTCCCAAACTGGTTGAAAAATATGCTAATCTACCTTTAAAAGATGCAAAGTACTTGGCCAATATTGACCACTTAGACATCGCCATTGGACGCCTGTTGGACTATCTGGAAGAACATGGCTTAATGGAAAATACAATCATCATGTTTAGCTCAGACAACGGCTCTTATCGATTGGCCTCCAATGCAAATTTGAAGGCTGTAAAAAGCTATTTATATGACGGCGGAATCCGCGTTCCTGGCATTGTTAAGTGGACAGGGATTAAAACCAATAAAAAAATAATTGATACCCCTACGGGCTTGGTCGATGTGCTCCCTACCCTTTGCGAAATTGTAGGAATTGATCCCCCGAACGACCTTGATGGAACGAGTTTTCTACCTCTTTTAAGAGGAAAGCCTTTCATTCGTAAACGTCCACTTTACTGGTTCTTTTATCGAACCGTTCCAGAAATTGCAATGCGTGTTGGGAATCATATGATTTTAGGCAAAGACAAAGACACCATTCCAAGGCCCCATCAATTCTCTCAAGATGATTACGACTATATCAAATCCATTTCCCTAAAAGACTACGAACTCTATGATTTGCATCAAGACTTTTCACAAGAAAACGATCTTTTTGATACGCATCCCAAAAAGGACTCCCTAAAAGCTTTGATTGAAGCTCAATTAGCTGAAATAAGAAATAACATCTATCCATGGAAAGAGCTACCCCTTAAATTACAGCCACGGAAAAATAAAAAAAACTGGGTGCAATACTAACAAAAACTTGCTTAGTGAAAATTGAATTTTTATATTAATGGAATGAGCACAATTGTTTTCAAAAAAATAATGGTCGGGTTCGCTTTCTCACCCAATCTTAAGGCCAATGTTTATGAGTCTTTAAGAATGGCTCATTATTTTGGAGGAGATTTGATTTTTGTTCACGTAGGGGGTAAAACCCCAGAAAAAGAATCTCGTTTTAAAGAAATCATTGCATCCAGTCCCGTTCAGTCGGAGAAAGTTACCATCGACTGGAGGGTGGGAAATCCCGTCAATATATTACTAGAAGCCAGCCAAGAATTCAATGTTGATTTGATTCTCTTAGGTGCATTAAAAAGAGAAAATGTTGTAAAGTTTTATTTGGGTTCAATCGCCAGAAAAATTACCCGTAGGGCTAAGTGTTCTGTTTTGTTGCTGATAAACCCCTCTGTGGAAAGACAGCCATGCCAACACATCGTTGTCAATGGCTTTGACAGTCCTCAAACCTCGGAAACCATTAAGGCTGCGTTTATGGTGGCAAAGGCTTTGGGGTCGAAAAAAATATCCCTGGTTGAAGAGATAAGCCGGTCGAAAGTCGCAGTCACAGTAGACGATGACAAAAGTTTGAGACGGGCCACCCTAAAAAAAGAAAAACTCAGACGACAGGAGCAAACACGAGTAAAAGACGTTGTTAAAAAGCTTCCCATCAAATTAACCGCCGAAATCAATTGGATCTCCCAAAGCATTTTTGGAAGAAGAGGTTACTCTATTGGACATTATGCCAGAGTGATCCGAGCAGACTTGTTGGTCATGAATGCTCAAGAGAATCTTGGTTTTATCGACAGACTTATTACAAGAGATCTAGAACATATTTTAGCTGAGTTGCCCACGGATGTTTTAATCGTAAACTCAAAAGGAAATGAATAATACCTCCTCTTTTAAGCAGTTTTTAGGTGGCTTACCTAAAAATATTTTTTCGGGTTTTGTCGTTTCCCTCATTGCATTACCTTTGGGGCTCGGCTTGGCCATTGCTTCCGAGGCACCTCCAATGGCAGGAATTATTGCAGCCATTGCAGGGGGAATGGTTGTTTCTTTGTTGGGTGGTTCAAATCTTACTATAACGGGGCCTGGAAATGGACTAGTAATAGTTATTCTCTCGGCCATTGTTGGCATGGGTGAAGGCGATTTATATCAAGGATATTTATACACGTTAGCCGCCATCGTGTTGTCTGGATTACTGCTTTTTATTTTTGGTGTTTTTCGCTTGGGTGCTTTGAGTGAGTTTTTTCCCACAACAGCGCTTCAGGGAATGCTAGCCGCTATTGGAGTTGGTATTTTGGCCAAACAATTTCATGTGATGTTGGGGTTTACAGGCGTCAAAGGCAATACGATCAATCAATTGATCCTGATTCCCAGCTCAATTAAAAATTTAATGAGCAACGCCACTAGTGAAATTATTTTAGCAAGTGCTATAGGCGTGTTGAGTTTGGCCTTTTTATTTCTATATGCCCGAGTCAGAAATTCTGTTTTTCAATTGATCCCTGCCCCCATGTGGGTTGTAATCGCCTCCATTGGGGTGATGTATTATTATGATCTGATCCTAAAAAGCCCCGATGTATTGGGGTCCAATCTTATGATTACACTGCCCGACAACTTGATGGCTTCCTTGCCCAGCCCTGATTTTGGTAAAATTTTAACTTCTGATTTTATGGGCTACACCCTTTCCATCACCTTGGTGGCGGTCATTGAGTCTTTGCTGAGCATCAAAGCAGTAGATAAGCTAGACCCGCTAAAGAGAAGATCCAACATCAACAAAGACCTAAGGGCGTTGGGAATCGCCACAGGTATTAGTGGTTTTTTTGGAGGGCTCAATGTAGTAACCGTGATTGCAAGAAGTTCCGTAAACGTTAACAATGGTGGAAATAATCGTTCCGCTAACTTTTTTCACGCCGCCTTTCTTGTTGTCTTTATTCTTTTGTTTGCCAAGCAAATTCAAAAAATCCCAATGCCTGCCCTAGCAGCTATTTTAGTATATACCGGATATCGACTGGCTACGCCCGAAAACTTGTTACGGATATATAAGGTGGGAAAAGAACAAGCGATCATATTTCTTACCACCCTGATAGCAACACTAATGACCAGTCTTACCACGGGAATTATGCTGGGCATATTGACCACGCTATTGGTTCATATTGTCCTCAACAAAAGTGGAGTTTTGTTCTCCCGCAATTGGCTTAAGCCCAATGTGCTGATGTACTTGGAAGAAGAGACTGGAAATTATTATGTCAGTGTAAAGAATTTTTGCAGCTTCTTGAATTTTTTTAAGCTAAAAGCCAAGCTGGACGAAATCCCTCCCAGTGCTCACGCCATTGTCGATTTTTCACTTTGTCAATTTGTAGATCATACTGTCATGGAAGGGCTGAACGATTACAGCCGAAGCTTTTCCCGTCAGGGTGGGTTTTTCGAAATCATTGGACTTGATGTTCACGAAGCTAAAACAGAACACCCCTTTGCAATTCGCAAAAGCTTGCCTGAATCCTCTCTTTTTAATTTTCAAATTTCGTTGACCAATAGACAAAAGCTTTTGCAGAAATTATCTACCATTTTGGATTGGAATTATCTTCCTGATCCAATCTCAAATTATGATGACTTAGAAAGGTTTTTCTACTTCAAAACCAAATGGATAAACTACCGTTATAACAATTTGGAAAGTAAAAACAAAGAGTTCCTGCTTTTCGATCTTTCCTACAGTGAGGGTGCCTTTATTGCTAAAGAAGACTTAAGGTCAACCTTTTTGCAAATCAAAGTAACAAAGAAAATGCCTGTTTTTGCATTGGACAAGGAGAACTTTATGACCACCATACTGCATTTGTCTGGAATGCATGATATTGACTTTATAAAGAATCCCGACTTCTCGAGGAGGTTTTACCTTAGAGGTGAGGATGAAAAAGCCATTCGTGCGTTTTTTACAGACGATCTTATTTACTTCTTCGAGAGTCATCCTACCTACTACTTGGAGTCCAAAGGAGACAGCATTTTGATTCGCAGCAAAGAGCGACTGGCAAGCATTCAAGAAATAAAACAAAAATTGGCTTTTGCCGAAGAACTTCTTAAAATTCTGGAGAATAAATAAAATTATCTTTTACTTTGAGATTTAAGATCATTTCGGTTTAGTATAATATTAAAAATACTATGAAAATTAAAATTATTCCATTATTTGCGATTTGCTTAATAACCTCCTTATGTTCACAACAAAAAAGAACAATTGGCTCTGTTGATCGATTACTTCCTGAGATGAATCAGTACGTAGCACCAGGGGCTCAAATCGAGATCCTTGCAGAGGGTTTTGGATGGTCGGAAGGTCCAGTATGGGTCAGTAGACTCAATGCTGTATTATTTTCTGATGTCCCAGCCAATAAGATCTACCAATGGGATGAAAAAAACGGTCTAAGTGTCTTTCTCGATCCTAGTGGCTATACTGGAATTGCTCCTCGAGAAAAAAAGGGTAGTCTCAATGCCGTGAACCGGGATGAAAGTGGTTCCAACGGTTTGATCTTGGATGCAAATGGTAAGTTGACCATTTGCATGCATGGAGACAGAAGAGTGGCGCGGCTTAACGATTGGAAAAAGAAGGGTTTTACGACCGTTATTGGTAAATACAAAGGAAAATATTTCAACAGTCCCAACGATATGGTATACTCTAATAATGGAGATTTGTATTTTACCGACCCTCCGTACGGTTTGACAAAAGGGGACCAAGACCCATTAAAAGAATTGGATTTCAATGGAGTCTTTAAGCTTACTCCATCGGGCGATCTTTCTGTGGTCATCAAGGACTTGACTAGGCCTAATGGAATCGCCATTTCCAATGATCAAAAAACTCTATACGTGGCCATTTCCGATCCTAAAGACAGACGGATCATGGCCTATGATATTACACCGAATGGAACTGAAAACGGGAGAGTATTTTTTAACGATGGCGGATTGGGAAAAGAAAGCCGTGGAAACTTTGACGGATTAAAAATCCACCCATCAGGAACCATTTTCTCTACCGGCCCGGCAGGCGTTTTGATCATTACCCCTGAAGGTAAACACCTAGGAACTATTAAAACGCTAGAGAAAACAGCCAACTGTGCTTTTGACGCCAACTTCGAATACCTCTATATGACTACCCACATGTACCTTACACGAATTAAATTATAATCTTTTGGAACTTCACTCTATAGTTTGTGGTAATTTTAAATTGGATGGTGGCGCCATGTTCGGAGTTGTCCCCAAAAAGCTCTGGGAAAAAACCAATCCTGCCGATGTCAACAATCGTATCAAGATGTGTAGCCGTTCTTTATTAATAGAAGATGGTGACCGGCTAATTTTGATAGATACTGGAATGGGCAACAAACAAAGTGAAAATTTTTTTAGCCATTATGACCGTTGGGGCGATGAAAACATAGACAAGTCTCTGAGTCAAAAAGGATTCCAAAGAGAGGACGTTACAGATGTGTTTTTCACCCACCTACACTTTGACCATTGTGGTGATGCAGTAATAAGAAACAATAATGGGGTGCTTGAGCCTGCTTTTAAAAATGCTGTTTTTTGGTCGCATGAAAATCATTGGAAATGGGCCACACATCCCAACCCTAGAGAAAAAGCTTCTTTTTTAATAGAAAATATTTTACCGATAGAAGAAAGTGGGCAGCTTCAACTACTTAAGGGAGAAGGTTTTTTGTTAAAAAACACCCCGTTGGGGTTTGATATCATTCTGGTAAACGGTCATACAGAAAAACAAATGTTACCCGTCATAAAATATAAAAGCAAAACATTAGTTTTTGCTGCTGACCTTATCCCTACTGTTGGCCATTTACCTATTCCTTATGTAATGGGATATGATACCCGACCCCTGGTGACCATGGAGGAAAAAAATCAATTTTTAAGCTTAGCTACAGAAAACGACTTCCTGTTATTTTTAGAACATGACCCATTCAACGAATTGATTTCTCTAAAGCAAGTAGAAAAAGGTGTAAGGTTGGATAGAAAACACACTTTAACTAACTTTTTTTAATGAAAACTCTCTTTTATATACTGATCTGTCCCTTAATAATCTCCTGTAGCACAATTAAGTTTGTAGGTAGCCCCATAACGGTTCCCTTGGTAAAGAACAACAAGAAGGCGCCTCTGGTTGAAGAGGAAAAAAGATTCTGGCATTTGATGGACCTCTCAAGGGACAGTATTGCAGGAATGAGTGTGGATCGTGCCCACAACGAACTGATTAAAGGCCAAGAAGGAAAAGAGGTAATTGTCGCTGTGATTGACTCCGGGGTAGATATTTATCATCCAGGGCTAGAAGAAGTCATCTGGGTAAATAATGATGAAATTCCGAACAACCTTGTCGATGATGATAATAACGGGTATGTCGACGATATCCATGGGTGGAATTTTCTTGGTGAGTCGGAACTGGAAAACATGGAGTCTGTGCGACTCCAAAGAAAAGAAGCCATAGGGTCTGAAGCTTTCGATAAATTTGAAAAAAAACGGCTTAAAAATATTGAAGGTAAAATGAAAGAATTGGCCAATATTAAGGTCATGATCCAAAAGAGTCATGAGTCAGATAGTGTCATCAAAGTCACGCTCGGCAAACAGGACTATTCTCTTGAAGAAGCTGAAGCGTTTTCTCCGAAAACCTTTGTTTTTATGGAAGCCCTAATTTTCAGACGATTTCTAAATGAAAATCAACTGACAAGATCAAAACTTGAAGTATACCAAAAAGGGGCGCAAAGCGGTATTGATGCTCATTACAATATCAATTTTAACGGCAGGGCTGTCGTTGGAGATGATCCTGACGACATTAATGACAAGAACTACGGTAATGGAAATGTTATCGGCCCTAAAAAAGAAGGTGCCAGCCACGGCACACATGTGTCTGGAATCATTGCCGCCAACCGTAGTGATGACAAAGGGAATAAAGGTGTTTTTGATTGCACCAAGATAATGGTGCTAAGGGCCGTTCCCGACGGTGACGAATATGATAAAGACGTTGCCTTGGCCATTAGGTATGCTGTAGACAATGGCGCCAAGGTGATCAATACGAGTTTTGGGAAGGGCTACTCTCCCCACAAAGAATGGGTTTGGGACGCTCTAAAATACGCCCAGGAAAATGATGTTTTGATTGTCAATGCTGCAGGGAATAGTGGGGCCAACGTTGACCCAGGAAAGGAAAAAACTTATGTAACAGATGAGGTTGAAGGAAAAGAAATTGTTTCAAATTTTCTAACGATAGGAGCTGTTGGTTCCTCCTATGATAGAACACAAGTCTCCTCTTTTTCCAACTTTGGATCAGTAAACGTTGATGTTTTTGCTCCAGGAGAAAAAATATTTTCAACAGTTCCCGATGGAAAATATGATTACTATAGCGGGACTTCCATGGCTGCACCCAACGCTGCTGGTGTAGCTGCAGTAGTAAGGTCCTTTTTTCCCAAACTGAAAGCCAATCAGGTTAAAAAATTATTAATGAATTCTGGAGTGCCCCTCTACCCAACCATTGAGAGGCCCGACACTGGTGAATTGGTAAGTCCCAAGGCCCTGTCCAGATCAGGAAAAATGGTTAATTTGTATAATGCCTTAATTTATGCCTCAAGTAAAAGCTATAAAAAATGAGAACAAAAGTCCATCTTATCTTATTAATCTTCTTATACACCTCTTCTTATGCACAAAACTATTGGCAGCAAGCTGTCGATTACAAAATGGACGTAGATATAGACGTAAATACTTTTCTGTATTCTGGAAAACAAGAGTTATTCTACACCAACAATTCCCCAGATAGTCTTAAAAAAGTTTTTTTTCACCTCTATTTTAATGCCTTTCAGCCAGGTAGTGAGATGGCTGTAAGGGTAAAAACTGGGAAAGACAAAAACAGACGTTTTAATTTTGAAATTGATTCGCTTAAACCCGATGAGGTTGGGTTTTTGAAGGTTTCTAACCTAAAACAGGAGGGAAAATTTCTTAAGTATGAGCTTTCAGAAACCATCCTGGAAGTATTATTATCTCAACCAATAAATCCTGGAGAAACTACTCGGTTGACTTTAGATTTTGAAGGTCAGATCCCCAAAATGGTTCGTCGGTCGGGGAGAGACTCCTCTGAGGGGGTAGCGCTTTCCATGGCTCAATGGTATCCCAAAATAGCAGAATATGACTATGATGGCTGGAATGCTGAACCTTATTTAGGGAGAGAGTTCCATGGTGTGTGGGGAGATTTTGACGTAACCCTCACTTTAGATAAGAGATACACCGTTGCAGCAAGTGGATATCTCCAAAACCCGAATGTGGTAGGCCATGGTTACAGCAAGAAAAAGGGCAAGGCGAAAAGGGGAAAGTTGAAATGGCATTTCTTGGCGCCTAAGGTTCATGATTTTACTTGGTCTGCCGACCCGGATTATGTTCACGACACCTATAAAGGGCCTAATGATGTGCTTCTGCATTTCTTTTATAAGGATAATCCTAAATACAATGAAAGTTGGAAAAATCTTCAGCCCAAAACTGCTGAGTTGATGCACTTTTTCAATCAAACAATTGGTGAATATCCCTACCGACAATATACCGTAGCTCAAGGTGGGGATGGTGGGATGGAATATGCCATGCTCACTCTAATTACGGGAAATAGAAATTTTGAGAGCTTGGTTGGAGTAACGGCACATGAACTGGCTCACTCTTGGTTTCAACATGTTTTGGCTACCAATGAAATGAAACATGAGTGGATGGACGAAGGTTTTACTACCTACATCTCCACTTTAGCTAAGGACAAAATTCTAAATGAGAATAATTTATTTCCTCTGGAAAGAGCTTATGATAGTTATTTCTTCTTGGCGAGCTCCGGAAAGGAACAACCACAACAAACCAATGCAAACCGTTATGATTACAATATCGCCTATGAGATATCTGCCTACAGCAAAGGGGCGATTTTTTTGAGTCAGTTAGGATATATCATAGGCGAAGACAAATTAGCAAAAGCCCTAAAGGAATACTATCGAGTGCATCAGTTCCAACACCCTGTCCCCAACGACTTTAGAAGAATCGCCGAACGGGTGTCGGGCATTCAACTAAAATGGTATTTGACAGATTGGACACAGACTACCAACACCATTGACTATGGTATAAAATCTGTAGAGGGCGATGAAACTAAATCGGTAATAACGATTGAAAGAATTGGTTCTATGCCGATGCCTTTGGAGGTGTTGGTTAATCTCAACAACGGTTCTTCCGAGGTTCACTACATCCCTATTCCTTTGATGAGGGGAGAAAAAGAAAACCCCTATTCGATGAAATGGACTGTGCATAAAGATTGGCCTTGGGCTCGGCCGGAATACGAATTGATAATCAACCATCCTAAAAGTAAAATAGTGGACATATTTATTGATCCTTCCTATTATATGGCCGACATCAATCGTGATAATAATACTTATTTTAATCAGCTGTGACCAAAAAAATAGGTTTAGAGCTGCTCAAAAGCAAAATTCAAATTGACCTTGTTTTTAGAAAGGGAAAAGTGTTTAGAAATGGGGCTTTGATCGTGCATTTTATCATCCCTAAAGAGGAGATAGAGAAAGTGTATATTGGGGTGGGTGTACCCAAAAAGATGGTGTTAATGGCCTACCAGCGCAATCGAATAAAAAGACAAATAAGAGCTGTTATTAGACAACAAAAGGAGCGCCTCCTCCTTTCGCTTTCCCCTGGGTTTTATATGGTTTTGTATAAAGGAAAAGTTGCTGTAAGCTCTGAAAGTTTATCGCAAGATTTTCAGGGTTTGCTAAAGCACTTTTCTAAGTGTGGTTGAGATACATTGAACAATGGGGAATTCCGTCTTCTAAATAAATTTCTCCTTTTTCAACAAAACCACATTGGGTATAGAATTTTTTTAGATAGACTTGGGCGGATATTTTAATTGTTTGATCACCATAATAATCTTTACAAAACCCTATACTTTTCTTAACCAAATTGAATCCTATGCCTTTTCTTCTGTTTTGTTTTTGAGTAATAATTCTTCCAATCATCGCGTATTTTTTTTCGTTTGCTCCGGGGCGGAAAATACGGGAATAAGCAATGAGTTTTTCTTTTTGATACCCCAGCAAATGAGTGGCCTGATAGTCTTTTCCGTCCAAATCCTGGTAAGGACAGTCCTGCTCTACTACAAAAACAGAGGCCCTCAGTTTTAGCAGTTCGTATAGCTCACTAAGTTCTAACTCCTCAAACTCTTTAAACGCCCATTCCATTTTATAAACAAGGTATTTTATCTATTCTTTTTTGGTGTCTTCCTCCTTCAAAAGGAGTGGTAATAAATATATCCACCATTTTTAGTGCTAGCTCTTTATTTACAAACCTTCCTGGAATGCTGAGAATATTTGCATTGTTGTGTTGTCTTGATAATTTAGATATTTCTGGTGACCAACAAAGTGCGGCCCTTATAGTTTGGTGTTTATTGGCGGTCATTGCTGCCCCATTTCCACTTCCACAAACAATAATTCCCATGTCTGCTTTTTTGTTTTCTAAATCCTTAGCTACAGGATGAATAAAGTCTGCATAATCAACACTTTCTCCACTGTTTGTTCCGTTATTATGTAATTGATGTCCTTTTAGCTCTAAATGCATTACAATCGCCTCTTTTAAATCTACTCCTGCGTGATCATTTCCTATTGATATATTCATCTTGCTTTTTTATAAATTTAAACCTTTCCTTTTTTCTGTTAGTTTTGTTTTTGATTAATTGTTGATAATTTTCTTTATGTTATATATACTCTTCTTGGTTATAATTATAACTAAAAAAAGTTTACGCATATGCAATTTTATTTTTCATAATTAATCATCTATTTATAAAGTTATTTCGCTTCCTTTTTAACACTAAAATTAATTCTAAATCCTGTAAATAATAAACATCTGTTTGGTTTTAGGGTTTGTTAGTATCTGCTTTAATTCCTTAATTACCACTTTTTTAATATTTAATTAACTACTCATAAGTTGTTTACAGTATTATTTTATTGGGTTTTATATAAGTTTTTATATAAACTTATTACTCTAATTCACACCCTATAATAATAATCATATTTATTTAAATTTTTAAAATAAAATATAATATAATTGTTAAGGCTTTTAATAAGTTAATTAATTGACATGAAAAGAAAACCTAACTTTGTCAAAGATTGAAAATTGATGAATAAAAAAACGGGGGATAGAGATATTAAAGGAAAAGTTCTAACTGTTTTTAAAGAGAATCCTAACAACTTCTTCAACTACAAACAAATTGCAGCAAAGCTTAGTATAAGAGAAAGCCAGAGAAGAAAATCAGTTATTAAAGTTCTGGGGCAACTTAACTCTCAAAATATTATAAGTCAAAAGGAACCGGGTAAATACATCCTTCTAAATGAAAAGAAGGATTGTATAGAAGGAATCATAGAAATGACATCTTCAGGAAACGCATATATTCTAATGGATGAAGGAGAAGAAGACATTTTTATTTCCCGGAAAAAGACCAATAGATCCCTAGACGGAGATCGTGTTTTAGTGTATCAAAAAAGAAATAAAAATAAAGGAAAAAGAGAAGGGGAGGTTGTAGAAATACTGGAACGCGCTACTCAGTATTATATTGGCATCCTAGAGAGAAAAAAAAATTTTGGTTTTGTAAACATAAGTACTTCTAAGAAATTCACTGATTTTTTTATTGAGAAAGAAGAATTAAAGGAATTTGAGGACGGAGATAAGGTAGTTATTCATTTAAAAGATTGGCCCAAAAAGGCGCATTCCCCTTATGGCAAAATAATAAAATCACTCGGAAAACCAGGAGAAACTAAAACAGAAATGCACGCCATAATCTATGAATATGGATTTCCAGAAGTATTTCCTCTACAAGTAGAGGAATATACAAAGCAATTGGACTTAGGAATTGAATCAAAAGAAATTTCTAAAAGAAAGGATTTTAGAAATAGAACCACATTTACAATTGATCCTATTTCAGCAAAAGATTTTGACGATGCACTTTCTTTTACCCCATTAGGCAATGGGAAGACAGAAATAGGAATTCATATTGCTGACGTATCTCACTTCGTTCAACCAAATAGTATTCTTGATAAGGAAGCTTATAAAAGAGCTACCTCCGTTTATTTAGTTGACAGAGTAGTTCCTATGCTTCCTGAGATTTTGTCAAATGCTGTATGCTCTCTAAGACCTAAAGAGGAAAAATATACTTTTTCTGCAGTATTTACTGTCAATAAAAAAATGGAAATTGAAAAAGAATGGTTTGGAAAAACGTTGATATTATCAGACTATAGATTTTCATATGAAGAAGTTCAATACATTTTAGACACAGGAGATAAAAAAGTAAGCGAGGAAGTTTCCTTAAATAGAAAAGAATATGCGGTGGAAGAAGATGTATTTAAAGCTCTCCATTATCTTAATCATTTTGCGAAATTATTAAGAAATAAAAGAATTTCAAAAGGAGCGCTTTCTTTTGATAGAGTAGAGGTGAAGTTTAATTTGGATAAAGAAAATAATCCAGAAAGTATATTTTTTAAGAATTCAAGAGATGCTCACAAATTGGTTGAAGAGTTTATGCTGTTGGCAAACAGAAGAGTTGCAGAATTTATAGGGAGACAAAAAAAACCATTTGTATATAGGGTACACGATATACCTGATGAAGATAAATTGGACAACCTAAAAACTATTGCAAATAGCTTAGGCTATCAACTTAATTTGGAAACCAAAAAAGTAACCTCCTCTCTCAATAAATTACTTAAAGAAACACAAGGACAAAAGGAACAAGAGCTTATTGATACGCTTACCATAAGGTCTATGAGTAAAGCGGTTTACACCATTGATAACATAGGTCATTACGGTTTGGCTTTCGATTATTACACTCACTTTACTTCCCCTATAAGAAGGTACCCAGATCTTTTGGTGCACAGGTTATTACAGTCTTATTTGGAAGGAGAAGAAAAAATAAAAAAGGAAGCTTTGCAGGAGGCCTGTATCCACTCTTCAAACAGGGAGCAGATGGCGACTAAAGCAGAGAGAGATTCCATAAAATATATGCAGGTAAAGTTTATGGGAGATAAAATAGACAAAAAATTTGAAGGTATAATTTCTGGTGTTACCGATCGGGGTCTCTATGTTGAAATAATTGAGAACAAATGCGAAGGCTTAGTAAAAATTTCCGATATTAATGAAGACTATTTTATTTACAACGAACGGGCTCACAGCCTTGTTGGAGAAAGAACTAAAAAAACCTACCAATTAGGAGATAGCGTTAGTGTTATAGTAAAAAAAGCGGACCCCATTAAAAGACAATTGGATTTTATTTTAGACGAATGAAATAATAATTAGTTAATTTTGATTAAAATTAGCCCAATGAATATATTTCCCCTTTTTTTGTTTTCCTTTTTTTTGGTGGCATCACCAACATCAATTACTGCACAAAAAGAAGAGAACCAAAACACAATAAATTTTGAAAGGCAAATTAATGTAAGAGAGTTTATCAACCTAAAAGTTTATTCAGGGATAGAAGTAAAACTTATACCCTCAAACGAAAACAAGTTGCTCATCAGTGGAGAGGACCGAATGGATGTGGTAGGAAAAATCAAAGGACAAACCCTCAAAATACGCCATTCACTCGAACACATACTCAACCCAACTTTTACTTATATAGAACTATATCACACAGGGGTATTGGATGAAATTATATTGTATCAAGGAGCAAACCTTAAAGCAGACAGCACTTATCGACAGACTAGTATTTCTCTTAAAGTGCAGGAAGGATCTTCTATGAGTTTCAATTTTGAGGGAGAAAAACTTACCTCAACAGTAAATACAGGAGGAAAGCTTTTTTTATCAGGAAAAGTTACCAATCACCAATTATCCGTAAGCAGTGGAGGGGCCTGTGAGGGGGAAACTTTTGAAACCGAACAGACCAAAGTCAACGTAACAGCTGGAGGAATGTCATATGTTTTTGCGACTGAACTTTTGGAGGCACGAGTGACTGCGGGAGGAATTATAAGAATTTATGGTGATCCTAAAAAAATTGTTACTAAAAAAACTATTGGGGGACAGATATTCGAAATGAAATAAAAAAAAACCCGTCGATTTGACGGGATTATGAGGCATCGAGCGGATTCGAACCGCTGTAAAAGCTTTTGCAGAGCTCTGCCTAGCCACTCGGCCACGATGCCATCCGGTAAAAATACTAAATTTTTAGCCTTTTTAAGCCTTAGTCTTTATCCTTTTAAGCGGACACAAACCTCCCTAACATCGCCTCCTATTGGTGGGTTTTGTTTGGCAACTAAAACCTCTACGGATTCCACTTCAGGAAATTGTTTTAAGACTCTGTCTATGATGCGATGCGCAACATGCTCTAGCAATTTGGAACGAATAGACATTTCTTCATTTACAATCTTGTTGAGTGATAAATAATCCACAGCGTCTTCAAGTGAATCAGATTTAGCCGGCTTTACCATATCTGCTTCAACCTCTAGGCTAACAATATAGTCACTTCCAATTCGCCCTTCCTCTTCCATGCATCCGTGAAACGCATATACCTTAATATCATTTACCATAATTTTTCCCATACGTGAGTTTTCGACAAATATATAATAACACCCTAATTATATTTAAAGATTTAAGCTTTTAATATCTTTGACAAAACTTAAGATGTCAGAAAAGAAGCTCAATTTTATTGAATACATAATAGAAGAAGATATCAGCTCAGGCTTATCACCAGGGCAATTGAGATTTAGGTTCCCACCAGAACCAAATGGATACCTTCACATCGGTCACGTCAAAGCCATTTGCTTAAATTTTAATTTGGGAAAAACCTACAATGCAGACGTAAACCTTAGGTTTGATGACACTAACCCAACCAAAGAGGAAAGCCAATATGTAAAGGCAATAAAAAAAGATATTGAATGGCTGGGCTTCCAGTGGGCCAAAGAATGCTTTGCTTCTGATTATTTTCCACAACTTTTCTCCTGGGCTAAAGAGCTGATCAACAAAGGGTTGGCATATGTTGATTCTCAAACTTCTCAGCAAATATCTGAACAAAAGGGTACCCCTACTCAGCCCGGCACGAATAGTCCTTTTCGAAATCGCTCGGTAGATGAAAACCTAGCGCTCTTTCAAGAGATGAAAGCTGGTAAACACCAGGAGGGGGCTCATGTGCTCAGAGCAAAAATCGATATGTCCTCTTCAAACATGCTATTAAGGGATCCCGTTATGTATAGAATACTTTACAAAACACATCATCGTACGGGAAATGATTGGTGTATCTATCCCATGTATGACTGGACTCACGGAGAATCAGATTATATCGAACAGGTTTCTCACTCATTGTGTTCTCTTGAATTCAAGCCCCATCGAGAACTTTATGATTGGTTTCTGGATGCACTATCCCCCTTGGATACTATCCGACCCAAACAAAGGGAATTTGCCAGGTTGAATCTTTCGTACACAGTCATGAGCAAGAGAAAATTGAAAGCGTTGATTGACCAATCCTATGTGTCTGGGTGGGATGACCCTAGAATGCCTACCATAAGTGGATTGAGAAGAAGAGGCTACACTCCCGAATCCCTACAAAACTTTGTCAAGACTGCTGGGGTAGCAAAAAGGGATAACATCATAGATGTATCGCTTTTGGAGTTTTGTGTCCGCGACCACCTAAACAAAATTGCTCCAAGGGTAATGGCGGTATTAAACCCAGTCAAGCTAACCATAAAGAATTATCCAGAAGGAGAAACCGAATTACTCAAAGCAGAAAACAATCCCGAAGATGAAAACGCAGGTTTCAGAAAAGTTCCTTTTTCCAGAAGCTTATACATAGAAAGAGAGGACTTTAAGGAGGAAGCTAATAGAAAGTTTTTTAGATTGACCCTTGGCAAAGAAGTTCGTCTAAAAAACGCATACATCATCAAAGGAGAAAATGTGGTAAAAGATACTGAGGGCAACATTATCGAAATCATTTGTAGCTATGATCCTTTGAGTAAGAGTGGTTCCGGTACGCAGGAAAGCCAAAGAAAAGTCAAAGGAACCTTACACTGGGTCTCCAGACCAGACGCACAACCCATCAAGGTGAATATGTATGACCGTTTGTTTTCCGTTGAAGAGCCGGACAAAAATAAAGACGAAGATCCGGCTCAGTTCATTAATCCAGATTCATTCACTCAAGTCCAAGGTTATATAGAACCCGCAGTGGTCAGTGCAGGTAAGGGTGAGAAATTCCAATTCCAACGATTAGGGTATTTCATTCTAGAAGACAAAACAGACGAACACTTGGTCTTTAACAAGACCGTTGGCTTAAGAGATGCTTGGAAATAAAGCTAGTCTAGTGCTCCCCATCCTTTTTTTCTTTATTCTTCTCTCCTTCTGCTTTTCCTTTATTCTCTTCTACTTCTGCTTTTCCTTTGTTCTGCTTCTTTTGATTTTCTAATTTCATCGCTTCACCGATTTGGTTACTAGCTGTAAAGGATGCCACCATATTATTTAGCATTTCACTACCGGCCTGTGGCGAATTGGGTAATAAAATCAAATTACTATTGGTTTCTTCACCGATGGACTGAAGGGTGTCGTAATGTTGGGTAACCACGATGAGTGCCGACGCCTCTTGAGAATTAATTCCCACATTGTTCAGAACGTCAACGGACTCTTCGAGTCCCCTAGCAATTTCTCTTCTTTGGTCAGCTATTCCTTGTCCCTGAAGTCTTTTGCTTTCTGCTTCCGCTTTGGCCTTTTCAACAATTAAAATCCTCGCAGCATCTCCCTCGTACTGGGCGGCAATTTTTTGTCGTTCGGCCGCATTGATCCGGTTCATGGCCGTTTTTACTTCTCCGTCAGGGTCAATGTCCGTAACCAAAGCTTTTATGATATCGTAACCATAGTTGATCATTGCATCATTTAACTCCCCTTTTACTGCATTGGCAATTTCATCTTTTTTCTCGAAGACGTCGTCAAGTCTCATCTTAGGCACAACAGCCCTAACCACATCAAACACATAGGAGGTAATCTGATCTTGTGGAAAGTCCAGCTTATAAAAGGCATCGTATACATTATTGGGTAGTATCTTGTATTGAACAGAGACCTTTAGTTTTACAAAAACATCATCTTTGGTTTTGGTTTCAACGATCACATCCAATTGAAGTATTCTCAAGCTTACCCTTCCTGCGATCTTGTCAATAATGGGAATTTTAAAGTGAAGGCCTGGTTTTCGAATGGCAATGAATTTACCAAATCGTTCGATCACGGCTGAAGTCTGTTGTTTTACAACAAAGATCCCAGAGATCAATAAGAGTACTATTAAAAAAATAATTATATAACTAGATAGGTCCATGAGTTATCAATTTTGGTTGTTAAAAAATTTTTCAAGTCTTCTTAAAGTTATCTCATTTCCCAAAACCTCGCAAATACTAAAAATATCAGGTCCACTTAAATTACCCACAATGGCCAATCTTAAACATTGCATGATTGCTCCAAATGGGAGCCCTTCCTTTTCATTCCACTGATGAATTTTGGATTTCCATTTTTTTACATCAACATCTTCTTTTATCATTTTGCAAAATTGTTCAATAATTTTTTTTGGCTGATGCTTTTGAATTTTGTTCATCACATCCTCATCGAATTCAGCAGGGTCTTCCAAAAAAAGCTTAGATTGGGTTTTTAGCTCCTCCAGCAAAAATAATCGATCTCTAAGAAGGGCGTAGACGTCGATTCTCTTTTTTTGAGACCAAGTGTTTGGAAGGCATTCCAAAAACTCCGGAAAACGATGGAAAATAATTTTTTCATCCGTAAAACCCAAAAACTTGTGATTGATCCACCTAGCTTTTTCAAAATCGAACTTCGCACCTCCCTTTTGAATTTTTTTGGCATCAAAAATTTTTACTAAGGCATCCATTTCAAAAAGCTCTTCATCGGTTCCAGGGCTCCACCCCAAAAGCGCCAAATAGTTCATCAGCGCTTCCGGCATAAATCCTCTTTCTTTAAATCCTTTTGATTCTTCCCAAGCCAATGGAAAAACAGGGAAACCCATTTTGTTTCCATCTCTTTTGGACAGTTTCCCTTTTCCTTGGGGTTTCAATATCAGCGGCAAATGCATAAACTCGGGTGCGCTCCATTCATATGCATCATAAATTAGTTGGTGCAATGCAAGTGATGGTAACCACTCCTCGCCACGAATTACATGCGAGATCTCCATCAAATGATCGTCAACAACATTGGCAAAGTGATAGGTGGGCATGCCGTCTGCTTTAATCAATATCTTATCATCAATATCTTCACTTCGTACCTCGATGAACCCTCTTACGCCGTCCTTAACTTTTATCCTTTTTCCTGCACTTACTTTTAGCCTTACCACATAAGGCGCTGTTTTTAGTAATTCTTTGGTAGTTTTACTGGTCAGGCTTAAAGCGTTTCTGAGCTCCATCCGATTATGGGCGCCGTATTTAAAGGTTTTCTTTTGCTGTTCATGTTTTGCCCTTATAACAGATAGTTCCTCGGCTGTGTCAAAAGCATAATAGGCCTGCCCTTTGTCAATTAATTCCTCAATATGTTTTTGATAAATGTCTTTTCTTTCACTTTGTCGGTAGGGCCCGAACCCTCCTGGTGTTACTGGACTTTCATCCGGTTGAAGACCACTCCAATTCAAAGCCTCTATAATATACGCTTCTGCCTGTTCCTCCTTACGGCTCTGGTCAGTATCTTCAATTCTTAAGATAAATTTCCCCTTGTTCTTTACAGCAAAGAGGTAGTTGTACAATGCCGTTCTTAACCCTCCAATGTGAAGCGCACCTGTAGGACTGGGGGCAAATCTAACGCGAATACTCATTCTTTTTTTTGTCAAAGATAACATCAACCCTTACCCTAATGAAATTATTTGTTTTTTCTTTGTTCTATATTTGCAAAAAAAAGCATGATTCGGTTTAACCACTATAAATTTTTAGCCTTGTCAGAGATGGATTTGGCGCTTTGGCTCAAAAGTATTGCGGAGCAGGAGGGTTATACTGTCCAACAACTGGAATATAATTTTGTCGAATCAGATACCATGCTATCCCTCAACCAAGAATATCTCAATCACGATACCGAAACTGATATTATCACTTTTGACTATACCGAATCCAAGGCGATCAAGGCAGAAGCCTATATTTCACGCGATGCTTTGAAAAAAAATGCTATAATACACGCACAAACTATTGAAAGTGAGAGCCTTAGGCTTCTTTGTCATGCTTTGCTTCACTGTTTGGGTTATAATGACAAGACAAGCAAGCAAAGAGAATTGATGAGCTCTAAGGAAGAAGACTGTATAAATTTGTTCCACGTGAAACACTGATATGTTTGAAGGAGTATATGATGTATTAGTAGTGGGGGGTGGTCATGCTGGAGCTGAAGCCGCGGCGGCAGCCGCCAATATGAGCTCAAGAACCCTTTTGGTGACCATGAATTTACAAACCATTGGGCAAATGTCCTGTAACCCAGCCATGGGAGGAATTGCCAAAGGTCAAATTGTGAGAGAAATCGACGCCCTCGGAGGGTACAGTGGAATTGTCTCAGACGAATCCGCCATACAGTTCAAAATGCTCAACCAA
>MDTG01294882.1_pt1 | contig 23416 bp, 25 predicted proteins | sample 811421 | NCBI WGS metagenome assembly MDTG01 (sample SAMN05326645, study PRJNA326480) | marine metagenome | isolation source: seawater | place: Pacific Ocean: South East | collected 2011
TACAGCAAATTCACTAGCTTTACTACCAAAGCCGCTTAAAAAGAATAACGGCATAGCGGCAGATCCAGTAAAAGCCATGGTAAGAGAAGGAATGGCCTGCACGGTAGTATTTGCTGACCAGCTAATTATGTTGTCTAATACATTACCTTTATCTATTTCGCCTGTATATACATCTCCTTCAGTAAAAATATCTCCGAACGCGGTGCCTTGAGCAAAACTTTGCGATTCTAGCGCGTCTTCTTCCAACACATCTTTAAAATCAGCTTTACTTTTTGCAAGTCCTGCATCAAATCCTTGAAACCTAGAGGCTGACAATGTTGTAAGCAACTGATAAGCGCCATACCCAATCTTAATTGCTGTAGATTCAAATCCGCTAGAAAGCTTTGACATTAAACCATAGTCTAGCGAAAGTTGCTTAGCAATAGCCTCCAGCTCTTCAGCTTTAAAATCTTGCTGCAAACTTCTTATTGCTGTTTCGTTTTTTTCTAGCTCCAGCAAAGCTGCATCGTATTTTGCTTTTTCCGCTTTTAGAGATTTAAACTCTTCTTCGCTAATTTTACTGCTATCTATTTTGCCGTTAATCAAAGGTAGTTTATTAACTTCACCTTCTAATTTACGCCCAAAATTTTCAATTTTTTGTTTAGCAACATTATAGCTTTCGTATTTATTAACGAGTTCTTGCGTTTGATAAGAGGCTACGGTTTCTAAAATCTCTCTATCTGCACTCGATAAATTTTGAGCTATTTGTTTTGATAATTTATTTTTATTTTCATTATAGCCTTGATTTTTTAAAAACGACCGTCTTTCATCATCAATAACTAAATTGTTTTTTAAATAACCCAGGTATTCTTGATATTCTTTATCAACATTCACCCCGAGGCCAACCTGATCACCTAACTTTTGAAAATCTTCCTTAGTAAGATTATCTCCTACTTCTTTTTTTATTGAAGCAAAATATTTTTTCTTATAGGCAAGTAAATCTTCAAACTTCCCGGTTAAATAATTTTCTTCGTTAAAGTCCTCTTTTAGCCCGGTTCGCGCATCTATAAGGTCTTTTTGAACAGATAATAAGTTAGAAGCTTTTACTGTTTTAGCGCCGCCGAATGTAGACTGCAACCCTGTCGGAACTGCAACCATTTTATCACCTGCAATTTTACCGTAATCTTCTGTTTTATTTTCTTCAATATGCTGGTTTATTTGAGCAATTCTTTTAGCAAAATCTTCTTTATTTAAATCTTTTAAATCGCTAACCTTAAATTGCTTAAAGCTTTCCATACCCGACCCATCAACTTTGTCGATGTTTATAAAATTGCCTAAAGCACCAAACAACGCGTCAACTTGGTTTACTTTTAAACCAACAGTTCTAAGCTTAGTTCGAATATTATTCTCAATTTGCTGATTGCTGATTAATTTGTCTTCGTTATCTAAAAAATCATTTGCATTAAGTAGATAAGGTTTGTTATTCTGCTCTTGTAAGTCCAAGGAAGTATTTTCCAAGCTGGACTCCGTATCGGACTGTACGGAGCCTGTGCTCTTTCCCGTTTTCTTCGGCTCTCCCTCGGAATAAGTATAGCCGTATTTTGTTGCCCACTCATTTACGCTTAACTCGTTAGCTGAAGCTGATTGAGCCGCATCTTCGTCAGTAATAGTGATGTCACCGTATGTATACATGTGCTGTTGTATTTTATTTTATTTATTTAAGCTGCGTAGCTATTTTAGGTAATGCTTTTTTAACATCAGATATGCTATCATAAATCCCCATTGGAAGTCCATTCTCATTAATGACATATTTGCCATCACTACGTTTTTTAAACTCATAGGTACCGACTCTAAAAGTTTTTCCCTCGTTTTCTAAAGCGTTATAGCTTTCGGAATATCTTAAGCTACCTTGGTATTGTTCCATTGATTTTGCCTGCAGGTCCTTAGCCATTAACTCAGCAGTTTTTTTAGCAGCTTTTTTCAGTGCTCCCGGAGTGTATTCACCATTGTTCTTTACCTTACTGCTTTCTAACTCTTGGTAAATATCATCATACGCTTGCTCGGTAGCGGTGCGTTGTTGAGTAGGATCTTCTACTTCAATCGTAGCGCCAGCCATAGGCGCCGCGCCGTCAGCATCTGCAGAAACAACAGGTATATCTCCTCTTCTTTCTTTTAATATACCAACAACACTAGACCTTGTTTCTAGCATTTTTGCATACCCAGCCGTTGCCGCAACAACTTGACCTTCAGTCATAGCTCTACCTGAATTAAGCACGTTAGTCGTTTGCTTTTGATCAAATTCTAAAACCTGCGGGAGGTCGTCTGTAGGAAATTTATATGTATCTAAATCAATTGGTTCTTCACCGGCAACCTTAAAAGAAATCTTTCCGGTTTTTGGATCGATTTTCATATCCGCACCACCTTGAAATATAGCGGTTGCAATCTTTCTTTCTGAATCACTAAGGCCTTCTGGCAACTTCCCGTTTTTTCGTATTTCCGCGTCAAAGGTATTACGCATTTGATCAAACCTTGCTATTTGCTTTACCGCTACAGCTGTATGGTCGTTAACGCCTTGCATTAAATTCTTACCTTCGGTATAGCCTTCTCCAAAAGGATCTTCACTATTTGCTACCGCTAAATTTGCGCCTTCAGCGTATGTTTTTTTACCTTCTGTTAAAAAATTTGTAATTGCACCCCTATATTGAGGATCTGTTACAGCGCTCATGTCAATGTTAGTACGCTGGTCGGCAAACTCTAATATCTTTTGATCTTCTTCTTTCTTTTTTTGAATATTTTGTTCAACAAGAGAAGCAATTTTTTCAGCGCTTTTAGAAAAGCCTTTTGTAAATCCCTCTGCAGCTGATTTAGCTCTCAGGCTTTTTGCTGCTGCTAAATTTTGTGCGCTTTGTACTAATGTTACGTCTGCTGCCATGCTTTTATTCTTTTTCGTATTGGTCGGCTAAATAAGTGGCGCCACCCAAAGCAACACCACCTGCAATTGAACCAATTCCTTGAGCTATTGCCTGTTGATTTGCTTGCCTTGCCGCTATTGCCTGTGCCGCTTCCGCCTGATCCATGCCTAAAACAGTAGCTGTTCTATCCATCTCTCTTTTTTGACGATTCTCTTCGCCGGTTGCTATGCGAACTTGGTTAGTAGCCTCTTGTTGGCCTATATTAGCTGAAATTTGTCTTGCCGTATCTGCTTGCGCGCCGATGGCTGCTTGAGCTAATGCCGCAATTCCGCTGCCGCCTGCTGCACCTCGTAGTGCCTGTAGCGTGTTTGCTGTAGATTGTTGTGATTGTGCGGCCTGGAAATCAGCCTGCTGCGTATTAACCTTAAGATCTTCAAATGGATTGCTAATATCTTGGCTAAGATAATTTTCCTTACTTCTTTCCATAGCAGCGAGTGCTCTAGCTTCACGCTCTTTAACTTCTCTTTGCTGTTGTAATCCACCTATAAGAGAGCCGGCACCTTCTATAATTGCTGGAGCAGCTTGAATTGCCGCCATCGCTAAAATTGGAATTCCCATATTTAATTAATTTTATACTGTTATTATTACGTGGTATTAGCTGCTTATAAACACTTCTGTACCAACTGCAAATAATTCATTTTTACCTGTTCCTGTATTTGTAAACTTAGCTTTGTTAAAATATCCTGATATTCCAGATGTATTAGCTATAGTGTCTTTTGCAAAAAACGCAAAGTCCCCACCACCTGAGTTTGGTAAAACTGCCGGCACGTCAGACCCTTGTTTTACAACTCTAACACTAGGCACTGATTGATCTACGCCTGTTATTTTTCCTAGTTTGTATATTTTAGAGTTAGAATTGCTTACATAAAAGAACTGATCGTTAACCTGTAAGGAATTTGGCAATATAACGTCCGATGCAAAAGCTATGTTAACCGTAGCAAGCGAATAATCTCCGGCAATCATAGTCCCTATACCCTGTATTGCAAATTCTGCTGTGTCTAAATTACCGGTTTGCGTGCCTCCGGAATGCGATAACGCGTTGCTCCACGTTAAAGCATCTCCTGTAATAAAGTTGTAGTACTTGCCCTCTTTTTCTTTAAAAGTATTACTACCTAAAGATGCTGTTAGCCCTGGGTCTAAAGTACCCGACGTAATACCGTTTTGAACATCTGTTTCTAAATCTACAGTCCAACCAGAATCACCTTCATAAAATACAGTCTTATAATGCTTTATTGAAGAAGGAGCATCGTTAAAAATTACAGTAACATCCGTGCTTCCCTGTACGCCGTAAAAATTAGCCCTAGTTGTGTTATCATGTTTCCACATGCTGCCACTTTTAAAGCTATAGTAATTGTTATTTAATGATATCGCAAATTCAGGCTGGTAGCTTAGCTTCGTACACCATCCTTGGTTCCCTTCGTCGTATGATACTTGTTCGCTATCAACTCTTAAATTATAAGAACCAGCAGATTCGTCATATGAGCCGTTTAGAGGATTTGTAGTGGCTTTAAATTTATCTTCAAAGTAATCAGATAAACCCTGCTCAGATATTTCTGTAAGGCCGTTTCTAGACAGTCTTAATACTGCGCCTCTAGATTTATCGGTAAAATATGCTCTAAAGCCATAGCTTACAAAAGATTCTGGATTTTTAGATATACCAAACTCTCCAACGAATGGTATAACCTGGCCTAATACATTGTTACTTGCAGTAAGCTGAGGGCTGCCATCAGCATTAAACAGGGCGTCCTTATCTGCTAATATTTGGAAACACTTGTCTTCACATAACGTTAATAGGTCGCCATCTCTTGCGTATAACTTCTGTATAGAACCGTTTCTAGGGTTAATATCCTTAGTTATGTTTTCCGCAATTATAAATTGATTAGAATTATTAACGCCCGCTCTAGAGTTAACAATTCCACTAAAAATCATGCTCGAGCCTTTTAATTCTTCTTTAAAATCTGTTTTAAGTACAGAGCTAACCTTTACTCCTTTGCCTATGCTAGGCGCGTTGAAGTCGTCCGCAATTCGCGTAGATTCCACCCCGTTCCCAAAAGCTATACAATTAGAATAGTCTAAAAATTTAGTATCGTTTAAATCTGCTATTTCAAACGCAGAAGACGCCTCAAAATAAATATCTAAGTCTATATTTTTTTCAGGTTTAATTTCAAAAACAGCTGGATTAGAAGTTAGTAATTGAGCTGAAGAGCTTCCTAATATTTCTAAACCGTCTATTCTTGTAGCAGCAATGTCGCTACCACCGTAATTTCTGTCTAAAGTTATTGTTTTAGTATCGTACTTGTTTTGCCCGCCTGAATATGTTTTTTCAGCTTCGCTTCCAATAGCCGTTATGGTATATACATCACTGCGATTATCACCATCTTTAAACCTTATGCTTGCGCCCACCACCGCTCTGTCGTAAATATCTTTAACGCTGTTTACATCAGCGCTCTTTGGCCCGTGTACCAACGTAAAATCAGTGCTACTGCTTCCCGGGTTAGTCCCGCCAAACGAACCACCGCTTGTATCCGTGTCGGTTCCTAAACCAAAACTTAATTGCGCTACTTTCTTTTTTTGGTAAACATCGGTAAACGATCTACGCAGGCGCTGCGCGCTAAGCAAGGCGTCAAACTTTCTTTTTACAAAAATACTAACTTCTAGAGGGTTGTCCGCGCTTATATCTTCAACGAAAGAAGGATAAACTACATTTGGTGGTCTTGACTGAGCGCCTCCAATAGCTGAAATGGGGGTGCCTGCAATTACCTGAACATTTGATTCGTCACTTTTTGACGGAATAATAATGTCCTGTGTAAAGCTAGCTCTTTTTTCAACTTTTACAAAAAATCTACCTAAATACTCATTTTTAGTTATATTGTCTTCGCCGTGAAAAATAATTTCTAATCGATCGGCGGTCGCGGATAAAGCATTTAAATAAGATTGGTCTGCTGTGTTGACAGCTTCCTCTAATAAAAAATGATATTCTTCATGAGGCGACGATGCGCTAAAATCATATCCAACACCACCGCTTTTTATTTTATAAATTTTACTTAGTATATTTACTTCGCTGGACCCACCGTCATTAGGCTTTGAAAACTGTATTCCCCTAGCTTTATTTGCTGCGTTAAAAAAAGCTTCGTTAGCATCACGATCTGGCCCTAAAAACCTAACTTGTTTTGGAGTAGCCGCCTGTACAACACCTATACTGCTGACAGGTTTAACCAAAGCCTTCGCTAATACATCTAGGTTTGTTAGTTTTAAAGATTCTGGCGGCGAGTTTTGAATATCTATAACCTTGTACTCGTTATCTAAGGTAACAGGTATAGATTCGCCGTGTTGCTTTTTTAATACAAGTATATCTTTTTCAGTTATTTTATTTCTTTCCGCCGACGGAAAACTTAGCCAGTAGTTACCGTCTTCCGCATCGTAAAATCTATCTAACAATAAATTATATTCTGTAGAATAGTTATCTTTAATATAATATTTGTAAAACTTAGCCCAAGAAGGGGCCGCGCTTTTTACAGACACAGCAATTTGATTGGCCAGGGCACTTTTATCTTTACCAATTGCTAATGTTGCGCTATTGTTTGTTATTACAGGCGACTCTCTGTTAAAATCATCTAAAAACGCAACGCCCACCTGGTATGTTTTATCAGACTTTACAGACGGCAAACCCGCACTTTTTTCAGCACCTCCCGTGTCAGTTGGGAAAGAATCATCCCCAACAATGTTTAAATCAAACGTAGGCTTATCAGACGGTTCGTCATACCCTTCTGTATAGTTGCCATAAACAATTCTATTTGCGATTATTTCTTGAGCCAATGCTTTTTTAGGCACTGCGTCAAATAATCGAAGCAATTGAGAACTATCCAATAAAGGCCCATCAAGCTCTTTATTTATAATAAATTTATCAAACTCTCCGTCGCTAGCAATCGCAGCAAAAGGAGGGTTTTCGCCGATTACATTTGTTGACGCCGCTTTTAATTGCGCTGTTTTAATAACGTATATGTTATTGCTTTTAGTAGATTTATATAGAACCTCTACAAATTCTACATCTCTCGGGGGTCCAAATGTAGTTAGCCTTTTAGGAAAAGTAAGCTCGATGCGGCGAAGATGATTAATCATAGCTTCGTTTTCGGCTTCCATACTTTCGTATTCATAAACCCCGGGTATAAATGCAGGCTCAGTGAAAGGTGCTATGGCTGAATATTCACCGTCGGTATATTTCCATCTATAAGAAAATCTGGGAAATTCTCTTTTATATATAAACTCAGGCTCTATTATAACGATGCTCCAGGGCACTGCGCTATTAGGAATATCGGTAGGAATTGTTATAGGCGTTACTGTTAAAGAACTAGAAGTAACGGCTGTTACATTCGCGGTTACAATATATTTTTCATTTACTCCCTTGTCGTTCCGTATGGTAGCTCTTAATTCAATATTTTTGTTTTTAAAAACAGGATGTAAAATAGTATCTGTGAAGTTAAGAGTTTGCGATCCGGTTACGGGAAATACTCCGCCGCTGAAATTGAATGCATTACAAATTATAGGGTCTATTCCCGTGCCGCTAAGTGTGCCGGTAATTATATCACTGGCATACAATTGCATAAAAGCCGCCTGCATAGGCGCTTTTTTAATAACATTTATATCTTCTGCTGTAAAAACTATTTGTGCATTAGTTTTTTTACTTAATAAAGTTGTTGTAGCAGTTATGGTTGCGCTGCTGCCTGTGTTAGTAGGTGACGCTTTAAATGTAGATATATTTATTTTTCTAGGCTCATTGAGGTTGTCGGTAAAAAACAACATGTCATCAATAATGTTAATACCAGTAATTAAATTATTAGCATTAAAACCTAAAACTTGATTATCACCCGTTCTTATATCCGCAATAACTACGGCTATAATAGATGTTGCTTCGTCATATTCTAAAATAGCGCTTTTACCGGCACTATCTACAACAAACCAATATATTTTGTTATTTTGAGTATCTCTAGTACCTCCGATGCATTGCGGAGAGCTTAATCCAAATCCGGCTGTCCATAAATCGCCGTCGGTATTTCTTTTTAACTGCTGAGTATTACCCAAAATAGTTTCAATAGCTCCAACGTCCGAACCTTCCGATGTTGCAACCTGTATATTGGTAGCATCGAAATATTCGCCGATAGGCAATAGTCTTTCGTCAAGGTCTTGATTCATTCGACCCTTTAAGAACGTGCGTTTTAATTCAGGCATATTTTAGTGTTTAATCCACTTAGATTGATTTCTTAATACTTGAGCTAGCTCTTGAATTTTAAGATTAGATAAACGAATTTTAGCATTATGCTTTGCTGCTTTTAATTCTTTCTTAAAACGAGCTATTTGATATTCTGGAACGTTTGAGCGTGTATTTAATATAGCGTGCGCAACATATTTATATATAGCCTCCTCCGCAAATTTATGCACTTTCATTTGGCCGTCTGTTGCAAGCCCGTCGCTAATGTATTCTAGTAATATTAGTTTGCCCGAAAGATCTGAGCTAAATCTAATAACACCTGTAATTTCATCAATGTAAAAAACGCCGTTTGCTTGAGTATGCTCCGGCGTAGAGCCATAGCGGTTACCGTATCTAAACAAATCAAAAAGATCAGCATCTGTTAAATCAGTGCTTTCGTTATCATTGCTTGTAGGCGCAGCTTTAAATCTAGAAAGAATAGCCGCTTCCGCATTAAGATCATTTGGGTCAAATACGCCCACGTCTGTTCCTGCTGTATCTGAGTTTGCATCTGTTGGGTCATCAGCAGTTCCTTTTAAAGAAATAGCATTTCCCGTCGCTCTTGTTGGATAGATTATTCTTTTAACACCGTTGTCATCAACAAACGAAATGTTAACATAGTTTACATAGTCTTGCGGTAATGTGAAAGATAAAGCCGCTCCCAGTGTAGCCTCTATGGCTTTTGTTGACGGCAAAGTATCAAAGCTTAACTCTTGAATACCTCGCTTAGTATGAAAAAGCACATCAGTCTTTTTGATTTTGCTTATAATCTTATTTTCACCCACATAAGCAATCATAAAGTTATTTACAATATCTGATAATGTAATAAATTGATAGCTGCCGTAATTAGCGCTATCATCATAATACCCCTTTGTGGTTTGTGTTAATAATCCCATTTATTATGCTTTTTCTAATTGAACTTTCTTAATTTCTTCAGAGCCCGCAAAATTAGCTATATCAATTTGCTTAATAGCAATACCAGCTAATTCTAAAATTTTCATTATTATTTCAGTTTCTTCCGAATCGTGAAGTTCAAAATGAATTGAATTGGTTGAATTATAAAGCAAGCTGCCGCTAACCTCGGTGCCTGACCAGCTCACGGCTGCGGGTCTTTTAATATATTCTATGTTTACTTTAGGATCTCCGCTTTGGTCTGAGCCGGTAAATTCATCGTCTCCCTGTACATCGTATCCGTTAGCTAGCTCTGTATATACTGGAAAGCTATCACTAGGTTTTGTAAGCGGCGATTTATTTACTTGCAAATATTCTTTTCTAGTTAGTCTATCTGCGATAACACCATTATATTCTATAGCTGTTAGTCTATAAATATCTGTAGGTTTGTTAAAAGAGCTACTACCGTAAACCAGCGCTGCAGTTTTTGTAAATATACCAATCTTTTCATTTAAAAGATCAACCATATCTGCATGACCGGTGCTATTGCCGGGCAAACGCAAAAACTGATTAAGATCATAAAAGTATTGCTCAAATATATCCATTTGGGCCTGGTTAGCATATATGTTAAATTCTTGCGGGGTAACATAACCTCGCTGTTCTTTATTCATTATTGCTAATACTCTGGAATAAACAGTGTTTACATCTACACTCATAGTTATTTTTTATTATATAGTAATTAGGCCCCTAAATAAGGAGCCTAACTACTAATTTGACTTATAGTCGTTTTTCAATAGTACTCAGTACTTCCATGCCTTCATCTGTTTTAAAGTATGCGGCGAGTGCTGAATACGGATGTTCATCAAATGGCACAGTCATAAGTTTACGACCTGTAGCACCGTAAGAGAACGTTCGATTATCACTTGATAATTTAATGATACCCGTTTCTGTTGCTCGAATACCTATATTACGTAAATGTACGTTTTCATCATTCGCTAGTTCTAAGAACAAATAAGGGTTGTTGTTAGCAAATACAAGCAAATCGCGTTTAAGCTCCTTAGAACTCATCTTAGATACCTGTGATCCTAGTTCTACGCGCATAATTGCTTCGGCTTGATCAATGTCCATGCTTGCGGCTACATTCATAGCCTCTAAAGCGTCTTCAATGCCTGCAACTTCTTGTTCTGCTATAGCAGTTGGGTTATATTCTTTAATTCTACCGTCAAGTGTATATGGATGATAAAGAGATAGTAGCTTTTGCAAAGCAACATTTTCTTTAGGCACATCTAATACCCCGTCTCTAAATATAATTCTACCCATTGTAACCGGACCTTCTTGCTCGTCTACAAACGGCGATTTTTGATTTGTAGCGTATCGCAATTCTCGGTTATATCCTTTTTCTTCATCAAAATAAAGTAAAGGTACTTTTTGGGAATGACGCGTTGGAATAGAATATACCAGCGGTCTTCGTTTTTTGTTAATTTCGTATAAACGATTACGGAATTCCCATTTTGGCTTGTTAGGCATCGGTGGAGTTTCTTCTGTAAAAGTTACCTTCGGTGCCTCTACTGTAGGCGTTTCTTTTTTAGCCGGTGCCTTCTTAGCCGGCGTTTTTTTAGCTTGTGCCATGATATAATATAATTAAATAGAAAAGAAATAATGCCCCCGGCCGAAGCCGAGGACAATATTATAAAGCTTACTTGAACAATACGAAATTGTTAGCAGCCAATGTACAAAGAGTACGCTCAGACAAGTAATGAACACGCATTACATCTTCAGCGCTCGTGAAGTTGCCACCAGCAGAACCAGTAACCCAAGACTTCATACGACGATCTTCGTTAGCATTTGCGCGGTAACGCACGTGCAAGAATGGACGAGAAATGTTCTGACCCAATGTTTCGTCATATACAGAAGAAGTACCGGCAGGAACCAATACACCTTCGATACCACCAACGAATCCACGAGTTGTAGAATCATTCAAGTATTTCCAGTCAGTTTTGTAGAAGTCGTAAGAACCACGACGGAAACCAGAGAAACCTAAGTTCAATGCCATGTTTTCGTCATTTTCAAACACACCGTAAGAAGTACCACCAGCACCGTAAGAGTTCTGAGCAGCTAGCATGTTGTCAATTTCCAAAGACTTAGCGCGATCTAAGAAAAGCATGTTTTCTTCGATAGAACCTTGCTTGTCTAATTCAGCCAATAGGTCGTCGAATTGAGAAAGACCACCAGCGCCGTCGAAGTCAGTACCAGAGTACTGGATACCGCGAGACTCGATAGCAGCAAATAAACCTTCCATACCTTCGAAACCTGCAGCACCTGCAGAACCTGCACCTGAACCACCAGCTTCAGCTTCAATCATAGCCATTTCAATGTGATCCATGAAACGTAGACGAGCTTCGCTTTCAGCCTTCATGTACCACAAGTAACCAGAAGCACCAGCTTCAGTAGTAACTTCGATCCAGCCAATCTGAGCTAGGTTAGAAGCATCAACGTTGTAGTGGTCACGTAGAATGATCGGCTTGTTGCTGAATGTTTTTACATCCGGCTCAACAGCTTGACCAGGAGCAGAAGATGCACCAGAGCCTTTAGCGTACTCAGAACCGAAGATAAACATTTTACAACCAGCTACATCACCTGTTCCAAGAGCAGATGCATCAGTAGCACCGTAAACTTCGAAACCGAATGTACCAGCAGAAGTATCAACAGACTTAATGCGTCCTTTTACTTCAGCAGTACCTTTAGTAATGATAATTGTTTGACCAACAGCCAATAGGCCAGACTGAGTAGCACCACTTACCGCGCCGTCAGCAGCGATTGTAGCACCGTCAGTAGCGTCTTGATCGTCAACGTCTACAGTTACTGTAAACGCAGCGTGCAAGCGACCTTGCTCAGACCATACAACGCGGTCAGATTGCAAAGGCATTTCTGCACCTACCATAGATAGGAAACCAGAGATAGTACGCTTACCGAAGCGCTCTACTTCTTTTTCAAGAACTTCCGGTAACTCGAATGAGTTATCAAAGTTCATAGCGCTAAGGGCGATATAGTTTTCGCCAGTAGCTTGCTTGATAGGACGTGGAGTTACACCACTAGTCCCAATTGTTAATGTTGCCATTTTTAATTAAGTTTTAAATGGATTATTTTCTAGTTTTAATCTTAAGCCTAGATCCTCCTTCACTCGGATTTAATACACGGTATGTGACACCATTCGAAGCTTTGACTTTTTCGTGAACCCCTCTCGGGCCCATATCAACATTCTTCGCTTTAGCTACACTATCTTTAAGAGCGTCTGTACGACCTTGCTCATAAAAATGTTGTGCAATTTGGTCCGGGTTCATAGCTGTAAACAAAGATTTGTGGTAACCCTTGGCATCAGACATCTCACCGTTTTTATCTAAGAACTTCCCGATAAAGTTATTGATGTCGCCCTGAGTTTCACTAACCTCCTTAGCGTTCTTAACATTAAAGCGATACTTTTTTTCACCTACATTAAAATCGAAACCTTCGAATTTATCGGAGAAAACTTTCGCGCTCTCTTGCTGAAAACGTTCAGATTGTCTTTTAGCTACTTTAGCAGACTCTTGACTTTCCTTATTATAGCGATCAAAAAAATCAATCGCTTTTTGCTGTTCTGGATTTAAGCGTGTATTCGCTTTAATCTCATCATAGTATTTATTTTTAAGACCTTCTAAATGGCTCTTAGCTTTTGAAAGCTCTTGTTTTCTTTCAACTTTTTTACGACGTATCTCTTTTTCGTCGTCAATGTCTTCGTCGTAAGAAAACTTATCATCCATTAAAAAGTTTATATCTTCCGCGTCTAAATCTGGATTAGCCGCTTGATAGTACTCGCGCAATAATGCGTTTTCATTTAAAGAAGAATAATCTGTATTAAGGCGCACATAATCTTCTAGCGAACCACCTGTTTCATTCATAAAGTCTACAACTTTTTGAATATTTTCAGGTAATTGCTTTCCCGCTTCTGCTGCTTCAGCAATAGCCTCTTCAACTTCTTCGTGAAGTTCTTCGGCTACTTCTTCAACTTCTTCTTCTGTAATTTCTCTTAGTACAGGCGCTTCTTCTACCTCTTGCTCTTCAACAACATCTTCAGTGCTGTTACTTTCTCCGGTAGATTCTTCAACTGTTTCTTCGATGTTTTGTTCTTGTACCTCTCCGCTAGTTTCGGATTCGTCGCGTACAGAAACCTCATCTGTGCTTTGCTCTTGAACGGCATCTTGACTAAAATCTAATTTAACGTCGCCGTCTTCATTATAACCAACGACTGGTTTAACTTCTTCACTCATGATAAAATATTATATAATTATATACTGTTATTATTACTTAGGATCAAAGGTTCCTAAACCGAAACCACCGCCTAGTATATCGTTGCCTCCAGACTCGAATTGTTTAGGAGATCCGCCGCTCTGGCGTTGCTCTATTAATTCGCTTTGCTGAGAAGCTTGTATTTTTGTTCTTTCGTCTTTACGATCTTCTTTTTCTGTATCTCTTTTCTTTAACCCTTCAGCTTCAGCACCCTTAAGCTGCATGTTGTAATTAAACTCAAGCTCCATAAGTTGTTTCTTAAGTTCAACCTCTCCTTGCATTTTTCTTGTTTGTAAATCAGCTTTAAGCTGCTCGAGCTGCGCTTTTGTTTGGAACAGTGCTTGATCTTTCTGAACCTCGGCCTGTGCTGCAACCTGCTGCGCTTGTGCATTTGCCTGTGCCTGTGCTTGAATATTTTGCTGTTGCATTTTTTGGTCGCGCTCTAATTTTTTCTTGCGACGCAACTTTAGTAGCTGGTTTGCTAGCTTAAGATTTTTAACTTCTCTAATATCAATAGCGTCTTCAAGATCAACGAGGCCAGCAGATAATGCTGTTTGAATATTGTTTTCTAATCTTGCTTTTTCTTCGTCATCTGGCGATAACTCTAAGAAAATGCCAAAATCGTGCATGTGTAAATCCGCTAGCTCTGCTAATGTCATGGTGTTAAAGCCGCCAATTTTCTGCATGAAAGCGCTTGCAGCACCGCCGTATTCTAAAACATCGGAAACACGCAATGATAAACATTCTGCTATTTCTTTAGTTAAGAACAAACCTGAATCTAATATATGCCTTGTAGCCGTATTTGAATTAGCAGCCGCTAATTTCTGTACACCCACTAATGCTCTAGAATCTGGCGTAGAGCCGTCTCTTGCCTCATTTAGTCCGGTTACATCGCGAATCATTTGCATATAATAGTTATATGTTGTAATAAGCGTTTGTAGTTTATTTCCGCCCGAACCAGTAGCAATTGGCTGAATAGGCACTTTGCCTGGGTTCATATCCCCTTCTTGCGTAAACGAGCGCCCAATAACAGAACCCGTTTGGAAGAACATATTAAGCGCTTCCTGCGGACTATAATTTGTTCCATTGCCCAAATCAATTTCAGCGAGGCCGTCTGCATCTAAATAAACGCCGTCCGGCATCATTTTTTGCATTACCTGTTGTAATTTTAAATGGGTAATTTGGATCATGTCCGCAAAGCCAATACAACGACTAACTAGAGATTCAATTCTGCCTTTATACATTCTAGGCGCCACAATGCTATAGTTCATTTTAACTTTAGCGCTATCGCTTTTTGGGCGCATCATATTTTTGCAAAGCTCCCACTTAAGCATTATGTCCGTCCCCAATATCATAACACCGTCATATAAAACTTCTAATGATCTAGAAATTTTGCCAAAGTCTTCGCTTTCTACCGGAGGATTGTATTGATCGTCGCGTTCAATAGATTTATTAGCGCCTGTAGCAGTTACCTTAGTTTTATAAACTTCGTTCATGTATGTTTTATAATTAAAGTATAAAACTTGAACTAGGTTGTTGTCTTTTCTTCGGTCGTCTGTGTAAATTTTATTACCCGTACCGTGGTATTGCTTGCCGCCTTGATCTTGTATGTTTTTAAGATCTTCGTTAGTTAAATAAGGAAACTGCTTAGCAAGCTCGTTAATTGGTATAGTTTTTATTTCTCCCACATAATATAAGTCTTCAAAATAAGGAGACTCAGTATGAGAATAAACTATATCCGCGGGGTCTACATAATCAACCGTAATACCCTGAGAGTTAGAATAAGAATTCTTTATAGCACCAATACCAATTGTTGCAATATCATAATATGTTCTTTTCTTAATAAGATCATAATTATTTTCGTCTAAAATAGTATTGATAGCCGTTTCCTCTGCTATCTCTATACTTTGTTTGTAGCTTAGCTGCATATGAAGCTCAAGCTCTTCTTTAGACTCAGGCAATGTGGTAGGATCGTTTTCGTACATGTTTACCCCAAAGGTTTCTTGCACAAAATCGTTATAATCCTTAGTCTGCATATCTCTAATAACAGACTCCATATATTTGGTGCGCTTTTCTACACCATAAGGATCCTGAGAATACGCTTTAATATCAAAAGACCTATCTGAAATGCCGTTTACAACAATATCTACAAATTTAGATAAAACCGGTACCGGCTTCCAATCTAAATTAAGATAAGATAAATCACCATTAATAGATAATTCGTCTTTATATTTTTGTATACTTTGTTCACCTCTGGCGTATAAACGTAAATTATGGTAGGAGTTTTGATTGCTTCTGTATCGCGATGTGCCATTATCATTGTTAAACCATTCTTGCTGAATAGCTTGACCAACTTTAAGGCCATATTCTACCGAAGCTTTTTCCTGATCGCTAGCCACTTGGCTTGGAAAGTAATTACCAAAGCTTGTATAAGCCATATTATTTTATTATTTTTGAAGTGAACCCCTCTTGCTTATAGCGAGCAATATTAAGGTTTAATTTTTGTCTCTGCGTTTTAGCTACTGGTCTATATAAATCTTTATGGCAAGCCATAATTGCTAGCCCAGAGCTTATAGCGGCATCAAACTTAGTTCTATTATTTATATCAAACTTAGACCAATCGTTTAGTGTGTCGCTAAAATACATGTTACCATAAACTCCTTCAGCAATTTGCCCAACGTGATCGTTAATATACATTTCAATTGCTGCAGCGTGCGCTTGCTTCATATCCATGCTGGAGTTTGGTATACCACCAATTTCTTTTTCAGTTACGGAAAGCTTGTTCCATAATCTGTCAGGCCGGTTCATCGAATAACCTCTGTATCCTCTTCTTTTAAAGTGATACAATAATCTTGGTTTGTTATTCTCAGCAAGTATTGGCATTCCGTAAAAAACGCACGCCATAAGCACGTCTTCGAAAAATATCTCTGCTGTTTGAGGCCTAGCTATATACTCTAAAAAGAATGAGCTAGGTGGTGCATCTTCCATTGTAAACTTAGTAAGTCCGTGCAATGCACCTTTAGAGCCCCTGCCGTCAGTCGTACCCGATATGTCGTAGCTATCACAGCCAAACGCGCCTATATGCTCGTTTGCTGGGTATTTAACTCCGTTTTTAATAATCCACTTGTTTTGTAAGTGAGATCCCGGAATCCAAGATACTTTAAATCTTCCCTGCGGGCTGGGCATAAAGACTATTTTTGTGTCTTTTACACCGTTTACCCATTGAAAATTACCCTGTGATATAATATTACTATTACGCAGATCTTCGTTATAATCAATCTGTTCGTAAATTTTTGCTAAGTTAAATATACTATTTTTTGTTTCATCGCGAAATGCGTGTTCTTCAGTGCGCGGAAACTGTCTATAGTATTCGTTTAATGCGTCTTGATCTTTTCTTAATCCTTCAACTTCGTTTTCCCAATAATCTATAACGCCCTGTTCAATAACATCGCCAAAAGGATCCAAAATACTTTCGCTAGGATTGTTAAACACAGGCTGCCCGTATTCATCTATAAATCCTTCGTAGTTCCACTCCATAGGAATAAATAAAGAATATAAACCAGACTTTGTTTGGCCGTTAGAGTTTCTTTTTGTTACGTCAGAATCAGAATATAGCTTTTTAAAATTATCACCGCCTTTATCTAAAGCATTTGATGTTGAACCCATCATGCACTTTCCAATAATACGAGAACCAAGTCTTAACGTTGTTTTGGTAACTCTCCAGTTATTGAGGATGTTATCCGGCTTTTCCCATTTACCGCTTTCGTCATGGACAAGCAGTTTAAGCTTTTCGCCATCGTAAGAGTTGTCACCAGTGTTTTTCCAGTCAATTGTTGTATCAAGTCCTTCAAGTTCTATTTGTTTTTCTTGTGATTGTATTGACTTTCTAGTAAGCTTTGATGCTGGAACCCTATATGCCAGTTCAGTTTTGGGTCTATCCATACCATCTTGTATAGGCTTGAAGAAAAAAGGATAGTTAACTGATATTGGCACAACCTTATCGGTAAACATCTTTTTAGCATCGGAGCCTGTTTTTGATAAGATACCAAATCTGGCGTCACTTGATATTGTTGCCATATTGACGGTTTCACCTGATGCCATAAATGAGAATCCACTCCGTCTGTTCTTAAGATAGCACATTCCGTAAGATCTTCGATCAGCCTTGCACGCTTCCCAAAATATGTAAAACAGCCTATTGGCTTCGCGATAATCGGGGTGTCCGACGTCAATCTTTGACCATTGCAAATACATGTAATGAGTACCAGTGATATAAGTAGGTATTCCCTTATTGTAAAACCAATAACCCTGCTCGCGTCTGTTGAATTCTTCATCAATATATGCTTCCCATTTGCTTTTAAATTCATCAGGATAACTTTGCCAGTCAAATATACTTTTAATATTTTTAAGCTCCTTAGGGTAGTCTGAAACAGTCCACTTGTTTGCGCCTTTGCTAAGGTTTTTAGGCTGAGGAGGTAAAGCTATGCGTAAATTTTGTATTTCAATAACTTGCCCTATCTGGCCAGTACTGCTAATTACAATAATATCATGCTCTTTGTTGTACCCATACTCCCAAGACTTAGATCTGTTTAGCCTGTTTATAGTTGTAAGCTTTATTGGCTCTACTACTTTTACTAGATCAGCTTCGTACATTACCTAGATCTTTTTTCAGCAAACCCAGAAAAGGTTTTCTTTTTTTCCTCTTCTTTTGGTTTGTTTTCTAGGATACGCTCTTCTTCTTCAATACGTGTAAGTATTTCAAAAGCGTCGAAGATTGCTAGCTTTTTAGTCGCCGCTGCGTTTTTTAATCTATCGGCAGACACATCATCTTCTGTATTAGTTATGATTTTTTCTTCTGCTACTTTAATTAATTCGTCAACTGCTTTGCGACCAGCTAGGATTATATTCTTCTTCGTCTCCTTGGTATTCATATTTAATTGTAATTCTTTTAAGAGGAACTCTATACAGCCTTTCCCCTTCAATATTAAATTCGTATTCACTGCTAGGTGCAAAACCTATAAGGTTTCCTTCATAGCTTTTATCTGAAGAATATTTAACAATACCTTTCAGAGGCTCTTCGTTTTCTATAGAAAGCTTGCTTTTACTTTTAATAGGCTTTACAAAACAAAACCCGTTAACACACATCCACTCCCCACCGCGCTTATAAGCATATACTTGATCAGGTTGTACGAAAAATTGTTTTTCATTATAATATGCTTTACTATTTTTTTCGTTGCCTTTTATATCTCTAAACCTTCTAAAAACATTGTGATGAATAATAACTTCATCCCCAACATTTATATCTGTTGGTTCAGCAATAGGTAACGCGGTTACGATACCATGTCTACTGGTGTACTGGTGGTTTTGAACTTCTGTATTTAAAAGTAGCTCTTTGCCGTCTATTTCTTTTTTAGATGATGATCTCGAATGTTTCGGAGTCACCATAAAGTTAAAGACGCTTTTCATTAGTACTTTAAATCGTATTCAACAGAAACAGCCATGTTTTTATTAAAATCTTTCCAAGGCATAATCTCGTCTGCTTTTTGAATATAGATAGAATACTTATCTTCTTCTTCTATAATGTTAACTATAGTATGTCCGCCATATACTTCCTGCCCAACAGAATAGTGCATAGCGTCATTTTTATAGTCCTTCCCTACGCTTATTTTTCTAATTACTTGCATTGGGTAAGTCAACGAGCTCGCCCGTCATTACGTTAATTTCTTTATTACCGTATTTTTTAGATAAGATAGCTCTTTGCTCTTGCATATCATTAATTAACGATTGTACTTCGTTAATTACATTTTTCTTTTGAATTTCAATGCTGCCTATATTAAATTGGCCTTGGTTAATTTTATTAACAAGCACCTGCAAGATATCTAATTCTTTTTTTGTTATTTTTTTCATTTAATTTTATTTAATTGTTTATGTTAATTATATTTATGCGTTATAATTGCTCACTCCATTCTTCGCCGTTTAATATAGCAACCATTTCACTTTTACTATATTGTGTTTTTCCATCTAAAAAACTTGGTGTATTACCTTCAAATTTTACAAATGTTTTTGAATTATCTAAAGAATATCTTAAAGTGTTTGCTGATGTTTCCTGAACTTGCGCAAAGTCTACATTACCAACTTCCGAAGCTTCTATTATTACGTATTTTCTATTTTCGTACGCCATTATTTTTTATTTTAAGATGGCACATTCGTGCTGAAAGCAGGGCCATTAGTTAGAGTAGCTGTGTTTGAATTTGCAGAGCTGTCTGCCACTGTTGAACCCGAGCCTTCTTCCATTCTCCAATATGCAATTAATCCACTTTCTTCTGTTAAATCTGTTGGAACACCGCTGTTGTAAAAGTTTTGTATTTCGCTTTGAGTTTTTGTTGAGTTAAATACAGCAATTTCGTCCATCAATCCATCATGAGCATTGCTGCCCAAGTTAGAGCCTATTGATAACTTATCAGAATTATTAGCTATTGTAACCCCGCTTCCTTGATCTTCGCTGCTAAATCTAACGCCGTTCATGTACATATTGAACCCGCTAGAAGACATGGTTACGCCTACGTGAACCCATTGCCCCGTTGGTATTGGACTGGAGCTGTGATTAGCATGCATAAAATTTCCAGGCACTTGAACCTGCAGCCTTGGCCCGTTACCGCTGCCGCCGTCTCCAGCGATAGCTATTCCGAAGCCGGAGCTAAAAAGATTAGATCCTTTTCTAAATAAGTCTCTAGCTGTATTAAAAGTTCCAGGTAGCGTATCAAAGTTAACCCACATACTTACAGTAAGATTTGTTAACCCATCTAAGATAGTAATATCGCCGCAATCTAAAAAATCATTAGTACCGTCAAAGCTCATAGAAAACGCATTTTCAAATCCGCTTTTTTGGCGATGAAAAATTATTCGGCGAAGCGCGATTCGTTCGTCAAGCCCAATTCCGTGAGTGCTAATTCCGTCGTGAACATTTGCCATATTAGTTATAATGTTTTGATAGAGGTATTGAGATATTCGCTAAGAGCATTCTCCGCCTCCTGGTTAATTGCAGCTACGCCATTATCACCTAAACCAGCAGTTACCCATCCGAGTACTACCTCTTTTGTAAGATCTGCAAATGGCACAAAATCAGTGATGCTCGATGTATCTACGGTTGCCTCTTTAGGCAATGCATATGCACCGCCATTGCTATCAGTAGCAACCACTACATAGTTTACTAAATAAATAACATCACTATTTCCTTCTAGTGTGTTATATACTTTTACTTTATCTAAATTCCAGGTTGTTGCCATTATATTTTAATTTTTAAATATACAATATTTTAGGTATATGTGTGTTCTGTCATTGCATTAGTACGATACCACAAACCGTCCGCTTGAAACCTTACTGAAACCTGTTGTCCCTCGTTAAAAGGAGCATCCGTTGCGGAAAAGTTAAACTCTATAGAATCGTGTAGCGAAAGTGTACCGTGATTGTTGTACGCAGTTGTATGCACGGTAGATCCGTTCACTTGAATTATTAGTCTCGTTTGTGTTGCGAAGAGACTAGACGAGATGCCCGATGTATCCACGACTTGCATTCTGACCTTAGATACATACCCATTATTTAAGCCAACTATACCAGAAGTTTCATTAGTTGCAGCTCCTGAGGATTCAGCCGTAGAGTTGCAAGGAAGGTAATAAGATAATGAAGGACTGTTGCTACCGTGACTAAAATTGTGATTAAATCTTGCTGTATCTGCACCGCCTATATTACTAGGCGCTATCTTTACATTATCGCTATCCTTAATGCCAACCAAAAAGTCCACGTTTCCGGAATCTGTTTTTGTAGTGAAATCACTAAATTTTTTATTTGCCATAATTTATATTATTCTATAATTAGAAAATCGCCATTTTCCGCTATTAAATAATCGTCATCTTCCGACAATAGTTCAAAGAACGGAGTGGGATCAGTATTTACAGGCTTAAAAAAGTTTATAGCCACTTTAGTACCTATACGCATACTATCCTATTTTTAAAATATCAGTCGCGGTTGTTCCTGTGCTTACCAGGTAGTCTACAGCAATAGGTAAAAAAGTTCCAGCCGGCACTCCTTTAAATATTACGTCAACATCATTAGCACCTAAGTTTGTAGCGCCACCGCTTATATCTAGTACGCCCGCCATTACAACAGCTACATCGCCGGCACCTCCCACATATAGAGAAGAACCCGCTAAATTTGTAGCAGCTGAAAAAGTATCGCTTTTAGTTATAGCAACCGCATCTGTTGCAAAACCTGTAGTTGTTATATTCGCCATTTTATATTTTTATTTTTTTAATTAACAGTTCCATCTGCGGCGTGCCGCACGGCCCCGCTCGCTTGTCCAGCTTTTAGAACGCGCACAAAAAGCTTTGCGGCGCTTAGCAGCTTTACCACCCGGTTTTAACTTTTTAGGGTCTTTAGTAACAGCGGTTTTTAATTTACTACCAGGATTGTCTTTTCTATATTTTTCTACTCCCGCTTTCGTCATACCTCCCCCGGCTGCGGCACCCGTACCTGTTGGGTTTGCTTTATTATAATAGCCTAAAGATTTTTTACGTGACGGAGCATCGCCTTTCTTTTTAGCCGGTGAATCTGGGCACGGGCAATCTTTTGCTCTTCCCGATGCTTTTTTAGTTATAGGTGCGCCGTACATAATTTATTTTTTAGTTTTATTATACGCTTCTTTTTCCCAGGGTAAGTTTTTAGCCCCCTCCATCATATCAGCTCTTTTATAAACTCTAGCCGGTGATTTAGTGTTAGGCTTCCATGTAACAGTTTCGTTATTATAATCCAAACGCCCCTGCTTCATTTGATCTAAATGCACTTTTTCGTGTTCTACCGCTGAATTTATTTCTTTTTGCGATAAACTTTTATCCACGAATATAGTTCCATCTCTGTTAGCTTCTCCCATCACGCCTGGCTCTAAGTCTTTTTCAAATACCGGTGTTCCATATTCTGAAGCTTCTTCGTTTATACCAAATACCTCCGCTATTTTTTTAAGCTTAAATGCCATTATCTATCTTTGTCTTTAATCATATCGTCTATAGCTTTATTATAAACTTTATCACTATATGATTTATTTTTGTAAAATTTACTTGACGGCCCAATTGGCAAATCTTCATGCCCTAGCATTACATTGTACATACGCGTGATCAACCGCTTCCCCTTAGGCGACACTTTAAAAACACTATATTTAATTGTAGTTCTATTTCTATGCCTCCAAGTATCTATCCAGCCGTTTCTTCTTAAGCGTTCCCAGCGGTTTTTATCCCAAGCGTATGTGTACGTGCCGTTAATAAAATCATCACGTGTAAAACGGCCTTTACAATCTAAATATATAAGCAACTCTAGGTCTGCGTCTAAAATATCATAGGTTTTGCTAGCCCACTTGCGAACAAGCCTATAATACTTGAATAAATTTATATCTCGTAGATCGTCGGGCGTTAGCCTCATTCTACAATAACAACGTCGCCGAGATTGATAACGTGATACAACTCGTCGTTCCATTCGATACCGTGGCCAGCGTGTCTATCATAGCGAATAATATTTCCAGCCTCTATGCCTTCTACTTTATCGCCAACAGTAACAACCTCTGCCTTTAGGTACCTAACGTCTTTATTTTGTTCTTCAGTGAGCTCTAAACCGCCTACTTTCTTCGGCGCTTCTTTTATCTTGCGGATGACTATAAAATAATTAATTGCCTTCATGCTGCTTCTTTAATTGTTGTTTAGCCATTTTCGCAAGTCTAGCCTGCTCCATCTTACCCATAACCTTAGCTCTTTGTTCTAGAACAGTTAATATCTGTATCTTACGGGCGTAAGGCTTGTTTATCTTTTTTACTTTCGCTATTGTTCTTTTAGCATCCGCAACTGTAGCAAATTTAATGCTTACAGTATCTTTAGGGTTCTCGTCTGTATATAAACGTCTACCGCTTCCTTTAGGCTTTTTGCCTGTGCCTTCTTTAGGATCCGCCATTTTCAATACGCTTATTAGA
>MDTG01080841.1_pt1 | contig 23414 bp, 21 predicted proteins | sample 811421 | NCBI WGS metagenome assembly MDTG01 (sample SAMN05326645, study PRJNA326480) | marine metagenome | isolation source: seawater | place: Pacific Ocean: South East | collected 2011
CGACAACCGACTCAGATCGTCCAGAATCCCAATGCCAAAAATAACCAAAGATCCTAAAATAATGTATCCAGCAACCGGTTCTTCTCCCCATAAGGTATCGCCGACTGAAGGCACTGTTAAGCCCCCTATGAGCAAAACCAACAGGTAGGCAAGAAGGATAGATGCACCTCCTAGCCTAGGAGTCGCTTGCTGGTGGACCTTACGCGCTCTTTGCGGACAATCAACAAACCCTTTCTGAAGTGCGAAATGCCTAATGATAGGGGTTAAGACACAAGTCAAGACCGCTCCTAGAACAAAGAGACTGTAGATGGATGGAGTCACGGAATTGTATTATCTAAAAAAATTTATGAATTCGTCAACTGAGTAAAAATTTGCCCGCTTAGGTATTAGTTGTTGACGGTTTAACATAAAGCGGAGGTGCAATTGGCAAAATCTTTTGACGAATTTAGAGTACATTCCTCATTGCCTAATACATTCTGCTCAGAGCAGTTTGTCTGGAATTGAAGGAAGACCCGAAAAAACTTTTTCCCCCAAACACGAATTCGGAAAAAGAACAGACCAGGCGGTTACAAAAATAATTTTGAAATAAAGAAAAATTGAGCGTTTTTTGACATACCAAATTTCAACTTCGTTTTTGTATGGGATAATAACTTCATCATAGAATGCCTCAGGGTTGTTTTCTTCCGAAAGATATTTTTCCTCGTCACGAAAAATAATTGAACCGATTCCCGTCAAACCAGGTCTCACCTCACTCAACTCTTCTTTAGCTAAAGCCGAATATTTGGAAAAGGTATTTGGAACCATCGGACGAGGTCCTACAATGCTCATCTCTCCCTTCAGAATATTCCATATTTGAGGTAGTTCGTTCAGTTTCGTTTTTCTTAAGAACTTACCAAACGGCAATACTCGCGGGTCTTCCAAAAGAGTAATTTCACCAGTACCCAAATTCGGACTGTCCTTGAGCATAGTTGCGAATTTCAAAAGATAAAAACTGCCACCATTTAAACCAATCCTCTTTTGATGGTAGAAGACTTCGCCTTCACCCGTAATCTTCAATATCAAAACTATTGGGATCAGGAGCGGACTCAGAAGCACAAGGGCCAAAAAACTTAAAAAAAAATCGGCTAACCTTTGCACGATGAGGACATTTTAGAAATTATACTCTCGGGCGACTCAAAACCACCCGATGAGGGTTTATTTCCGGAAGAAAAGAAATCATCATACCACTCGACGGTGAGTCTCACGGCATCTTTCCATGAGTACTTTGGAGCATATCCAAAATCCCTCGAAGCTTTGCCAATGTTGGGGCAACGCCTGGAAACCGAACCGGGATAGGTCATTGCCTCGGAGTATTCTCCGCTGTATTGCAAGAGGTCGCCGATGAATCGGGTAAGTTCATCCATTGTAACCTCTTCTGGATTACCAATGTGGTAAATTTGGTTTGTGGAGTTATCGCTTTCCATTGCTGCTACCGTTCCTTCGACCGCATCGTCTACAAAACAAAAAGACCTCGTTTGATCATGCCCATAAATTTTCATAGGGTCTTGGAGTTTATTGACGAATCGCTCGACGATATGCGGAATCGCATGACCAAACCCCATATTTGGCCCAATGATATTTTGATATCTTATTATAGTACACTGATGACCTAATTTTTTTGCCGAATGGAAGAACGCGGATTCGCCATGAATTTTTGTAATGGCATAAGTCCATCTGGGATGAGTTATGTCCCCAATGCAAAGGGGAACATCTTCAGACGCAGGAAGTCCCACATCAAAGAGGTCAGAGGTTGCTGCGTAATTTTCACTTGAAGAAGTGAAAAGTACCTTTCTAACAGGGTTTTTTGCCAACCAAGATAAGGTATTCAGAGTTAATCTTGTATTTGCCTCAATCACCTTAGAAGGATTCTTTAGAGTATGATTCACCCCTACGATTGCGGCTAACATATAAATTTCTTCAAATGAATTATCAAACTTTTCGAAACTATTTAATTCCGAAAAATCACTTTGCACAGCTTTAAAACGGGTACTGGTTTGAGAACATTTTTGCCATTTGGCCCAACTTGCATCTTCGCGGATGTCAGCAGCCGTAACGTGCGTATCCTCACGCCGCAACAAATGCTCCACTATTTTTCTGCCTATAAATCCACCACCACCTAAAACTAAGACTTTTTTCATTTTTCTTTCTTAAGGGAATCTCCCCTCCCAAGGACTGAAACCTGATGCCTCGAATTTAGGGTCTTTAATTGTTGATCGGAAAAAAGTCCCACCGCATCAAAAATTTTCGCCTCCTCCAACTCAGTAATTTTTTCAACTAATCGATTATCTGCGTAAGCGGAGTGAGCGGTGGAAACAATAATGAGTTCGGGATTATCGTCGAACGCTTTGTCCAAATCATTTTCCACTGTGAGATTACGTTCCTCCCAGAAAGTGACGTAAGGATCATGAACAATAATCGATTTACTGTCCTTGGATAATAATTCAAAGAGTGTTTCGACAGGTGTAAATCTTGTATCTCCGACATCTCCTCGGTAAGAAACTCCAAGAAAGAGAATTCGCATATTATTTACCGAACCAAAAACCTGCTTAATTCTACGATAAGCAAATAAAGGCATCCGGTCATTTATGGAAACACTGTTCACGCTCATTGAAAGTTCTTCTTCAGAATCAAAAAAACGTCTCCTTGACCAACTTGCCAACAATGGGTCCTTGGTCAGGCAGTAACCACCAACACCGATATTTGGAAACATGAGATTGGAATGTGTCTTGCGAACTCTTATGGCATTGACGATCTCGTATAAATTAACACCGGCCTCTTCAGCAAACCTAGACCATTCCACTGCGAAAGCAATGTTCGTTGCTCTGTATGAATTCTCCAAAACCTTAGCCATTTCTGATGCCGTGGTGCTTTCAAGACAGGTCAATTTACACAAATCCGTTTCAATAATCGTTTTTAGAAAAAGCTCAACCGCCTCTGTACTCTTGCCATCGATACCAGCGAAAACCCGAGGGAAATTTCGTATAGAGTCAACATATTCCGGACCAGGCATAACTCTTTCATATGAATGTCCAATTTTAATCTTTTCGGTTGATCTGTTTCTTTTTCCGAGCTCTTTCTCAATAGTTGGCTTGACAACGTTTAAGCAAGTGCCGGGAGGCACGGTTGTCTCAACCAGAATCAGGGCTTCCTCTTTACAATTTGCTCCGATTACTGAAATGGCATCCTTGAAATTATCGAGATCCGTCGAAAACCCACTTAGCGAAAAATCATCCGCAATGTCCTTCTGCACATCCAAGTTTACATCCACAATGATGATGTCTGCAAAAGAATAAGCGTAAGGATCATAGGTTGCATAAAAGTTACCCCTTTCAATTGTATTTTGAAAGAAAAGTTCGATTTTGGGATCTTCTGCAACGAGTGGAAAATTTCCCTCATTGATTGATTGAATTTTCCAAAAGCTCTCCTTGGAAGGCAAATCGACTCCAATAACGGCATAATCATTATTTGGAGTATTGGCGCAAACCAATGACATTACTGACCCCACGAATCCCAACCCTTGTACAACAACAATTTTCTTTTCCTTGTTTCTCGTACAAAAGTCATTTAGTTGCTCAACGTCGTTAAGTATATCAGGTATTTCATATTTCCTATTATTTAACAGATTTTTAGAGTAGTTTTTCATTAAATTCTTAAAAGATTAGCAAGGAACTATTTTTTAAACTTAGGATAACGTAGATAATTTTTAAAAAAGAAATATAATATGGATCGAATATGGAGAAAGAAAAAGTAAGGTTTTCTATGACTATCTCTTCGAGCATTATGATATACATAAATATCTTTCATAAAAGCGACTTTATTTTTAGATTTCCAACAACGAAGACATAAATCTATATCCTCATAATATAAAAAAAAATTCTCATCAAATTTATTCTTTGAAAACCATGACGACTTTATGAACATGAACATGCCAGCAACCCAATTTGGATGGGAAACACCGCCAGTCGGTGACAGCGATGGAAATACCGTTGTGTCATGACCGAAGGCCTTAAATAACAAACTGAAAGGAGTTGGGAAATACCTCGCGCTATCTTGAATGTTTCCATCCTCATCCTTCACCATAGGAGCGGTTATAGCACAACCACTGGAGTCCATAAAGGATATCAACCGCGGAAAAGGATTTTCCGTAATCCTTATATCAGGGTTTAGAACGCAGAAGTAATCAGATTTACAATATTCTTGGAAGGCATAATTGTGATTAACGGAAAAACCTTTCGGATATGGATTTACAATTGTTATGATCTTCGACTCCATTTCAGATGGGTATTCTATCTTTTCAGACTTTATATTAATCGTAATAATAATTCTGTAAATATTTTCTATTTTTAATAAATCATTTAATAGTTTTCGCACAAACTCAGAATGCCCATGGCTTACTATTGATAAGGTAAATTTTTTATTTAACATCAAAAACTGAATATAAGCAGTATTGTCTTAATAGATCATCTAGATATGCACATGAAAATGGCATAAAAAAATGCTTCTTATATAAAAATCCGTTTGAACTCATTACCTCTTTCAGGATTTTGACATCATAAAATCTTTTGTGGTCAGAATCCCAAGCAAAGCCCTTCTTACCTGGTACACCCACTATAACTTTTCCATCTGCGACCAAAACCCGACTGATTTCAAAAAGAATTTTATTGGGATTTTCAATGTGCTCCATAACATTATCGAGGATAACGCCGTCAAAAGAAGAATCTTCAAATGGCAACTGATCGTTTTTAATCAGTTTTGCGTCCAGTCCCAATTTCCTACAATGCTCGACGGTAGAAGGGTTAATATCAACTCCTGTGGTATTTGCTCTAAAGGAAAGCATGTCTCCTATTCCACAACCGACGTCCAGAACTTTTCCCTTAATCTCGCGGCAGATTTTGGGGTAAAGCCAATATTTTCTGTAAAGGTAACCTAAAATACTTCGTTTCCTTAGGTAATTGTAATAGTTGTCAAACTCGCTCATGATTATGCTCCTCCACGAGCTCTAGTAATTTTGAGGATTCCTCCGGTTGCCGAAAGCCTTCGGGTAAAAGACTGACGTTTGATCTTTTCGACTCAGTGATGAAATTTCTCATAACAGGCAACAACTCCGTATCGCTATTAAAAAGCCGACCGTTAAAACCATTTTCAACAAGCTCTTCATTCCCATCCACTTGCCTTAGAATGCAGGGAACGCCAAGGTACAAGGCTTCCAGGGACGCACGAGAAATACCTTCGGAAGATGAGGGTAATACAAATGCGTCGGAAGATGCCAACAATTCATAGGGCACATCCAATTCGCCATGCAACTTTACAAACAAACCCAAATCGTATTCGGAGATCAAATTTCTTAATTCTTCTTCAAGTGGTCCCTTGCCCAAAATGTCAAGCTTTGCGCAATACCCTTCATCGAGAAGAGTTTTAAATGTTTTGAGGAGTAAAATAGGTTGCTTTCGCTTTGTTAAGGAACCCACAAAAATGAATTTAAAACTATCCTTTCTTACATGCTTTTTTCGATATTTTTCGATTTCATTTTCGTCGATAAAATTCCCAATTATATGAGGTTCACCGGCTAAGAAAGGAGAAACTTGCTTTTTCATAGACATCGACATAACGGACACATAATCGAAACACCTCAACGCAGTTAAGTGAAAATAAGCCAAAAATACACCTAAAAAGCCGAATTCCATTCGATAATTAATAGGGAGATTTCCTCTAATGCTAGAAAATATCTTAGCCCTACTTTTACAAAAAAGGTTAGTCAAATCAGCTGAAAAACACATCGACAAGGATACAACTTTTGAACAACCTCCATCCTCGATTAAAATCTTGGAATATGCCTTTTTTCTTTGGAACCAACTGGCATATTTTGTTCCAAGACAAATTATTTCGACTCTTTTATCCAAAGGCGGTTTCCAGGCATTACCCTCTTTGAGCGAAACGATTTTGACGGACCGTTTTCCTGCAATTGAATTAGCAAATGCGATAGCGCCCTTAACCGGTCCGGTTGGAACTAAAGAAGGAATAAGTATGCGATAACTCTTTTTCAGCTAAACAAATCCAAGATTTCTTTTGCTCGACCATCCCAAGTGTGCCTACACTCATAGTCTTCATGCGCTTTTTTTCCGATTGAGGAAGCGAGCGATCTGTCGCTTAGCAACAGATCCACCGCCTCACACCATTCGAGCGGATTTGAAGGAGAAACAAGAAGAGCGTTCCTTTTGTTTTCCAAAACTTCCCTAAGAACAGGCAAATCTGATGAAATGATCGGTACTCCACTAGCCATGTACTCAAACATTTTCATGGGTGACATCCAACGAGCCGTATCATGACCTGCCGTACCTATTGATACGCGCTTTTGGTAAGGCATTAGTAAAACATCAACTGAGCTCATTGCAACTTGCGCCATCTGATGCGGAATATGCCCCATATATCTTATGTTAGGCAATGAATTAATCTTCTGCTTTTTTAGGACATCACATTTATTACCTCCCAGAATAAGAAATAGAATTTCCGGTCTTGCCTTAGCCATATCTTCGATTACTTCCACGCCTCGACCAGGATAAAGATGACCGAAATATCCACAAACATGGTTCCAGCTTGATTCTATGGTTGGAAAAACTTTCAAGAGCATTCGGCGTCTGTGATACTGGGAGATTGGGATTATGCCATTGGGCGCGGCATCGTGGAGAACCATTACCCGACTTGGTTCGGATCCATGGTGCTTTTTAAGGAGTTCCTTTAATTTTTCGGAAATGACGATTGTGGTTATCCAAGTTCGAGTCATAACCAACTTCTGAATAATCTTGCGAAATCCAATTTCCAACTGATGTGTTTCAAAAAGGATTGGTTTTCTCATTAGAAAACCGAGAAAGAATGAAGCATAGAGATTTCTGGAAATAATTGCTTCAGGCGATTTTCTTTGCATTAAATCCCAGAGGGCATGCACTGCAATGCGAAGGTTAGTGGCGAGGTTGAATCTACTGTAAAAAGATACAATCCGTGCCTTATGCAAATCTACGCCATAAGCCGAAAGAATGGCTTCGGGAAGGTCTTCATCCTTTGGAATTGCACGCCTTGCATAAAGCACCAAATCCACTTCTTTATTGATGAAAGCCTCACATTGCATAACAACATGTACCGAATTGGCGGTTCGTGATGGCACTACGGAAGGTGAAATATAGATTAACTTCATTCTTGCCACCCAGGCATCTGCTCAGCAATTCGCCCCACATTGTACTTTTTTACCCATTTTAAGAGACCTCTTACAGTCGAAGATTATAGTTTGTGACATAAAGGCGAATCTGGTGATCTATTTCAGATGATTTATAACTTCTTCCATAACTCGCTTTGACATTAACCCCCGATTTTGATTTTTAGCGACAATTGGCTCTTGATTTTCAATTTCTCCTCTGCGGTACAATCGGATTGCCTCCGCATAAGATGCGTATTTTAATTTCTTCAATGACGCCAAATGGATATCCAATGATATGATCCGCTGGTTCCGCAAAGGGAAAAACTTTATCACTTTGCCCGTATCGATGCCCTTATCAACCAGATAAGCCGAAACGCCCGCTTCTTGGCCCTCCATTAATGCCCATATGGATGCATCCAATCCACGGTATTCTGGAAGTTTAGCGGGATGTATATTGATTATACCATATTTGAATTTTGCAATCACTTCTGAGGAAAGAAGCCCCTCGAAGGAATACATTACTGAAATCTTATCAAAACAATTCGCAGGGGGTGATTCCCAATCATTATTAAGGTAAATAATCTTATATCTTTTGCAAATACTATCAAGGAAGCCTAATAAGTATATGATAATCTGTTTTATGCCCAATAAGCCCAGTACTCTGGCTATGACAGAGCGTATCCGCTGAGGAAATTTTATTGCACTCTTCAAAAGTTCTTGGCGTATTTGAATTTGCTTTAAACGCTTTGGGTGCAGCTCGGATCTGGGTGCTACTAAAACAAATTTTACATGAAATCCGTTTCTTCTGAGACAGGAAATGAAAGATAGTAATCCTGAATCAATTTGTTGGCATATGACAGTGACTTCCGAAGAGTAACTATTTTGATCCGGATTGGACATGAATTAGTACCTATTAAGAGCTGGAGTGTGAAAACCCGTATTTTGCATATACATGATCACCTAGCCTTAATGACAATGCAGCAATTGTGTAGAAGGGGTTAGCATACCCATAAGTGGGAAAAACGGAAGGGCCCGACACATAGAGATTCCTAATACCATGGACATTTAGGTTTTTATCCACCACCGAATCATCCGATGCCGATCCAATTCTAGTGCCGCCCATAAAATGAGAATGTATCGCCGTAAACTCTTCAGGATTAGGTCGTTTATAAAGGAACTCACCCAAGCCAATTGCCCGCAATTGACCAGAGAATATGGAAAGGAATTTTTCGGCGTTTTCCCAATCGTCTTCATTAAATCTCCAATCTATGGCAGCCAACGGTAGCCCGCTCTGCGATTTCCTGTCAGACAATCGAATTCTGTTCTCAGGGGAGGAGGTTTGATCGAAATAGGCGCGAACGGCTAATGTCTTTCCGGATCGCCCAGACGTACCGATGTTATCAATGACCCTGTAAACCGAAACACCAAGGTTTGCCAAAGTCTCAACCAAAGCCCCTTTCCCCGAACGGGTAATCGGCAGAGAACCGAGTAGATTCTTAATATAGTCGAATATTCTTGTTGCACGATGATTAAAGGGCGAATCGAATCTTAAGCAATGGTTCAGAAGTTGGTTTTTTATTAATGCTTCGTCCGTTAAACCAAACTGAAGGCGACTGGAATATTTTGAGTGCTTCCTCACCGAAAACAGGAAATGATCAGAGACCAGCGGTTTATCAAGCTTGATGACGCCAACGTTTCCCTTTGGATGTGTGGAAAAGTATCTGCCAATATTGTTATACAGATTTGGAATGGAATTCCTAAGGCTCCTTAAGCTATGCAATAATATACGAACATTCGTGAGAGTCCCTGCCGCGAGAACAAACACTTTTGCGGAAATAAACATATTTCGCTTTTGGGCATGGTCATAAATCTCAATTTTTGTAATTGAAGTATTGTTAGCTGAAAGTCTTAGACGCGTAGCTGAGCAATTCTTAAATAATTGAATATTTTCATTTCCCAAAACCAATGCGCTCGTGGAGTATGGTGTGTCCAACAAAACCATTTTTCGCGGGTTCAAAATGGTGTGCTTTAGTAGGTCAAAATCTCGCCATTCGGGACATTGATCACCTGTCGATTGATTGATACCAACATGTCGATCAACTCGCTTGTACAATGATTCAAGCTCATCTTGGCCAACAGGCCAATCTCCGGAATTAAATTCATGCCTCCCCATCAGGTCAATGGAATCCATTTTTGCCAGGCCACCCGCCCACAAATTTGATGACCCTCCTATTTGCTGGGAAAATCCAAATTTAAGTTCTCCAGTGATGTTGCCGCTGGATACGTCTATGACATTCAGCGGGTTTGAATCAAGATTATCATCACCTGCCTCAACTACAGCAACGCTCCAGCCCTGAGAAGCGAGTTCATTGGATGCAAAGGCTCCCGCTGGCCCGCTTCCTATAATACAAATGTCGAAGTTAATAATACTAACTCGGCAGTTTTTTCAATAAACCAATAAGATTAATCCATCTTAAAGGATGAACAAATTGGTAGAACGGAACAAAGACAACCCTGTCAAATGCCAACTGAGTCTGAGGCAATTCATCCTTTATTTTGTATACGATATCATCATTACATTTCATCGAAAAATATTCAATGGAATCTGTATATCTTCTTCTAAAGCAGTTTACTTTGACCAATTTTGCATTTGAAATAAATTTCTCAGCGGTTGCTTCGTTTCTAAATATAATGGGGACTCCTTGGCAATAACCTCCACGAATTGAATCTGGTAAAACAGTAGGGACAGAAAAGGAATTCATTGCCGTGGATAGTTCTTTGAGTGATGTCACCCATTTCTCAAAAATGCGGTTCTTATATGTTAAATTTTTGAGATCAACGAGCGCTAAAGCAGCGCCTATTGGATGGGCTCTCATTTTTTTTCCAAATCCGAATGGAGGGATCGATTTATGGTCTGCCAATTTTGATACCGAAAACTTCTTGAAACTTTCCTGATGTCCATAAGCCACCATTTTAAGGGCTGTTTCCGGGCAGTTGGTAATGGCAAGGGCGCCTTCGCCGGCTGAAACTGCTTTTGCTCCTTGCAGGCTGAATATACCGATGTGTCCCCATGTTCCTACCATCCTCCCATTGATTTTCGCTCCATGAGCGTGGGAGCAATCTTCTATTACGAGAACATTATTTTGATTCGCCCAATCCATAATACTTTTCATGTCACAAGGGTTTCCATAGAAATGAACCACAATTAGTATGGAGGGTTTGGGGTTTAACTGGGAAAGAATCGCGTAATCAAGATTCAAAGTTTGTTCCGAAATATCGATAAAAACGATCTTTGATGAGAAACTTACTATCGAACAATAAGAACTTGGAATAACGTATCCCGAAGTGGCAACCAGCGATGCAGAATTGGCGCCTACGGAAAACAAGGCCGCTTCCATTGCGCTGGTAGCATTAGAGAACATCATTGCATGATCTGAACCGGTGTAACTCGAAAACCTCTCTTCCAGCTTGCGGACAGTGGCAGGGTAAGCCGTTACCTGATTCTTCATCACAGCCAAAGCAACACGCACTACCTGCGACACTCTTGTAATGACAGTGAATATTAAAAAACGTAAGCTATTATACATTGTCGAATTTGCTTAATACGAAGATTTTGCGGCCGTCTTTAAACGGGGCATCACATATAATTAAATTGTGCCGATTGGAAATTCGTGGATGCAGGTCGCATCTTAATTCCACTTGATAGTCAGGATGACTACGGACTTGCCCTAACTTTTTCAGAGTATGATCATCGCTTAAACCACCTATAAATAGGGCCATATTTCCCATTCGATTCGGATAGCTATCAACGACAACCCTTTTACCATCAGCAAATACTGTTGGATGGCCATCCCCTTGAGGCATTGATGACCCAATTTCGCACCAGCCTCCTTGAACACCCCAGAGCGCAAACTTAGCCCCTCGCTCAACCTTCAAATATGCAAGAATCCGCTCAGAATCAATCCAGGTATGATGGCTAAAAAGTCCGGTATTTGATATCAAATTGGCGCTGGACTTATTTAGGTTTAAGAGGACCGGAAAGATTCTGCGAACGTTTGTATGCGGATCAGGATAGTGAATTAGGGTTAATATTTTAGAAGAACACGCAGACCATGCCACATGATTAAGATATGGATCGCTTTGTGGGGGACACTCCAGTTTGGTTTGTTCCAAAATTTCAGTTAAACTGAACTTTCTTAGTATTTGGTCATCCTCTAAACTGAATATTGTAAGAGATTCCGCATCGCCATCCGAATGGACTCCGGAATAACCATATCCAGGACGCTTAACTCGGAGCCTGGCGAAATTTAGGCTGGCAGCCTTTTTCCGATCTGGAGCAATAGCCCAAAAAGGCAATTGATATTGCCGTGTGATTCGCTTTTCTGATACATCATAAATCATTGAGCATTGCTTGCCGCTAATGATGTCATTATAGGCAATTAAATTATCATCTACCCACTGCAGACGAGAACCTAATTGCCAATTCAGCGCCCGGGTTACCTCAAGCGAAGAGAAGAAATTTGAATTGATGTCAAGCAGTCCGATTTCACCGCATTCAGGAGTAGGATATGAAGTGTATTTAAGCGGAACCCGGTGGCATAAAATATTGTTCCCATCAGGGCTAACCGGATCAATATCATAATATCCCACAAAGAAATGCCCATCCTTGCCGAGTATTCTTACGCCAACTTCAGGATGAAAATTATATTTTGGCAGAACCTGACAAAACCTGACAAGAGATCTGCGAAGTATTCCCTTTATTCCGTTTAAGATAATGGCGACAATTTAATGGTCGGAACGGTTGTGAATTTATCTCCCATTAGATTGTTGGGTTTGGTATTGATAATAATAATGCCAAGCACAAATGAAAGAACGTGAAAACTAAAAAAAGGAGATATGAACGAACTAATGAAAAGGTTGAAAATAAAACCATATAGAAGTATATTCAGTCCTATCTTATAGATAACTTTCTTTGTTCTTAAATGTAATACGATTCCCCGGATCATGGAAAATAAGAATGTCATCATGTAAAAAACAAACCCTATTATTCCATAATCATACAAGATATGAAGAGGAACATTAAATGCCGCACGATAAGCTTTCGATAAGGAACCCGCTCCATTCCCTATCAATATTTCCAATATGTTCTTATTGGAAAGAAGGTCGATTACATTTGCCCAAATTAATAAACGATTATTTTTGGAATCTCCAGTATCACCTCGTGAAAGAATGATTTCAGCAAATTTGAAGTTTTCAATACTAATAAATAGAATAAAGGCACAAAATATTATTGAAATTGTATAGAATAATACTCGGCCAAGTTTCAAATTTATCAGACTATTGAAAATCAATACAGCAATTAATGATACGATGCTATTTCTACTTCCTGTCGCAATTAATGAAAATATAAGTATCGCATAAATAATATTTTTACTGAATATAATTTTTGGTTTATCGGAATATGACAACAAGATAAGGCTAAACCCTATGAAAGAACCAAGAGCAGTAGGTTGCCCCATAAAGCCATGAATACGAAAAGCAGTCCAATAATTTTGGATAAGTTTATATTCGCCTATCTCCAATGATAAAAAGCCAAAAAAAGTAAGAAAAGCGGTTACGCATGAAAACAAACACAAAAGGACAATACTCGGTGAAAGAAAATGGAAGATGTCAATCATGCTAGATTTCTTCTTCGATAAGGATAAAGTAATTATGATGGAAGGAATAAACAAAATCCAGAAAATCAAGTAAAGAGCATCTTTAGTTTCTCGCATGCCCGAGATTAATGATGAACACAATATGTACAATAGTAAGAGATATAAAAAGATTATATTCTCAGTTAGTAATAATCTCTTGATTACGCCGTAAAGTCTTCTGCTTAATAGGCTATAAAGAAAAACTATACCGGACATAATTAAGCCAATCAAGTAAAGGGGTCTTATCGCTTCTTGGTTATCTACTTTATATTGCACACACAAACAAAGTAAAATTACGTTTAGTAATATAATACAATGATATTTCAATTGTTACTTTATTTTGATTTTTGGATCAGATACCTTTTTGTAGTCGAAAGGCACTGAACTCTTCTTCCGAAATATAATCTAATGACATGAAGCAAATCATGAAGACATATGATCCTGTGATTAACGTTCACTAGATTATGATTCTGATGTAGAACGGAAATCGATCTTTGCGAAAACCCATGAAGATGTTGATAAGGTGCCATAATGTGAGAGCTCTTACCATTGAACGGCCAGTCGTTCCAATGGGATCCGCCTCCTTTAACCCGATTGACATTAGGAACGTTTAACCGCAGGATGGTTTTAGGGTGCATGAACCTCGTAATCTGATTCATTGTCTTGGATGGATAGATGACATGCTCCAAGACTTGCTCCAGCCAAATTACATCGAATTTATGATTAGCAAGCGCATTAAGGCTAGAGTATATCGCAAGGTCTTCATCGTGATTGCTTCTGCAACTGTGCGGCTCATACGCAATAACATCGAAACCAGCGACCTGCGCTGCTTTTGACCACCTGCAATATCCGGCCCCAAAGTCTAAAAAAGTTGGATTTTCTTTTCTAATGATTTTACGAAGTCTGCGCATCTCATTTGTCATTAGGTCGTTCGGTGGACGAGAAGGATTTGGGCTATTGGGAGATCTAATGAGAGACGAATACATTATGCTCAAAAGAGACTCTGAAGGGACGTATCTATAAAATATGTGAGTGCAAGACGTGCACTTACATAAGATAGGTGGAAATAATTCTAAAAAGAAATCGATTTTCTTGTCATAAAATAATTTAGAGTATTCAAGGTAGGATGTCTTTTCTTTTTGCCCAAACTTCTTCATCGTAAAAAAATCTTTTGAACCACATGCGGGGCAAAAAAGATTCTCATGAAACTCAGGCTCTGAACTCATTTAATATATCTAAATATATAAAAAGTATAACAGGAATACTTAATTTTTAACACTATATCAATTGATGCAATCTTTCTTAAATAACACAGTATTAAAGTTACTTTTCAGAGCAATAATAGATAGGAATGTTATTATGAATAAAACCAACGAAAACTTATAATATATGAATTTACTCAGGATAATAAACAATAATAATGCTGGAATTAAGGCATTTAAATAATTGCGGTATATTTCGATATAAAGACGTGATTTTTTAATTTTAAAGAAATCCGCAATAAGGTATGACAATGGACCGTAAGCTCGGAGTAAGTAGATAAGGGATAAAGAAATGAGCATTCCGTTAGTGGATAGCCCGGCATAATAGACGAGCATAAAAGCAACCAAAAGAGAGGTCGAAATAATTATAATTTCTATAAAAGCTACACTTATATGCTTATTTACAAAGGACAGAATTGATCTAGCATATAAGGAATGTATTGTAAATGTAAAAACAATCATTAGTATTATGCTATTCTTGAAAATTTGATAGGTAGAAGATTGGGACTGATTAATCCAAAGAGAGATAAAGTATTCGCCAAGAATTCCGTACATTGCAATTAATACGGTAGTGGCTGTTAATGTTACAAAAGTAAACTTCTTAAATATCTTATATATCTCACTGAAATTATTTTCGCTATATAATACAGATGCCTGTGGAGCGACGAATCCGAGCGGGAGGGTAATAAATTGAGTAGCTATCGAAAATATCAGTACTGAGATGGTAAAAACTGATATATTTTCGCTCGAGCCCTCAATTATACCAAGCAGAAAAGGAGAACCCTGTCGAAGTAAGGTGGCACTGGCCGTTACAAGAAGCACTGCAGCACACAATGAAAACGTCTTACGATAGGTATGTCTAAGACTACTCATAATTAAGAAAACCGAGGGAAACTTCACATACCTAAGAGCGTATATGTATTGTAATAAATAGATAATAAAGAATGATGAGTAGTAAATATATACTAAATTAACAAAACTTAATTTTTCATACGAATATAATATAGCAATTATTACGATCTTAGAAATGATTATCAAAATCTCGATCCATAAATGAATGAAAAATAATTGCTTTGACATCAAAACGCCTAACCCACATCGAAATGGCAGGCATAGTGCAGTTGCAATAATAGCAAACAATATAGGAATTAATAGCGATTCATCTGAAATATCGAATATATCGAGAAATAGAGACGCTATAGAAGTTGAAAAAAGGCACAGTAGTAACGCTATGATGCTTAAAAATGCAAAACAGAGAAAGAAGTACGCTGAATATGTTGAGTCGTTATTTGAGAATTTGGAATTGGACAGCATGCGGGTGAGTGCCGTCGGAACCCCAAACTCCAAAAGTTGCAAATAGGCAGTAAACTGCGTCAATAGGAACCAAACGCTGGCACCTTTCAAACCTAGGAAATCAACTACAATCGGAGTAAGAAATACACCTTGAAGTAAAATTACTCCATTCCGAATGAATTTTGAAAAGCTATTTTTTTTAAGATTTTTCCAAAAAAGAGACAAATCTGAAATCTTATTTGGTTATGCCACCGGTAAATCCGATTGATCGATTAATGAATATTTGATGTCAGGATATTCTTTTTCCAGGTATTCACGAAGTTTTACTATATCTGAGATCTCATTGAAGTGCACCAGGAAGACTAAATCGGTCGAATCGGATTTATCCATTCTCCTCAAGTCCAATTTGATTGAGCGTTGCATCAATCCCTGATTTAAACCCTCAAGATTTTCTGCAGAGGAAAAATTTTCAAGGTGCAAAATAAAACCGTCCGATGAAGTACTCGAATGGTTTGTTCTAGTTATGCTTAACAAAACTATTATAACAAAAAATGATACTATAGTTAGCAGAGTGAGATTTGCCCCCAATCCCAAACCGACACCGATTGCCAAGAACAAATATGCCAATTCCTCGGGTTCTTTAATCGGTGTTCTGAAGCGAACGATAGATAATGCTCCGACCAAACCCAAGGATAATGCCAATGAGGACTTGACGACAGTAATGACTAAAATTGTTACAAGCGTAATAAAGGGCAGAACATTCCTGAAAGATTTTCTGCAGCTTAAGACAAGGGAATATTTGCTGTAGTGGTAAATTATGAATCTTGAAATTACAAATCCGATCAACAGATTAATTGAAACAGATATAATTGAAATTTTATCTGCGCTAAATTGAAAATTTTTAATTAGTTCTTCGGTATTCATTTTATATTGTAAAAGAATTCACATACTTTGAGTTTTTAGTTATTCGGAGAGGGAAATTACTGAGATTTGATGCTAGGTATTCCTTGTGCTCTTGGTCATATTTTATTTCTATTATTTTATTTCTATTAAGAGGGTATAATGGTTTTAGATCAAAGTTTTTAGAGTGCTGCCTTGAGTAGTTGATGTTGTCATCAATAGTAATTCTTATTTTCTTACAGATAGATAAAAAGTAAGCTCTATTATATCTGACAATCGATTGAGGGTAAGAACATGATAGTAAGAAATTCTTATATTGTTCAGGCAATTGTTCGCATAGTAAGCGAAAGAGAGAATTGTGGTTCTTAAAATCAGCGAGTTCATCGAATTTAAATACACTCTTAAACCCCAAGGAATTTCTCTTATGCTTAATTTCTAAATTGGGGAATCTGGGCAATTTGGATTCTCCGTACCACCTTAACCTTACCTTTGACCTATCCGCAATACCGTCAATATTGTCGTTTAAGGCTTTGCAGTTAAAGGAATCATAGTACAAACTGTTTACCTGTCTATCATCATAACATCTCTTGAAACCCAAACGGGAAGTGTGTAGCCATGATAAAAACTGATTATCATTGATAGGGTTAAGAGAGTACTTTGATTCAAATCTCACGATTTAATTTTTGTCCGAGAACATAATCGTTTCATAAAGTTGCTCAACTTCCACATCGACTGATCTTACTTTTTTGCCATTTAAAATCACCGAAGAACCCTCCTGGCATAGAATCTTAGTTTCGTCTGAGAAATCTCCTTCAATGTTCATTGAAGCCGGGCCATATTGTATTTTCTTAATGTAACACATGAATTGCTTGAATTTAATATTGGAAAATTCAACCTTGGACGCATTAACCAAGGACCGATCTTTTGAAACAATGCCCACTGATGAATCGGATACTCTTATCGAAGATAAATTTGCCAACGAAGATTCTCCGGCAGAAATTGCCTTGTCACCGACGGACTGAAAAGTGCAGTCCTCAATGAAAACGTCGCTACCACTCAAATCGATTGCATCACCTCCTGAAGTCTTACCTATTGAATGAAATGAGCTTTGGGAAATAAATCCATTGGAGTAATCAAGATCGATCCCATCGGATTTAGTGTCCATTACGCTCACATTAAATATTTTAAAATCAGAATTAATTATATTAAGCATGTCTTCAGAATTATTACTGCGGAAATCAGTATTTCGAATGTCCACGTCAGAATTATAAAAGGAAATTGATCCAGTGAGCAGTTGAGAACTCGTTTTCATAGAACAAAGGTCGGAAAATTGCACCCGATCGACTTTAGATTCGGAACTTGCATCATAGACTAGTATAAAACCACCACCATTGACACCTTTCACAACAACAGGCTGACCTTCTGTTCCCTGAATTATTACGGGGGTGCTTGCAATCATTCCGCAACCATCAAAGGACAAATTGATTGCCCCAGATATTGTTAGCTTTTCATAGCCATCAACAAATAGGTTCTTGCTCAAAGTCCAGTTACCCTCATTTAGGAAAAGTGAGTTATCCCGGACGGAGAAGACTTTTCTTTCAATCAGTGAATTAAGGTAATCATTCTTGTTGTGCCTATGATTAAATTGTCTGTACTGAAGATAGGGTTTGATGTTTTGAAAAGAGTCCTTGCCCTCTTCTGTAGACACACGAAAATATTTCAAGTCAGATAAAGTATCGGGTATCGTTAACTTATCTACCTCAAAAGGTTCTATTTTTAAATCTATGCTAGTAAAATTATCTATATCATAACATAGATCTTCAACGATAATACTATCACTTGATGTATTTATAAACTCAAAGTTTGTATTATTATTTTCAAGATAGTAAAATATTTGTAACTTTTTTAAATTCTTATCAATCCTTCGATAATTCTTTTCATTAAATATCTTTTCTAGTATATAGTTTTTCCTTTTTTCGATATAACTTATATCGAATTCCTCAAGCAAGAAAAACTCTTTTCTTAATACTTCTAAGTTATTATTTTCGATTTTTTTAAGAATCTGAACAATGATTCCTTTTTCAAATTCTGAAATTATTTTCTTAAGCTTTTTTAAATAGTTATCGTTGATAACCTTATCGCCTAGTAAGTGCATAAAAAAAGGAGTGTCAATGATTCTAGAAAATGGAAGGCGTTCGTTGAAATTATCATCATAACCAATGGGCTGTATCTTATCTAGGTAAGGGTTGTAGTAATACCGAACATTGCCCCACCTCACACCATGCTCAACGCCTAGAAACTGAGATACCGCCAGGTATGTTGATAACTCTTCAACGTCAAAAACTTCAGAGGGTCTCATGGTCTCTCTTGAAAGCCCATGAAGAAGGGCCGTTGCTCTTTTTGCATAAAATCCAAGATTATTTGATTGATATGTCTTGCTCTTTTGAAAAACGTCTATGTGGGAATTCGTCCAATCATATGAATCGCCGAACTTCCAGTAGTCATCCTCGTCAAATTTCAAGACCGGAGCCTCTTTTCTTTTGGAAAACTCTATCATTTCCTTACTAAAATGCTCTTCAATTTCCATAAGCCCAATGCTTGACCCATTTAGAACAACCTTAACATAGAATCGGCGTGGTGTTATTAATCCATAATGCCTGCGGATTTCATCAACAAACTTCTGCCCATGAAACCCTCTGACTTTAGGATTTTGGATGGAAAAATACTTCATGCCTAGTAGATACTTGTCATTGTCTCTTATCTTGCATCGCAAGGACCATTTATTTCCCTGTATGTGATCGAGATTGTCACCCTTGATTCGTAAATTAACTTCATATTCAGTACCGTTAAAATCGATAGTTGCCTTAGCTTCTTCTGCTTCATCCTTATGGATAAACCCTAGTTTCAGTGAAGCATTTACCTTATCTCTTAACTTAGAAAAGTTCTTGTAGTTAATATCAATTTTCAATTCCGGCACTTCAGGCATTCGAATACAGCTTTTGATATAACTAACGGGAATTCTTTTTAAAGTACTTTTAATTGAGTCCTCATTTATTGCTCGATAGCCCTTATCGTATATGTAGGACCGGAAATCCGTAACTGCATATTGTAGGAAAATGTATAAAAATAAAATAATACTAGAAAATATGTAAAATAATTTATTCTTAACTAATTTTCGAAGCAGATTTTTTTTACTTTTATTTTTTTTACTAACAATCATAATCAAAAATAGGTATGAAAAATTCTTAATGCGTCTACTCGGGAGCATTGACCGTTCTTTACTGCAAACCAAGAATCAACTTGCGATTCATAAACGTGCTCTAAATAACCCTTCATGGTATAGACAGGAACATACCTGTGTCCCAAGTATTTAAGAACTGATATTCGGTGATTACCCTGAGTTACGACAAAGACTTTTTTTCTTTCAGTACTGTGCAGATAGTAACCTCCCAAAACGCCATTACGAGAAAAGTACTTGAAGCCATTTTCCTTGATTGATAAATATAATGAAATGATCTTATTAAATTCGCTTACTATTATCTCATCACTTGAAGGTCCGCAAAACTGAGAATTGTAAATGTTCTTCTTTTGTGATGATAAGTTTGCGAAACCCCATGGATTTTGAAAGACCATAAGTGAAGTTCTACATTGATCTTTTAATCCTAAGGCAGAAATCTGGTTTTGAGGTTGGAAGGTCTTATGATATTTATACAAATGAGTGTCTTGTATACATATGTTAGAATTTTTATAATATTGGTCTAATGTTTTCAATAAATGGTGATCTTGAGTCGTAAATTTCCTTGAAAATATATTCCTAGCTCTCTCTATTTCAATAATTCTTACTTTGAGAAGAGATGAAAGCATCTATAGCTATTTATTAATTTCTAACAAAACTAAACGACCACAAATATTTCTGATATTCAGTAAATTAAGACAGCTATCTAATTTCATTTCTCCAATCTCATCGATGATAGTATTTTTATTTAGAGAATGACATTTGCCCAAAACATATGAATATCTTTTTCTATATATAATTCTTGCGACATAATGCCTTAATTCATTAACAATATAATGGATATTAAAATTGGAAACGACCTCATTAGTAAATAATTTTATGTGATTCAATTCTTCAACAACCTTTACATGAGAAAAACTTTCATTAATAAAGCCAATATAATCGCCCAGATCGCTTAATCTCTTTTCATATTTACTTTGATGAATTGGTATGACGTTTTTCATAATATCCAAAACTTCGTTCTTACTCATAGCCTGATTACTTACTGCATGAGGTAATGCAGCCTCATGTTCAACAGAAGTTTTAGGTCTGTATGATATAGCCGGTTTATTTAGAACAAATGCCTCAACTGCAGTAGTGCATCCATTATGCAGCAATACTTCAGATGCCATGATCCACGGTAAAACGTTACCACTTCTTTTAACAATCACCCTTTCGTCGTACTTTTCTGAAATTTTAAGCCAAGGAGTTAATGACTCCGACGGATGAGGTCTTACGACTATATTTAAGGAGGTATGCTCTACCAGAAATGGAATTAGCTCCTTGAAATTATTAAATATATTGCCTTGTAATGCAATTCGGACTTCGTGGTATTGTCTATCCGCTGAAGTATCCAACCAACCTTTGGATTCCAGGGAATCCCATGTGTAACCTATGCCTTTTGAGTGATTGAATGAGCCAAAATTTCCATTTATCAAAATAAATTTATCATATTTCTTACGAATTTTATCTGCTTCTTTTTCTATTGATTTCCGAAATTCAGCGCGACACAAATCTATTCTTGGGTTACCTACAATTTTAATTCTTTCCTCATACTCGGGAGCCGAGGATTTAAGCATTTCCGCATGCTTGTTACCCCAAGCAAAGCATATGTCGCATTCACTCAATGTTTTTTCCGAAACTCGATATCTTCGGTAGAACTCAGGATTAAGAGTTACCAATCCTTCCTCGTCAATTGAAGCGACCTTGTGTCCATATTTTCTTAGTTTTTCATATTGGGCGTGAAAGTTCTTGTGGTATCCGAATTGCAAAACGACACCTTGCGGTAACTTAAATAACCATCTTTGCATCTCAGTTTTGGGACCAAAAATAACGGTCCAATCACTCTTGATAGCCTCTAGCGCAACCAATAGCTTTGAATGAAACTCGCGCGACCAAGTTTCGATGGGAACGTATAAGTAGCTTTTAGAGAGATTCATTATATTTGAATCTTCATGCAACTACTTGATAAGGTGTTTACGGATAATTATTTTTTTCTTCCCCAAATAATAAAAGCCTGACCCTCTCCCTCTTCGCAAAGCCATGGATCGTCACTATTAATCTCATTTGAAATCAACCATTTTTGAAATGTTTCTACCAGTGACAATTCAGCTTCTTCAGGCAATAGAGAGAACGGGAATTCGGGAGAATGACTGATGAGGGGCAAAGGATAAATGCCGCTATGTCCAATATCATAAAAATTAAGTTTTTCGAGAATCTTGAGATAAGGCGGTGACAGGGAATCGGAACGAAAAACCTCCGATTTGCCTGATAACGCATCACTGGTTTCATTAGGCAGTAATTTGCGCAATAATTCGTTTACCCATTCGAATCTTATTTGACAATTATCTGGAATATGAGGCACCACATATCCAATGAACAGACCATTCCGGTCGAGCACTCGATGCTGTTCGCTAATGACTGACTCGATATCCTCAAAATGCTCAAGTAAGCCAATAGAAAAAACTAAATCAAAACTTGAATCGTCATAGGGCATTTGCAAACAGTTACCTATTTTGAATTCTCCCTGAAGATCGTTTTCGGTAAATGCCTTCTTAGCCTGGTCTATTGCAGTTGAAGATAAATCCAACAACGAACAGTCCCAACCATCATCTGCAAAATATGCACTCAGACTACCGCGACCGCACCCAACTTCCAGACATCTAGCCCTACCCTGACGATCACCAATTATTTTTTGAAAGGTCAACCAATGACGGCGAAATGCCAATTGAATTTGATTGCGGGGCTTTTCTCGCGTCCAATGAAGATATTGAGTCTCCGGACGCTTTCTCCAATTACTGTCAAAGCTTTCCGCGTCCCCCAGCGGGTCATCTCCCATATTATCCATTTTTCTTATTTTCAAATAAAAAACTTGCCCAATCTAAATCATGTTTCTCATCAATAGTTAAGGCTCGATTTTCAGGTATTTCAATTGAACGGAGTTTGGAACCATAAATCGAGTTCGATTTTTTTATCACTTCCACTTTCACTACGTACACCAAGCCAGTCCGAATAAAAACTTGTTGGAATTCCTGACGACGTTTTTCGTGAAGACCCTCCTTAAGCAACCAAGACACGTCTCCACTCGGATTGATTGAATACATCAGTCCAGGGTGCGATGATGATGCGCGATATCCTGTGAAAACAGTATCAGCGTCATCTCGTAAGGCAATTTCAACTGCTTGATCTATATCTTTGGCCATTACCGTTGGAGAAGTGGCTTGAACCAATGCAACGTGAGAAAATTTAATGTTTTGTGAAGAAAAAAAATCTAATGCATGAATAATTACATCAGTTATTCCCGAACAATCTTCAGCTAATTCGTCTGGTCTGATAAACGGAACTTCAAGACCCAATTCTTGAGCGCATTTTGCAATCATAGTTGAATCCGTTGAGCAAATTCTGCGATTAAGAGTTTTTGCATTAAGAAGTGCTTCACCAGCCCAAGCAAGCAAAGGCCTCCCAGCTAGATGCCTTAAATTTTTACCCTTAATGCCCTTTGAACCACCCCGGGCAGGCAATAACCCTAAAATATTATGATTCATCACGAAGAGCTGTCACAACAGCTTCCGCCAAATAGACTTCGGTTTGCCGCATGGCATCTGAAGTACAACCACCGATGTGTGGAGTGACAATGACATTGAATCCATCCTTTGCAGCACGCAATAAGGGCGAGACCTCTCGTTCCTGCAAGTCATATTCTGAACGCAACACGTCAACCGCTACACCGGCAAGTCTTGAATTCCGAACCATTTGGGCCA
>MDTG01131438.1_pt1 | contig 23413 bp, 26 predicted proteins | sample 811421 | NCBI WGS metagenome assembly MDTG01 (sample SAMN05326645, study PRJNA326480) | marine metagenome | isolation source: seawater | place: Pacific Ocean: South East | collected 2011
CAGCCGGCCTTCCGAAAGTAGGATCAAACGATTGCCATTTGGCATTTCGATCATATCGACCTGCTCTTTGATATTGGTCCACTTGTGGTTCTTGAGGCTGGCGACTTGAATTTCATTGTCGAAATGACCGATGTTGCCGACGATCGCCATATCTTTCATGTCACGCATATGTTCGATGCGGATCACATCTTTGTTGCCTGTTGTGGTGATGAAGATATCTGCGCTGGACACCACATCTTCAAGCAGCACAACTTCAAAGCCATCCATAGCCGCCTGCAACGCACAGATGGGGTCAACTTCGGTGACCTTCACGCGCGCACCGGCGCCGCGCAGGGAGGCAGCAGAGCCTTTGCCTACGTCGCCATAGCCTAAAACCACAGCCACTTTGCCCGCCATCATAGTATCGGTAGCGCGGCGGATTCCGTCGACCAAAGATTCTTTACAGCCATATTTATTATCGAATTTTGACTTGGTAACTGAGTCGTTCACATTGATGGCTGGGAAGGGCAGCTGGCCTTGTTTGACCAATTCATACAGGCGGTGCACGCCCGTTGTGGTTTCTTCGGACACGCCTTGGATCGCCGCGCGGGTTTTTGTGAACCAACCGGGTGTTTCGGTCATACGTTTTTTGATTTGCGCGAAGACGGCCTCTTCCTCTTCAGATTTTGGCACGGCGATAAGATCAGTTTCCCCCTCTTCCACCCGTGCCCCCAAAAGCACGTAGAGGGTTGCATCACCGCCATCATCAAGAATCATGTTTGCGCCTTCGGGGAACATGAAAGACCGGTCGAGATAATCCCAATGTTCTTCCAAAGACTGGCCTTTGATCGCAAAGACTGGCGTGCCGCCTGCCGCAATGGCCGCGGCAGCGTGATCCTGGGTCGAGAAAATGTTGCAAGAGGCCCAGCGCACATCTGCGCCAAGCTCTACGAGCGTCTCAATCAGCACCGCGGTTTGGATGGTCATATGCAATGAGCCAACAATGCGCGCGCCCTTCAAAGGTTTGGAAGCACCATATTCTTCTCGCAAGGCCATTAGCCCTGGCATTTCGGTTTCGGCGATATCCAATTCTTTGCGGCCGAATGAAGCCAAAGAGATGTCTTTTACAATATAATCATGTACCATTCGGGGTCCTTACGGGTTTTTAATGTCTATGGGGTTCAAGATTTGTGCCGCCATAACATTGCTTTGTCCTCTCGACAATAGGGTAGGGAGCAACATAACCTGCTGTGAAAAAGGTCAAGCACTCATGAAACAACCCCGCGCATGGCAAAGGATGCTGTCTGGCCGCAGGCTGGATCTTTTGGATCCTACACCTGTCGACATTGAGGTGGAAGATATCGCGCATGGGCTGGCCTTTGTTGCGCGGTGGAATGGCCAAACTGTTGGAGATTTTGCCTATTCGGTAGCGGAACACTCTTTGTTGGTTGAGCAAATTTTTTGGCGCTTGAATCCAAAGGCCACGCCAGCGCAGCGATTGACCGCCCTGCTGCATGATGCGCCAGAATATGTGATTGGGGATATGATTTCGCCGGTAAAGGTTTCGGTCGGGCCGGGTTACGACGATCTCGACAAACGATTGGCCGCCGCCATTCATATCCGTTTTGGTTTGCCGGCCGTCACGGCCTCTATGCTGAAAAAGCAGATTAAAAAAGCCGATAAGATTAGTGCTTGGTTGGAAGCTACACAGCTGGCCGGGTTTTCATGGGCGGAGGCGGATCGACTGTTTGGCAAGGTAGACGCCACCCTTATGGACAGCTTGACCCTTCATCTGCGCGCCCCTCTGGAAGTGCGGAAAGATTTTACGGCCAAACATGTCGAGCTTTTGGCGCAGATGTAATTGCGGGCACCATCAAGGCCCGGATGGTGCATTCCTTCGAGCCGCAGGCGCATTTGATAGATGTCATAAAAAACACTGGATTTGAACCAGATAGACAATGTGGCGTTGCACCATGTAGTTGCTGGTGCAAAATCGGGGAAGGCACATTTGAAGCGGGCCAATGCCGAAAACTCAGGAATGGCGAAGTTTCGTCCGGGCGTGGGTGACCGGCCAGTTGATGATGTTGTTGGTGATGAGCATGTGACAGGCGTGAAAATTGATGTTGAAGGTATGTAAATGCCCGTTCTGTGTGGCATGTCCAAAACCATCCGTCGGTGTGCGCCCGTGCTGTGGCTGGAGCTGAGTCTGCGAAAGGTGAGATCGAACAGCCGTCCGAATGGCTCGCAAAGAGAGGGTACAGACGCTCACAAATAAGTTTTCGAGATTTTTTATTTACCCCAGAGACCTTTGCGTAACGTTATGTTTATGGGGAAGCATGGGCAGCGCCTGCAAACCGCTTCAATAAGTTAGGCGAGTACAGCATTTTCAGTTTTCATGGCCTTGGCGAGGCGATTGTGACGAAAGAGAGGCCAAAAGGCCCGTCCAAAATGGAGAAGGCCTTTTGAATTCTGCGTTTATGCAACTGATTTAGCGGTTCGGAAAGTAATCCTCGCAGAGGCCTTCGCGGTAAACATCTGCGGTGCAGCAATGCAGCCCGCCGCCAAAGGCATAGGCATCCCGCAGGTCTACTTCGACCACTTCCATGCCCAGCTTGTCCATTTGTTCTGCCTGATAGACCTCAGACTTTTCGACACAAACAGTTCTCGGGTCTAGGACGAGAACATTCATGCTCAGCCATGTGGAGGAGTAGCATAGAGGTGGCGGTGCGTTATGGGCCGGTTGGGCGGAATCGACAATCTGCCAACCGTTCTTTTGGAACATTTCGCGCTGGTCATTAGGCAGGCGGCGTTGTGGATTGTTCAAGATGAGCCCGGGCCGCAAGGGCGTGAATGTTGCATCAATATGAATGGGGTAGGGGTCACCTGGGAAATTCACCGCATGCACCCTATGGTCTGGGAAGTGGCGGCGCAGCCACTCGATGCCCTTAAGGTTGGTGGTAAACCCATGTTGAACCACCAAATCGCGGCCAAACCGCAGAACATCGGCGGCGTCGAACAATGGCTCCTCCTCGGTGGTGACAAAGAATTTTTCAGCCGTCCATTTCAGCCGTTTTTCAACACCAATCTTTTCAGACAAGTAATCGGGATGATAATCCGCATCCGTCAACCGGGGCTTGGGCGCAGATTCATGACGAAAATTCGGATCTTCTTCAAAATATTTTTGCATCAAGGGGCGGTAGTTCAAGTACTCAAACCAGCGACAGCGGTAAGACATGGTTGCTTCGAGCATTTCGGATCCGACGGTCAGCAAGACATCGCGCGGTGGCATGCAGCCAAATTGGCTCTGGGTTGAGAAATCTGGCGTCTGCACTGGCATAGAGTGATCAATTGATGTGGGACGATCCACACGAATGCCACGTTTTTCCAACTGACTGGCGAAATTATCGAGCAACTCATTGGCACGATCAATCGTCTCTTGTGGCCTGCGTCCCCATTGGCCACGCATATCGCTATCTTCTGGTACTTTAGCGTCTAGAGCGGGCTCTTCTGCTGGAATATGGCAATCATCCGCCTGGCCAACTATGACATGGCGCAGTGGGTCCCATTCATTCCAGCTATTAACAATTGTCTTTCCAGTGTCGCGCATTTTCAGGCTTCCGATCGTGTGATGGCGTGAATTATTAAACTGCAGATAAATCGTTTTTTAGGCAGTGGCTATATCAAAGCGAAGGGCGAAGGGTGACGTGCGACCTTTCGGGGTCTATATTGAATTGACAGCAAGGCTCTAGAGGGGCAGGCAGGCGATAGGGCCTGCTCAGATACAAGGGATCACAATGACGAATCATGTTTATAAAGGCGATTTGCCGAAAGACTTGGATCTAGGCCAAATTGTGGCCATTGATTGCGAGACTATGGGTCTGAACCCTAAGCGCGACCGTCTTTGTGTGGTGCAGCTGTCCAGCGGTGATGGCCATGCGCATTTGGTGCAAGTGGCCAAGGGGCAAACTTCGGCGCCTAATCTATGCCGGATGCTGGAAGATCCCAATGTTCTCAAACTCTTTCACTTTGGCCGATTTGATATCGCAGCCATGAAGGAGGCTTTTGGGGCTTTGACTGCGCCGGTCTATTGCACAAAGATTGCCAGCCGTATGACCCGAACTTACACGGATCGGCATGGATTGAAAAACCTGCTGCAAGAATTGCTCAGCGTGGATATTTCCAAACAACAGCAGTCTTCCGATTGGGGCGCGGCGCGTTTGTCTAAGGCGCAAGTGGAATATGCAGCGTCCGATGTGCTGTACCTACATGAATTGCGCGAGCGGCTAAATGAGATGCTGATCCGCGAGGGGCGCATGGAGTTGGCGCAATCTTGCTTTGACTTCTTACCCACGCGGGCAAAGCTAGATCTCGCAGGTTGGCCAGACAGCGATATCTTTGCCCATTCTTAGGCTGAGTTTCGATAGCGGAGAGGCCTATGCATTTTTCCTTCGACGACGGTTATTCGGCGCTTGTAGCATGGCTCAAAACCCTGCTGCCCATCGTTGCGCTGGGCCTGTTGTCGACGATTTTTCTGTTTTCTGGAAAAGTGGACGTGACCCAATCCTTACCCTATGCCGAACATAACGTTGCTGAAATTATCCGCGAACAGCGTATTACAAAGCCGTATTTCACCGGCATCGCCAGCAATGGCACAGAAATCGCCCTCTCAGCGGCCTATGCCTCACCGCAAATTGAAAATGCACAGATTCTTGAGATCACCGATCTATCTGTCGTGCTCAGATCCACCAATAATCGTAGTGTCCAAGTTACCGCGGGGCAGGGCGCTTTGGACTCAGTAACGCAAACCGCGCAAATCTCAAGGAATGTTCACATTGCAGCGCTGCCAGATTTTTGGCTGACAACCGAGGCCTTGGACATGAATCTCAAGCAGGGTCTGGCGTCTGCCAAAGGTGCATTTCAGGGGGTGACTGCCCTGGGCGCGATCACTGCGGGGGAAATGCATCTGCAAATGACCGCCGACGATCAGCAAATCATTTTCATAAATGATGTGCGGCTGGTATACTCGCCAAAACTTATTGATTGAGGTCATCCGTGCGTCACATTTTGCTGCTCATTACATTTCTGCTCTCGACAGTTTGCGGAGCCTTTGCCGTTTCGGCGCAAACCGCCCTGTCCTTGGATGGGTTTCAAAATGATCCAGAGGCTTCTGTTGAAATCTTGGCCGACAGGCTCACGGTCAGCCAAACAAATGGCGCCGCGCGGTTTGAGGGCAATGTGGTGATTGCTCAGGGGGATATGCGCCTGTCTGCAGATCTGGTGGATGTCACCTATCTGGAGGCTGGCGGGATTGGGCGGCTGTCTGCCAGCGGAAGTGTTCTTTTGGTGTCACCGACGGAGACAGCCCAAGCGGACAGCGCGGATTATGATCTTTCCGGGCGTGAATTGCGGATGCGAGGTGCTGTTTTGCTCAATCAGGGCCCTGTAAGCCTATCCGCTGATCTTCTGACGATTGATCTTGATACGGGGGGCGCCGTGATGGAGGGTCGCGTGCGTACCGTGCTGCCAAGTGGATCCAAATAATGCCATATCCGCAGTTTGAAATTTCAGATGGCAAGGGTGGCCTCAAAATAGAGGCGCTGCGAAAGAGCTACCGTAAACGGTTGGTCATCAGTGACGTGAGCATGCATTTGCACCGTGGTGAAGTTGTGGCGCTTTTGGGGCCAAATGGCTCAGGCAAAACCACCTGTTTTTATTCCATCGCTGGGTTGGTCACGCCCGAGGGGGGGCGGGTGAGCATTGATGGCCGCGATGTCACGCGCCTGCCCATGTATCGGCGGGCCCGGTTCGGCATTGGGTATCTGCCGCAAGAAATGTCGATTTTTCGTGGCATGAATGTTGAAGACAATATTCGTGCAGTTTTGGAATTGAGCGTGAAAGACCGAGATCGACGCTCAGAGCGCTTGGAAGAATTGCTCAATGAATTTTCTATTGAACATCTGCGTCGGTCCCCATCGCTTGCGCTGTCAGGTGGTCAACGCCGACGGGTTGAAATTGCGAGATGCTTGGCGGCAAACCCAAAATATTTGCTGTTAGATGAGCCTTTCGCCGGGGTAGATCCAATCGCAGTTGGAGAAATTCGCAATTTGGTATCAGATTTGAAAAAGCGCGGTCTTGGGGTGTTGATCACCGATCATAATGTCCGAGAAACGCTCGATATCGTTGATCGCGCATATATTCTGCATGATGGCGTGGTTCTGCGTAGCGGCACTGCGAAAGAAATTGTTGAGGACGAAAATGTTCGGCGTGTTTATCTGGGCGAAAATTTCAGATTGAGCTAATTTTCAATTTTGAGTTGACAATTGCCCCGGATATTTGGCCAAATAGAGTTGTGACATGTTGTCATAATATTCAGCCAATTCAAACAAACTGCTCGCTGCAGCTTGCGACCATGTATGGGATCGTGAGGCGTGATTGATATGGCCCAACGCGCCCCTGGCTGGTCATATTGAGGCTGACAAAAAGGAGACCAAATGCTATATCAAATTTCCGGAAAACAAATCGACATTGGCGCCGCACTTCAGACGCATGTAAAATCTGTTGTGGACGCCATAGCTTCAAAATATGCAGAGCGACCCACGGATGCGTCGGTTATATTCTCGCGCAGTTCTAATGAATTTGTCTGTGAGGTCAGTGTACATTTGTCGACCGGTTTAACGGCGCAAGCTAAAGCGCATGATCATGAAATATATGCCGCTTTTGACTCCACTGCTGATAAAATGGAGAAACAATTGCGCAGATATAAGCGCAGATTGAAAGATCATCATAAAGAACGCGCTCAGCCCGTTGAATTCTCGGAAGCATCCTCGTATATCCTCGCTCAACAAGACGATTCGACCGATAACGAACCGAAAAGTCTGCAACCTCTAATTGTGGCGGAGATGGAACAGAAAATCCAATCCCTGTCTGTAGGAGAGGCCGTTATGCAGATGGAACTCGCGGGGGCGCCGGTCCTTGTCTTTAAAAACGAAGGTCATAATGGGGTGAATGTTGTATACCGCCGTGACGATGGCAATATTGGATGGGTCGACCCGACTTAAGCCAAAATACAACTAGGATTATTAATGGATCTACTGGAAATTATTCATCCCGATGCCGTGCGTTGCGCGCAATCTGTGGGCAGCAAAAAACGTTTGTTCCAAGACCTCTCCACCATGGCGGCGCAGGTCTATGGTATGGATTGTGATGGTGTTGTCGCGGCCTTGTTGGAGCGTGAAAATTTAGGTCCAACGGGTGTGGGGCGCGGTGTCGCCCTGCCCCATGCACGTCTTGAAAATCTTGACCGCATAGTGGGTTGTTTTATAAAATTGGATCGACCGATTGATTTTGATGCCGTTGACCGTCAGCCGGTCGACTTGGTGTTTGCCCTCTTTGCCCCCTTGAATAGCGGTGTGGAGCATCTGAAGGCTTTGGCCCTGGTCTCGCGGACGCTGCGTGATTCTGATGTTTGCATGAAACTGCGCAACAATGAGAGCGCCAGCACCTTGCTCGCGATCTTGCAGGAAGGCCCGAGCTCGGTCGCGGCCTAAATCTCTAATGGCTTAAAACCAAAATTGGAATAATCCGCAGCATAGGCTTCGCGGGCCAAAGCCTCGAATTGCGTATCATAGGTTTCTGAGGGTGCCGTTGCATCCGTGAGTTAAATTTCATCCCCGGCACCGCGTTTGATCTTGGTCAGATTTCGCATGACGGATGGCAGTAAGATATAGCGGCCGATGACTGCAAAGTTTGAGGGCTCGTGCCCCAAGGGAGGCTTTTCGACCATGCCCCTGACAGATACGAGCGGGGCCTTGTTCTTTTTCGATATCGAGCATTCCGTAAGAGGATGCATCTTTGCTGGAGACCCGCATGGCCGCGACCATTTGTTGCAAACAGGATTTTTGTGCCGAGATGACATCATCGGGCAATAAAACAGCAAAAGGCTCGTCGCCAATCAATCGCCGAGCACATCAAACCGCATGGCCCAGACCCATGGCCTGATGCTGGCGAATATAGGCGATTGCGTTGCTTTCCATATTGGTAGATTTCAGCACTGACAACAGCTCTGCTTTGCCTTTCTTGCATAGGGATCGCTCGAGCTCTGGGGCTTCATCAAAACAATCTTCTAAAGTACCTTTGCCGCGTGAGGTCACAAAGATGAATTCTTTGATCCCGGTCGCTCTCGCTTCATCAATCGCATATTGCACGAGTGTTTGATCCACTAACCACATAATTTCTTTTGGTATGGATTTTGTCGCAGGCAAAAACCGCGTGCCTTGGCCGGCGACTGGGAAAATAGCTGTGGTAACTTTATGTTTCATTTTTTAAATATTTTTCTAGTATGGTCGAGCCGCCCAAAATTTTGGCGAAAGATTAAAATTATCTAAGAAAACTAAATATACACGTTTCTAAATTGTCTTGCTTTCCGTAGGGTCAATCCCTTAGGGTTGTGTAAATTTTTATCCTTTAAATCGCATGACTTCTGCACATGCGGCCTTTGTTTTGAGCTCATGGTTTTTGTAAGGTTACCCCCTTGGCAAAGGCAATAAAATATGGGTTTTCATAGCCAGGCTTGCCGTAGGTCAAAGGCGTCAGGTCATCAAACCGCACAACGCCACCGCCGGCCCCGTTCAAAACGGCATGCCCGGCTGCTGTGTCCCATTCCATGGTGCGGCCTGCGCGTGGGTAAAGATCAGCTTCGCCAGTTGCGATTAGGCAAAACTTGAGTGACGAACCCGCGCTTTTTAAATCGGAGACCGGATATTTTGCGATATATGCATCTGTTGTTGGGTCTCTGTGTGATTTCGATGCAACAACGCGCAAACCATCAGGATTTGGAACGGCTATGGAGATATTTTGGCAGGTGCCGATTTTTTCCAAGTCGAATGGGCCAGTTTCCTCCAGTGATTGCCCTTGGGCATCTGTATAAAACAACCGGTGTTTTGCAGGGGCGTAGACGACGCCCCGAATGGGGATGCCGTTGACCACATAGGCAATATTTACTGTAAAATCTCCGCGGCGATGGACAAACTCCTTTGTGCCATCCAGAGGATCGACGATGAAAAACTCCGTACCTTTTAAAAAATGGCTGTCCGCTTGTTCTTCTGTGATGAGGGTGACATCTGGAAAGGCGGCCTGCAACCCGTCGGAAATTATCGCATCCGCAGCTTCGTCGGCGGCGGTCACCGGGCTGGAATCTGATTTGGTTTTGACCTCAAAATCAGGGCCGTTATAAATCTCCATGATCGCGCAGCCTGCTTCAAGAGCGAACCTGCGCATGACCTGTTGTAAAGCGGTAAAATCCAAAACTTAAACGTTCCTTGTCGGCGTGTTAAATTAATTCATATTTTCTTGTAACTTAGGGCGCATTCGTCAAAGTTGCAATTCGACTTCTTTTTATATTTTTGAAAAACTACAAATGTTTGCTAAACCTCGCCATACACGCTCCGGTACATCCGGAACCCTTGCTTTTCTCGAGCAGGTCTATTTTGGCACGGTGCGCAGCATGCGCAAATCCAGTGGCCGGAACGCTGTGCTCGGATTGATTGGGTCGATGGCTCAGACGGTTGTGTTTGTTATGGCCCTCTATTTTATGTTTCAGCTGATGGGGGTCAGAACGTCGCCAATCAACGGCGATTATATGCTCTATATTATCTCAGGCATCGCCATGTTCATAACACATAGTACAGCTGTGCAATCTGTGTCCAAGGCGGAAGGGCCGACCTCTGGCATGATGCAGCATGCGCCGATGAATACGATGATTGCCGTATGTTCGGCAGCGCTGCAAAGCCTATGTCAACAAAACATTACCATCGGAACAATCCTTCTGATTTACCATCTTGCTTTCAACCCAGTGTGTATTTTTAACCCAATTGGCTTGGCCGGTGTGTTTTTGCTCAGCTGGTTTACTGGCGTGGCCATTGGCATGGTGTTTTTGGCTTTAACACCTTGGCATCTGCCACTCGTTAATATTCTTTTGATGGTCTATCGCCGGGTGAATACGCTTGCATCAGGGAAAATGTTCGTTGCCAATACATTACCATCTTTCATGTTGGCCATGTTCGATTGGAACCCTTTGTTCCACTGCGTGGACCAAGCGCGCGGTATGATGCTCATTAATTATTCACCGATGCACTCCAATTTGTCCTATCCATTGAAGGTGGCCTTGGTTGCTGTGGTCCTGGGTCTTATGGGCGAGTTTTTCACCCGAAAACGTGCCTCTATCAGCTGGGGATCGATTCGATAAGGACGTCAACGCACCACGCGCAGCGTGATATTGAGCCTACCCCCTTCTTTTAGAAGAGATGAGCTGCCGAATTTGATCCGGTCAATGCCGTGATAATTGAGCCTTGCTGGACCGCCCATCACCGCAACATCGCCAGACTGTAGCCAAATTGATTCTGTTTTGCCGCCGCGCTCGCTGCCGCCCACGCGAAACAGGGCATCATCCCCTAAAGATATGGACACAACGGGCCAATCAAAATTAGCCTCATCCCGATCTTGATGCAGCCCCATGCGCGCGCCTTTGCCATAGAAATTGATCAAGCAGCATTCTGGGTCTGGAGCCGCTCCTGCGACTGCCCGCCAAATGGCCATGATCGAGTCTGGAATTGCCGGCCAATTCACGCCAGACGGGTGGTGCTCTACATATCTATATCCGCGCTGATCTGAAAACCAGCCAAAGTCACCAGCCGCCGTTAGTTGTACAGACATCGGTTTCCCAAATTTCGTTTTTGGCGAAAAAACCGGTGCTTGAGCGGCCACCTCTCGCAGCCCCTCGACCAGTCGTAATTGATCGCTTAAGGGCAAAAACTCTTTAAAAACAGATATTCCCCCTACAGTTAGGGCGTGGCTTGGTGTGGTTTGCCTATTTAACTTTATGAAATCCAAATTTCATTGCCTCCAAATGGTTGCAGGGGGTGTTTGACACACCTATATAGCGCGATGAGCTGGTAGTTTAGATGAACTGCTGAATTAATTGGGGCACAGGCGCCGCACTGCGGGCCGAAAGCCCCGGTATCGCCAGAGCGAAGGGATGCTAGGAAATGGCTAAAGTCATTGGAATTGACCTTGGAACAACAAACAGCTGCGTGTCGATCATGGACGGATCGCAACCGCGGGTAATTGAAAATGCAGAGGGTGCACGGACCACGCCGTCGATCGTTGCCTTTACCGAAAATGAGCGTCTTGCGGGCCAACCTGCAAAACGCCAGGCTGTTACCAACCCAGAAAATACGGTCTTTGGCGTAAAGCGCTTGGTTGGCCGCCGGTATGATGACGCCCACCTGAAAAAAGATATGAAAAACCTTCCTTTCAAGGTCTTCAGCGGTAGTAATGGGGACGCTTGGGTTGAAGCGCAGGGGGAGCAATTCTCTCCATCGCAAATTTCTGCATTCATTTTGCAAAAAATGAAAGAAACAGCCGAGAGCTATCTTGGCGAAGATGTTTCACAAGCTGTCATCACCGTACCGGCCTATTTTAATGATGCGCAGCGTCAAGCGACGAAAGATGCGGGCAAGATTGCCGGCCTTGAAGTTCTGCGGATTATCAACGAGCCAACGGCTGCAGCCCTGGCCTATGGTTTGGACAAAAAAGAATCGCAAATCATTGCCGTCTATGACCTTGGCGGTGGGACATTCGATGTCACCATCTTGGAAATTGACGACGGCCTTTTTGAAGTCAAATCCACCAATGGAGATACGTTCCTTGGCGGTGAAGACTTTGACATGCGTATCGTCAACTACCTTGCGGAAGAATTCCAAAAGGAAAATGGCGTTGATCTGACCAAAGACAAAATGGCTTTGCAGCGCTTAAAAGAAGCGGCAGAAAAAGCGAAAATTGAATTGTCTTCGTCCAGCCAAACAGAAATTAACCAGCCATTCATCTCAATGGATGGAGCATCTGGCCAACCTTTGCACCTGGTCGTAAAACTTACACGGGCCAAATTGGAAAGCTTGGTGGGGGATCTCATCAAAGCGTCTTTGAAGCCCTGTCAAGCTGCGTTGAAAGACGCCGGCCTGTCTACGAGCGATATCGACGAAATCGTTTTGGTTGGTGGGATGACCCGCATGCCAAAAGTGATTGAGGAAGTGACCAAATTCTTTGGCAAAGAGCCAAACAAAGGCGTGAACCCTGATGAAGTTGTTGCCATGGGCGCGGCCATTCAAGCCGGTGTTTTGCAAGGGGATGTGAAAGACGTTGTTTTGCTCGACGTCACACCTTTGTCCTTGGGTATCGAAACTTTGGGCGGTGTGTTCACACGCTTGATCGACCGCAACACCACGATCCCAACCAAGAAATCACAAGTGTTCTCCACCGCAGAAGACAATCAAAACGCGGTGACCATTCGTGTGTTCCAGGGTGAGCGGGAAATGGCAGCTGATAATAAGATCCTTGGTCAGTTCAATCTGGAAAGCATTCCGCCCGCGCCGCGCGGTATGCCGCAAATTGAGGTGACATTCGACATTGATGCCAATGGGATCGTATCGGTTGGCGCGACGGATAAGGGCACTGGCAAAGAGCAAAAAATCACCATCCAAGCTTCGGGGGGTCTGTCAGATGCAGATATCGAAGCCATGGTGAAAGATGCGGAAGCCAATGCGGATGCAGATAAAGACCGCCGCGAGCTCGTGGAAGCTAAGAACCAGGCGGAAAGCCTGATTCATTCCACTGAAAAAGCGATGGAAGAGCACAATGACAAGGTCGACCCAACGACAATCGAAGCGATTGAATTGGCCATGGCGGCATTGCGCGATGATCTGGAATCAGAAGATGCGGGTAAAATCAAAGCTGGCATCCAAAACGTAACCGAGGCGGCGATGAAGCTTGGGGAAGCGATTTATAAAGCCAGCCAAGAAGCCGAAGCCAATGGCGATGTTGACGATGGTCCTGTTGCGGATGATGACATCTTGGATGCAGATTTCGAAGATCTGGACGGCGACAAACGCACCTAACGCCAAGTAAGGATCAGTCTAAACCGGCCAGCGATTTTGCCGGCCGGTTTTTCCGTTCCAGAGGGGATAGTTTAGATGTCAAAACGCGATTACTACGAAACGCTCGGGGTCTCGAAAGGGGCCACGGCGGAGGAAATTAAAAAAGCCTATCGTCGCAAGGCGAAGGAGCTTCATCCAGATCGCAACGCAGATAATCCAGCCTCTGAGGGTCTCTTCAAAGAGGCGAATGAGGCTTATGAAGTTCTCAAAGACAGCAATAAAAAGGCCGCCTACGATCGTTACGGTCATGCCGCGTTTGAAGGCGGCATGGGTGGCGGTGGCCGGCCTGGCGGGCAAGGAGATTTCTCTAGTGCCTTTTCCGATGTCTTCGACGATCTTTTTGGCGATTTCATGGGTGGACGTGGTGGCGGTGGCCGGCAACGTGCGGCGCGCGGTGCGGACTTGCGCTATAACATGCGCGTTACCCTCGAAGAGGCGTTCGGCGGTTTACAAAAAACCATCAATGTGCCAACGGCTGTGGTCTGTGCAAATTGCTCGGGAACAGGCGCGGCCTCTGGTAGCGAACCGGCGACCTGCGGTACCTGCTCGGGCATGGGTAAAGTGCGCGCACAGCAAGGATTTTTCACCGTTGAGCGCACCTGCCCCAGCTGTTCTGGCGCAGGGCAGGTGATCAAAAACCCATGTTCGAGCTGCCACGGCGCTGGGCGGGTTGAAAAAGACCGGGCGCTGTCCGTCAATATCCCGGCGGGTGTCGAAACTGGCACGCGCATTCGCCTTTCGGGCGAAGGCGAGGCGGGTGCACGCGGTGGACCTCAAGGCGATCTCTATATTTTCATTGAGGTGGCAGATCACCAGATTTTTGAGCGCGAGGGCAACAATCTGTTTTGCAATGTGCCCGTGTCGATGACCTCCGCTGCATTGGGCGGCGATATCGAAGTGCCCAATATCGACGGGGGCCGCAGCCGGGTTAAGATCCCAAGTGGCAGCCAATCTGGCCGGCAAATGCGGTTGCGTTCGAAGGGCATGCCCTTTGTGCGTGGCGGTGGCGTGGGCGATATGTTCATTGAGCTACAGGTAGAAACGCCGGTAAATTTGACAGCGCGGCAAAAAGAAATTCTGAAAGAGTTTGAAGCGCTCTCAACTGACAACAGCCCCGAGAGCCAAGGGTTTTTCAAAAAGGTAAAACGGTTTTGGGATGGGGTTAAAAGTCAAGACTAAAGTGCAAAGCCTAGCGTTTGATAAGATCAGCGCTGGGCTTTCATTTGACCCAAATCTCAACCCGGCGGTTTTGATTTTGACCCCAGGCGGTATCATTGCAGGCCAGTGGCAAGCCCTCTCCTAATCCGAGAACCTCAAACCCATTACTGAGCTGGGCATCATCCAGCAATGTGGCGATGGTGGCGCGCACAGCGCGGGCGCGGTCGAGAGAAATTTGCACATTGCCATCCGCGCTCCCTTGGCTGTCGCTGAACCCAACAAACAAGACCTTGCGACCTTCAAAATATCCCACCACAAACAATCGCTTGAGGAATTGGAAGTTGGCTTGCGAGCCTGCGTCCATGATCTGCGTGCCCTCTAAAAAGCGGAAGGCGAGAGACATTCGCTCATAGCCATTCAGGTTGAGCACAGCCTGGCGCAAATCCTCGGTGCGCATGTCCATATCCGTGTTTAAAATTGCATTAATCAAGAGGCCGGATTGCCCATGAATTTCGGTCTTTTTGGGGCTGCGGCTGGTGACACCTAGCCTCTGTACCGCGTCTTGCGCCTCTGGCGTCAGCAAAAAGGCCCAAAAGGCGCGGGAGATGCTTTGCATCTTCTTGGGTGCGGCGATCAGGTAGATCGGCGTTTGCAAAGGATGTGCGAGGGTTTGGACTTCGGCGGGCATCACCTGTGGACCGCATCCCAAGCTCACTTGGACCAAGGTGTCTTGTGTCATCTGATCGATGCTTACCGTTAAACGACCGGGGGTGTGTACGCCCTTGGGCGGCATCGGACGGATGTTATCAACAACCCTTAAGAGTTGCTTCAGCGCCAGCGTTTGATCCTCTTGTCCTATGAGAATGGCCGGGTACTGCCTGCCTGCGGCAAGTGGCCAAAGCCCGGGCTTTTCACCTAACATCGCTACCAATTGGCTCATGGTAATGAACCTGTTGGGATTGCTGGGCTGGGAATATAAATACAGATCTTGCCACCCCACAACCAGAGAGTTTTGCGGATGGTCCAAGGCGCCAAACATATCTTTTTTGAGGGCCGCTTGCTCTTCTGGCGTCGCATCGCGCAGCGTCAAAGCAAAATGAGCCTGTTCATTTAAAATATCTAAAATCGCGTCCCTGCTATTGCGATCAGACAGCGTAAAAACCGCGCGTGCCTCGCCACTATTCGGATCAAATAAGGTGATTTGGCCCGCCAACTCTTGAGACAGCTGATAGGAATAGCCCTGATGTTCTGCGAAGGATTGAATAAGCGGCATGAGCAGCGCGGAATTCAATGAAACGTCACCGGAGAATGTGACGTTTTCGGGTGATGAGCTCAAAGTGGGGCAGGTCGCCCCTCGGCAGACCACCATTTCAGCCGCTAAGGTTAATGGCCCAAACTCGGATTGAATTTGATAGATTTCCCCATCGTATGAGGTCAGCGTGCCAGAAACTGAAAAAGAACCATCGCGCAAAACCAGCTCGACGGGATCCGCGAACGCCGTGCTGCTGCTCTCGAAAAAGCAGGCCACAGCCCATAGTCCTATGCTCAAAATACGATGCAAATGAGGTCAACCCAAGCAACTTCAAGGTCTCACTGTCGTGGTTTTCACCGATTCTATCAACAAAATAATAGCTTGAGCACTGATTTCTTGATCAGAATTCCGCGCGCATCAGTTTAGGCGAAGGCCACCCGCGCAAAAGGGGGCAATCGCTCTAGAGTTTTTGCTTGGTTTTGGAGCGATCATTGCGTCGCTGCGGGACACTGACTAAGGAGCCCAAAATTTTTGCATAGGGTAAAAACTAAACACTTGGATCATCGGGGCTACAAGCCGATAGCCACCGAAAAAGGCCTCAATGGCATCCGCAGGAATGATTTGCTCGCTCTCAAGATCTTCGGAGCTGCGAAGAATAGCGGTATAATCAAACAAAAGTCGAGCGATGTCATGGCCCACGGGCGCTGGTTGGTTTTTTGATATATTGATTCTGGTTGAATAGGTGCCATCAAAGATGAGATTTCGCATATGAAAATCGCCATATTGAACCGCAGATACAGTCGGTTGATCGGAATATTTTGCCGCGAGCTCAGATAGCCGTTCAACCCCGTGCAAAATAGGAGGTTTGGCGGCAACTTTTAGGTCTCCCGACTGAATTTTTCTCCCAAATCATGGTAGTAATTCACCGCATGTTTTGGCTGAAAAATACGGATCTCAGAGACTTTGGTTCGATAATAGGCATCCAATCATTTTCCAGCCAGTTGCAACAGCTCAAGCTGCTTGGCGTGATCTTCTGTAGCATCGGGCATGAACTCAGAAAAGGGTAGACCCTCCGCATAGGTGGTTAGGCTGGCTTGATTGGCGATATCCAAGCACATGGGTTTGATCAGAGATAGGCGCCCGGTGCGTTGAAAGGCGCGAGATGTTTTTTCTAAGCGCAGATAATGCGCGGCAAAGGCGGCCTGCGCGCGGGCGCGCAGTTGCAGCTGATATTTGAGCAGCCCGAGGTTTGGGTGCTCTACCAAATAAGAAATGCGGGCCCGATCTTTCTCTTCATGTTTTGACGGCAATACATAAGATCAGCCCGCCATGGGCAGCTGAGCCTCCTCTAAAATACTTGGCCAGGCAGCATGGGCGGCTTTCTCAAATTGTGCTATAGGCTCTTCGAGCCACATGGCGGCAGCCTATTAAATAAATTACAAAATTTAAAATATTCCAGACGAATCCAGAGGGGCGATTGGTCTGAGATTATACAAATCTTAATACGGCGTTGATCAGTAAAACATACGTTTTTTACGAAGGAATTATGGGATCGATCGGGCCAAGTGGGCCGCCGCATATCAATTCGACCTGGCGCGCTGCGGCCAAAAGCGCGGCTTCGCCCCGTGGCTTCCCAATCAGTTGCAGCCCCACCGGCAAGCCGCGTGGGCCGCGTCCTACGGGCACGGATATTGCCGGCAGGCTGGTGGTTGTGGCCAGAAAGGCAAAGCGCAACCAATCCATATAGTTGGTCAGCTCAACACCGCCCACATGGCGCACCCACTCTTCAGAGGCCAAATGCGGCATGCAACCCACCGTCGGGCAAGCGAGCACGTCGAATGTTTGGAACAAACTTAGCATATTGTTGAACAGGATGGAGCGGTTCAGATTAGCGTCGATAATATCCTCGACAGTCAACGCCTGTCCAAAGGCAGTGTTTTCAGCCAGGGTAGACTTGAAATGTGCTCGGACCTCTGGGGAGAGACGTTTTGCTGCTGTGGCCCACATAAGTCCACGCAGCGTGTGATAGCTGCGCTCAAGATGGGCAAGATCTGGGCAGGTCTCTTCGATGCGGGCGCCATTTTTCTCAAGTTGTCGCATCACCGCCGCAAGATGCTGGGCCATTTCGGGATCGACCGGTCCAAAGCCCCCCAAATCTGGGGCAAAGGCAATTTTCAGCTTCCCCTCGGCGCGAATGACAGCCTCCTGATAGGGAATGTCAGGCGCAGGATAGGAGATCGTGATCTGTGGATCAAAACCTGACATTGCATCCAAAAACAATGCGCAATCTCTTACGGAACGGGCCATCGGACCCTGCACCCCTTCAATAATGAAAGCTGTGTCCTGTCCTGGTCCGCCGGCAATGCCTGGACTTGGGCGCAACCCTACGATGCCGCAATAGGCGGCTGGGGTGCGCAGGCTGCCGCCGTGATCGGACCCGTGGCTTAGCCAAATTTCCCCTGCGGCCAATGAGGCTGCCGCGCCGCCTGATGATCCGCCCGGATTGAGTGCGGTATTCCAAGGGTTTCGAGTCTGTCCAAAAACATCATTGAAGGTATTGCCGCCTGCGCCGAATTCGGGCGTGTTGGTTTTGCCCAAAATCACCGCGCCCTGCCGTTCTAATTGATCCACCAAAGGATCATTGTGTTGCGGTATAAAATCCGCCAGCCCTTTGGTTCCGAAAGTTGTGCGGACATTGGCGACGGCGTTGAGGTCTTTGATCGTGATTGGTAAGCCCGCCAGACAACCGGCCGGGATGGTGTCTTGGTTTGATAAACCCACAGCCCGCGCGCGCGCCTCACACAGGGTGGGTGTGGCATTGATCACTGGACCAGTCTGGTCAATACGCGCCACAGCCGCATCTATCAGGTCTACCGAGGAAATTTCTTTGGCTTTCAGCAGGGTGACAATTTCATGGGCTTCAAGTCTACAAAGTCCTGGCCCAGTGAATAACGGGTCTGATGTCATTATATGCACCCTTAAAGTGATGGCTTAATGACTGCACGATAGGTGGAGATGGGTCAAGTCAAAGGGGTAAGTTGGTCTATGGCCCGTTTTTGGCTCAGGAAAATGTCTCCCGTGAGCTGCGCCAGAAACTCTGTTCCGGTTAATCGGTCCATGACCGGTCCCTTCACCTCCGACAGATGGAAGGACACGCCCATATCTCGAAGCCGCGCATTTACCGTCTCTAGGGAGTCGAGCGCGCTCATATCAATGTCATTGATAGCGGAACACATTAAGACCACATGCCGCAATTGTGGCTGCTGGGTGGCGCGAGCAAAGAGGTGATCTTCCAAGAAGCGCGCATTGGCGAAATAGAGGTTTTCATCCACGCGAATGGATAAAATATGAGGTTGGGTGATGACATCGTAGCGCAAAATATTTCGGTAGTGTTCAGAATTTGGTACTTGCCCCACGGTTGCGATATGGGGTCGTGAGGATTTGTAGAGATGGATCAAGATCGAAACCAAAACTCCGGTTATGACCCCGACTTCAACGCCCACAACCAGGGTTATTGCCATGGTGGTTGTGACTGCTGTGAAGTCCGCCTTGGAATAGAGCCAGGCTTTCCCCAGGATTTTGAAATCCACCAAAGAGAGCACGGCGACGATGATCGTTGCGGCTAAAGTTGCTTTGGGCAAAAAGAATATCAGCGGTGTGAGAAACACAGAGGCGAAGATCAGACCCCCTCCCGTATAGGCCCCAGCTGCGGGTGTTTCAGCGCCGGCGTCATAATTGACGACAGATCGTGAAAATCCTCCGGTCACGGGAAAGCCAGACGTGAAGGACGCTCCGATATTGGCGGCACCAAGGCCGATAAGCTCTTGGTTTGGGTCGATCCGCTGGCGCTTTTTTGCAGCTAGAGTTTGTGCCACGGAGATGGACTCCACAAATCCGATTACAGAAATCAAAATGGCTGACGTTAAAAGGCTGCTCCAGAGATCAAGTGAAAATTTTGGTATTGTCAGTGGCGGCAAGCCCTGCGGTACTGGTCCGACAATTTTAACACCATAGCTCTGCAGGTCGAGCAACCAGACTAGTGCAGTGGTGGCGACAATTGCGGTAACTGGGCCCGTTTTGGCCATAATTTTCGCCACAGGTTCCGACAGGCCCAACGCCAATAAGAGAGGCAGCAAACCCTTGCGGACCCAGAATAGAAAGGCTGTTGTCAGGCTGCCGATGAGCGCAGTGATCCAATTGATGTCCTGCCGATGTGCCCAAAAGGACTCTGCCAATTGCACCAAATTATGGCCCTCTGCCGAAATGCCCAAAATTGCCTTCAGTTGGCTTGCGGCGATGATCAGGCCAGAGGCTGTAATAAAACCAACGATGACGGGATGCGACAGGAAATTGGCCATGAATCCTAAGCGGAACACCCCCATTGCCACCAGGAATACGCCAGACAAAAAGGCCAGGGCGATGGCGGCGAAAATGTAGTCTTCGCTGCCTGGTGTTGCGATGCGCGAGATAGATGCCGCTGTGAGCAAGGAGACGACCGCCACGGGACCAACGGATAAAGACCGGCTGGTGCCGAATATCGCATAAAGTGTGATGGGCAAGATGGATGCGTAGAGACCCATTTGTGGCGGTAGGCCCGCGAGCATAGCATAGGCCAGGGACTGTGGAATTAACATGATTGTCACAATGATCGCTGCGGTGAGATCATTGGTAAACGATTGGTGGGTATATGTTCTGCCCCAGGTCAAAACTGGCAAATATTGGGCGAGCATTGCGTTAAGTTTCATGTTAACATTCCGGTCATGACAGACGACTTGGTGGCGCATGTTGCAAAAAATGCGCGCAGCTTGGTTAAGTGCTAGAACATCACGCTAGAGGCCGGCCGCGCTGAGCCTTGGGGCGAGTGCCGTCAGATCATGCCCAGCAGATTTTGCAGCTGTGAGAATCTCATCTACAGATTGCCCAGTTTGGGCGCGATGCAAGGCCCAAAGGGCGGTCGCGCGCAGTCCACTGCGGCAATAGGCGAAAACGGGACCGGGGCTATTCGTGACCATATCTGCAAATTCTGCAATTTGGTCTTCAGAAATATGACCAGGTACGATGGGTAGGTAATGGGATGTAAGTCCTAAAGTGGCGGCCTGAGATTTTAGGGCGCCAAATGACGGCTGGTCCGGCCCCTCGCCATCAGGACGCAGGCAAATTATGGACTTGATGCCCGAGATCTGAATATCTTCGATATCATCAATTTCGATCTGGGGTCCGACATAGAACTGATCTGAGAGCTTTTTCATAGACATAGCTTATCCTTTTGCCACGATCATCCATCGGGCAATTGCGTTTCAAAAGTGGCTGGCGGTTTTACAAAGAGTTAATTGGTATTTTCAGGCTCGGGCGCCCGTCTTTATCTGTAGGAACTTCGCCCGCGCGCATGTTGACTTGCAGGGCTGGAATAATCAACTTTGGCATCGCTAAAGTGGCGTCGCGCTCAGTCCGCATTTTCACAAAAGATTCTCGTGACGCATCGCCGCCAACATGGATATTGAAGGCGCGTTCTTCTGCCACGGTGGTTTCCCACTGGATGTCGCGCCCATTGGGGCCATAGTCATGACACATGAACAAGCGGGTTTCATCTGGAAGGCTTAACACTTTTTGGATGGAATCGTATAAGGTTCCAGCATCTCCACCAGGGAAATCTGCGCGAGCTGAGCCTCCATCGGGCATGAACAATGTGTCTCCCACAAAAGCCGCATCACCCATGACATGTACCATACAGGCTGGAGTATGACCGGGCGTAGCTATGACGGTCGCTTGTAATTGCCCGACTTGATACTTGTCCCCATCTTCAAACAGCGCGTCAAATTGTGATCCATCGCGTTGGAAAGCGGTTCCCTCATTGAAGATCTTGCCAAAGGTGTCTTGTACTTCGATGATCTTCTCACTGATCCCGATTTTACCACCTAATTTTTCTTGCAGATATGGGGCTGCGGAGAGGTGATCGGCATGCACATGGGTTTCAATGATCCACTCAAGTTCGAGGCCACGATCCTCGATCGCCTGGATGATTTCATCGGCGCTTTCAAAGGTAATCCGCCCGGCAGCGTAATCCATATTCATCACGGAATCGATTACGGCGCAGGCATTGCCTCCTGGTTCCTTCACAATATAGCTGATGGTGTTGGTTTGCGCATCAAAGAAGGCCATGACTTCTGGCTGTTTCAGGGTGCTCAGTTTTGTGTCAGACATGGGATCACCTTTCTAAATAACTACTATAGCCGAAGTTTAAGCGCGGTTGTCCTGCCTGTTGAGAACGTATTTTGATGCTGCCATTCCTGTCAACATCGTGGCGACAAAGATCAGTGTACCTTCGGCGGCCAGCGGCAGGGCGGTGACTGCTGGACCTGGGCAGAATCCGCCCAAACCCCAACCAATGCCGAAGATGGCAGAGCCAGCAATCAAGCGCATGTCGAAATCTGTGCGCGTGGGAAGATGGAAGACAGTGTTGAAAAACGGCTTGCTGCGGCGGGTGAACAACCAAAATCCCGGCATGGTTACAGCAATCGCGCCGCCCATCACAAAGGCAAGGCTCGGATCCCAGGTGCCGAAGAGGTCGAGAAAATTCTGGACCTTGGCTGGATTGGCCATGCCCGACAGCAACAGGCCGAAGCCAAACAGAAGACCGGAAAGAAGTGTGACGAGGTTTTTCATGGCATTAGCCCCCAAAAACGTGACGGAGCAGCAGAACGGCGACAAAGCCAGTGCTCATGAATGTCAATGTCGCAACAATCGAGCGACCGGAGAGACGAGATATGCCGCATACCCCGTGGCCACTCGTGCAGCCATTGCCCAAGACAGATCCAAATCCGACCAAAACGCCGGCCAAGGCCAATAGTGGCAGATTGTTAGAAACAGTTTGCAGCGGCGCTTGACCGTTCAAAACGACCCAAATGGGCGCGGCAAGCAAGAGACCGATGAGAAAGATCAAACCCTGTGGGAGTGATTGATCTTTGCTGGCCGGGGGCAAAATACGCGATAGGATGCCGCTGATCCCAGCGATACGACCATGGGTCGCCATCAATAAGACAGCTGAAGCGCCAACAAAGCCGCCTCCCAAAAGTGACAGAAATGGTGTGAACTCGGTTTGCATAGTTGGCCCCATTGTTACGCTATATTTGATATTCCTATTTCTATATATAAGCAATCACTAATATACAATCATTATATTCCTGTCTTATGAACATCAGGCCCATATTGCGCCGCGCGCCGCATCATGGCTGGATGTTCAGTCAATGAATTCTCTGGTCAGCCGGAGCATTGCTCCTTATGTATTGGGCATGGATGTTTTCGTGTTTGTCATTTTGTTGGTTACATGTTTCGCAGCTGGCGCAACTGGGGCATTGTTTCAACCAGGCAGCTGGTATCAGGCGCTCAATAAACCAGTTTGGACTCCGCCCAACTGGGCATTTCCCTTAGCTTGGACAACGATCTATTTTTCTGTGTCCTTCGCGGGCGCACGTGTGGCTGAAATGGAGGGAAATGCAGTTGCCCTTGCCTTCTGGGCAATGCAGGCAGGGTTCTCGACCCTATGGACACCAGTATTTTTTGGACTGCGGCGATTGCGCGGCGCGTTATTGGTGATGCTGCCGTTGTGGGTCTCGGTACTGGGAGCAACCCTTGCGATGTTTGAGCTGGACAGGGCTGCTGGCCTGGCATTTTTGCCCTATATCATTTGGGTCACCATTGCTGCCGCACTCAACTACCGGGTTGTCCAGCTCAATCCTGCGGTTGCGCCTCTAGACCTGTCAGCGGATTAACCCGGTGATGAATTCATGGCCATATCTTGCGTTACGCGGCTCTTGCCTATCGGCGGGGTTGGCAGATGCCGCATAAGCCAATTGCCATTTATATTGTTGATAGCCATCCAAGGGTATTGGATACCCAAGTCGCATTTTTGAATGCAGCGGGGTATGAAACGGTTCCTTGCGGTTCAGCGGAACAGTTTTTGAAACTTTACGATCCAGAGCGAAAAGCCTGTGTGGTGCTGGAGCTGCAGCTGCCCGGGATGTCGGGAAGTGAGCTA
>MDTG01151345.1_pt1 | contig 23412 bp, 18 predicted proteins | sample 811421 | NCBI WGS metagenome assembly MDTG01 (sample SAMN05326645, study PRJNA326480) | marine metagenome | isolation source: seawater | place: Pacific Ocean: South East | collected 2011
TGGCGCGGCGGACGGCCCCGAAGCGCTTCTGGAACTTGTCGATCCGTCCCTCGGTGTCGACAAACTGCTTCTGCCCTGTGAAGAAGGGATGCGAATCGGCGGTGACCCCGATCGAAATCACGTAGTGATCCACTCCGTCAACCTTCTCGACACGATCCGACTTGGCCGTCGACCGGGTGACATACTGTTTTCCGGTAGTCATGTCCTGAAAGATGACCGGGTGGTATTCTGGGTGGAGATCCGCTTTCATGAGATGAGGCCGCCTTGCGCGGGCGGGGAGAATGCGTTATCCGGGCGAGGTGTCAAGATTTTGAGGGGTTCGCGACCTTTCCCCAGGCGAGTGTGGAATGTGGCTTGACCCCATTGGAAAAGGCTTCGGCGCTGTGATATTTGGTCCTGGAAACTAGGAAAAGGGTTCATTTAGGTCCCCCAAAGAGCCATCCGGATGCTTCCAGTCGGCAGCCCGGAGGACGGGTTGATGGGCCGGCATCCCGGATGGGACTGGATAACCGGACTCGCCTATTCGCCCTCCTGCTCCATTTCGACGATCAGGAGACGTGGTCCGGCTCCCGATTTACCGGTGCGGATTAGCACGGGGTCGCTGCCACAGCTCAGGTCCAGGACGATGATCTGGGAGCCCTGCAGGACACTGGAGGGAAGGGGCAGGTCAACCTTGCTGTCGGACCGGGCCCCCCGGGCCGCGCCAATGACCTTGCCCTGGTAGGTGGCCCGGATGGTGCTACGGGTGCCGCCATTGCGGGCGGTAGTAAGGCGCAGGACGACTTTCTGGTTGGTCTCCAGTTTGGGCACCGGTCCGAAGCGACGGAACTGAAGGCGCAGAGCGCCCTCGCTGGTGCGGCGCGAATCGATGGGGTAATATCCCCGCTCTTCCGCCTGGGAAGAGGTGAGGTTCTTGGCACGAAATTCCTCCCAGGTGAGCGGAGCGTGGTAGACTACCCCGCTGGAGGCGTCCTCCGCATTGAGGCCTCGGACATACTCAAGGTCGGTATTGGAGAGGGCCCCGAGTTGGACCTGAAACTCGCGGCCCTTGCGGTCCCGCAGGTAGAGGAGGCGTGGGCTTGACCACTGGTATTCACCTGTGAACTTCCGGCCGTCGGTGTAGTGCCAGACGCGAAGAGGCGCTGCCTGAAGAAGAACGGGACAGAGCAGAGAAGACAGCAGGGATCCAAGCTTCAAGGGGGACAGTATTCTCCCAAACGCCTGATCAATCAAGGGTGCCGGTCACCGAAGTGGCCACGTCCATGAAATTGTTTGCCCAGTTGTAGAGGAGGTGCCGCCAGGTGAGTTCCGGCGAGGCGAGGCAGAGAAGAGCGGAGAGCAGGAGGATATTGGCGAGGTAAATGAGGGCCAGGGAGAAAAAGGTGCCGTTTTCCTGCAGGTCAGGCTGGTCGCGGGGAATAATCCAGAGGGTCCAGAACAGGTGGAAGCTCCAGGTTGCTCCCATCATGGCAAAGAGGATCTTCTCATGATGGGGAAGTGGAGCGACAAGGCCAATTGCGGCCATGACGACCAAAACCACAACAGACCAGAAGGGAACAAAGTAGGGGGAGAGGGCGATGAGGATATTGGATTTGTTGGTCACAATATGGCCTCCGTCGAGGCCGACCCGGAACCCGCTCACGCGGCCAAGACAGAGATAGACGAAGATGACGTGGGTGAGCTCATGCCCGAGGACGTAGAGATAGAGGAAGCCGGGCTGGAGAAGCTTGGTCAGGAACCAGCCGGCGTTAAGGAAAAAGCCGACCGTGAAATAGAGGAAGGCGTTGGTTCGCCAGAACTGCTGCCAGAAGGTTGTGCCGTTTCCGGATGTCTCGATGGTATGCAGCTGGGGATCGAAGAGAGTGACGGTGGCGATGGCGCAGAGGGGAAGCAGGGCGATGCCGGCCACGATCCGCATGGTGCGGGCGAACCAGCCGAGTTCCTGGGCGGAGTAGTGAGAGTCCGCAATAGCGGATTGCTTGGCGGTTAATCCCCGCCGGCGCCAGGAACGCTGATTGGCGCGTTGGCGAGCCCTCCGGTCGGCTTCCCGCAGGGCCTCGCGCAAGGTCGGGCGGCGCACGCGGCGATTCTCGCCCGTCCGCCGCAGTTGAAGTTGCTTCCGGTCCCTCGCCACGCAGGGATCTGGATACTGAATATTTAGGAAAAATTAAAGGCTTTTGAAGTTGAGACCGCAGCAGGGACAAGGTGTTGCAAGATGTGGAGGTCCCCGGTCGGGCCATGTGGGGAGTGCGCCGGGTGGCCAGGATCACCCCGGAGGGACCAGGACGTGGTAGAGACTCGGAACGCTTTGGGGCCGGACCGCACAGAGCCGTCCGCCTCCCGGGAGAGGGCATCCGGCCTGGATTCTGCCCCGGCCGCTGCAGGGCGTGATTTGTTTGACGTCAATGGCCTACGGGATTGGAGTGGGGGGAATACCATCTGCCAGTAGTCATGCGTCCGTGTCTCTCTCTGCCTGCCCGCCCGTTTTGTCCGATCCTCTTCCTGCTCCTGTTTGGGGCGCAGGGGCTGGCCTCGGCCGTCCCCGTGCGGGGGGAGATGATCCTGACGCTCGCGGATGCTCCCGGGGTGAACGTCCTGACCGTGACCCTCGGGGCGGGTGCAATCACCAATGAGCAGACCAGTCGTCTTTCCGGGACGGTGAATTCTACCCTGCTGATTGACCCTTCGACGAACGAGGTGTCAGATCTGACCTTTAATTCTGCTGAGATCTCGGCAACCGACATGCGATTCCTGCTTGGGTTTGGCCTGATTGCCAACGTTACGATCTCCGAGCTTGAAGCCGACCTTGCTACTTCCACGAGTGGCTTCGTGGATCCCGCCTCAGGACAATTTGATGCAACCCAGCACCAGGTCACCCTCGACCAAGGCGCCATCAGCGGAACATCACTCGTGGGACAGATAGACGAAAACTTTACCGACAATCCAGTGTCAGGAACTGGGAACGGGACGGGGACGGTTACCCTGACCCGAACCGGGGTGGCAGGAAACATCGTAGACTATGACGTCCTCGTGGTCCTGCCGGTCCAGTTCAGTAATCCCCTGCAGGAGGGAGTCGACGTCTTCCTGGAGGGAACCATCCAGCTGGAAGGGTCTATCGCGCTGCCCCTTGACCCCTACCTCGCCTGGACAGAAGAGAACGGAATTCCTGCAGCCCCCTTTGCGGGTGACCACGATGGCGACGGCATTCCGAATGGTTTACTCTGGGCTCTGGGATACGAAGCGGACCAGCGTCCCGTGGTCTTCACGCCGGACCTCTTTTTCCCGGGACAGATTGATTTTTTCGTCGAACCGGGGCCGAAGGGGACCCTGGCCCCGATCGTGGTGGAGGAAAGCGTTGACCTTGAAGACTGGGTTGAGATGGATCGCTTCTCAGTGGAGGGATTTGAGAACCCGGTGCCGGCCGGGACAGCATGGCCCTTCATGATTACCCTCTCGGGAGGGGCCAGCGGCTACGCCAGACTCCGTGCGCTGGCACCCTGATCGCCCAGCCGGCCCTTAAATCAGGCCCGGCCCACGTAGCTGCCGTCCTCGGTGTTGATCTTGAGAACGTCGTCGGGCTTGACGAAGAGCGGCACTTGCACCGTGACCCCGGTCTCAAGGGTGGCGGGCTTGGTGGGGTTGTTAGCGGTGTCACCCTTGATTCCCTCGGAAGACTCGGTGACCTTTAATTCGACAATGGGGGGCAGACTGACGCTCACGGCATTGCCCTCAATGAAGAGGACCTCCACCTCCTGCCCTTCCTTGAGGTAGTCCTTACAGTCCTCGATCATGCTTTCGTTCAAGGTGATGGTCTCGTAGGTTTCGAGGTCCATGAAGTGGGTCCCGGCCGGATCAGAATAGGAATATTCGAGCTTCTGTCGCTGTGTTTCCACGATGTCCACCTTCTCGGAGGACGCGAAGCGGATCGTTTTCTTGTTTCCCGAGTTGAAGGAACGGATTGTGGCGGCGATGAGGGCGTTGCCCTTGCCGGGAGTGCGGTGCTCGAGGTGAAGCACCACGCCCATGTCTCCTTCATAGCGGATACATTGGCCCTTGTTCAGTTTAGTCGCAACGACTGCCATTGGTCTCGTGTTTGTGAGGAAGTCCGTCCCACGGGTCGGAAGAGCGGGGTTTACCCTTCAACGGGAGACAGGGCACGAACAATCTTCGGGATTTTCGCGAGGAAGGAGTGGTTTCCGGGGCTGGATCCAGCGTTGGTTACCTGTAGTCCACCCCGGCTGCGCTGGCTTTGCAGGACCTGATGAAGGCGGCGAGCTCGCCTTTCATCCGGGATACCACCCCGGGTAAGCTTGCGCTTAGGTTCCTGGTCTCGGAAGGGTCGGAGCCCAGGTCGTAGAGCTCGAACTGGCTGACAGGCGCTTTCCCATTGTCCGAGCGGCGCCTTCCCAGGTCTCCCGCGTTGCGGACGAGCTTGTAACGGTCCGTAACGAGGGTCCGGTCCCTGCCGAATTGAAAGCCGATGGCGCTCCCCCTCTGCTTTTGCTCCCCTGTCAGGATGGGGAGGATGTTGATCCCGTCGTAGGGCCGGTCGGAGAGAGGCAGTTCCAGCATGGCTGCGATAGTGGGAAAGTAATCACTGCTGACACAGGGAGCGTTAACCTCACGCGGTTGCAGGGTTCCAGGCCATTCGATGACGGCGGGAACCAGCAGGCCTCCTTCGTAGAGACTGCGCTTGCGCCCCCGGAACTTTCCGGCTGTTCCCTGGGAGTTCCCCCGCGGGCCTGGGTTTCCCTCCGGGCCATTGTCACTGGCGAAGCAGAGCATGGTTGTCTCTTCGATATTCAGGGCGCGGAGGTGCGCGCGAAGTCTTCCCACCTGGGCATCCAGGGCGGTGATGCAGCTGAAGTAGTGTTGCTGGGTGTCTGGCAGGCCGCGGTAGTGGGCGGTCATGTATTCCGGGTGTCCCACTACTGGAAGGTGTGGAGCGTGGAACCAGATCACGGCGAGGAATGGTTTCCTTTCCCGGACGGACGCGGAGATGAAGGGGAGGGCCTTGTCCGTTACCATGCGGGAGGCGCATCCGGGGAGCGGTTTCTCAAGGGGCTTTCCGTTGTGCCAGAAAAGAGCGCGCATATCCCCCTCGCGTGCTGCCTGGCAATGGCCATTTGCCGGTTCGTAAGGGTTGTAGGTAGCGATTGAGAATTCGCTGGCAAACCATTCGGCGAATCCGGCCATGCCCGGGTTCATGAAGTTCTTCGCGGCCTTGCGCCCTGCTCCCTTGCCACTGAACCGGGGACTGAGAGTGCCGAGGTGCCACTTGCCGAAGAAACCGCTGGTGTATCCTTTCTCCGCAAGAAGTTCGGGAAGGCTGATTTCTTCCTTGCGGAGGTGTCCGGTATTAGCGGTGGGAACACCGTAGCGGAAAGAGTTCCGCCCGGTCAGGCAGCTTCCCCGGGTAGGAGAGCAGACCGGAGCACCTGCGTAAAAGCGGGTCAGGCGAACCCCGGCCCGGGCCATCGCATCGAGGTGGGGAGTGACAATCCGGGGGTGACCGTTGAAGCCGGTATCACCCCAGCCAAGGTCATCCGCCATGCACAGGATGATATTTGGTGTCGCGGCGGCTTTCGCGGTGGAAGGCAGGGCCATAAGGCAGAGCAGAAGCATGTAACGGAGGATCATGACGCCTTGGTATTAGGTTGGCACGGAGTTGACAAGCGGCGGGCCTTGCGGCCCCATGGCGTCCAACATGATGCTGCTGGAATACGGACGCGTCCGGGTCGTCATGGCGGAAGCCCTGCCCACCACGGAGATCCGCGTCCTCGGGAGAGGGGGCCCGGGTGTTTCCCGGAGGGGAAAGGTGAGAGTCTGAAATGTCGAGGTCTTGATGAGATTGTTGCTGCCCATCCTCGTCTTCGCGCTCCCCGTGGCAGATGCCCGGGGGGATGACTGGCCGCAGTGGCTGGGAGAGAAGCGTGATGCCACCTGGCGGGAGGAGGGGGTGGTGCGCAAGTTCCCGGAGGGTGGGCCAGAGGTTTTGTGGCGCAGCCCGGTGGCACACGGTTACTGCGGGCCGGCAGTTGCCAAGGGGCGTGTCTATCTCATGGACTTCGTGATCGGGCAGGGAAAGGTCATCAACGACGCGGGGGCGCAGGTGGAGCTCTCGGGAGAGGAACGGGTGCGCTGTTTCGATGCCATGAATGGCAAGCCGCTCTGGACGTATTCTGAGAAGCGGAACTACGAGGTCTCCTACCCGGGGGGTCCGCGCGCCACCCCGACTGTTGACGGGGGCCAGGTCTTCGCCCTGGGAGTAATGGGCAACCTCATCTGTCTTACCACGGACGGTGATCTCAAGTGGAAGAAGGACTTTGGGAGTGACTATGGCGCCCCTGTCCCGATGTGGGGGCATGCGGCTTCACCCCTGGTCCACAAGGACACCGTGATCTGCATGGTGGGAGGTGAAGGTTCACTGGTGGTAGCCTTTGACCGTCATACCGGCAAGGAACGCTGGCGTTCACTCACTGCGGACCACTGCGGCTATTGTCCACCCCAGATCATTGAGCACGCGGGCGTCGAGCAACTGGTCACGTGGCATGGGCTTGGGGTAAGCGGGCACAATCCCGAAACCGGGGAGACTTACTGGATGATTCCGATCAAGCCCACCGGCGGGTCGGCAATTGCAATGCCGCGTAAGCTGGGCAACAAGCTGTTTGCCAGCGGATACAACCGGATCGGAGGATTGATCGAGCTTGATGACAACAGGCCTGAGGCGACGATGGCATGGCGTAGCGGGCCGAAGGAGGGAGTGTATCCGGTCAACAGCACGCCCTACCTCCTCGACGGCACGATATACGGGGTGGATGTGGATCGAAGCGCCCTGATGGGAGTTTCCATGGAATCCGGCAAGCGTCTCTGGGAATCCCGGGCTCCGGTCCTCTCCGAGGAAATTGCGAGTCGCCAGCGGGTTCCGCGCTACGGAACGGCTTTTCTGGTCTATCATCCGGGGCATGGGCAATTCTGGATCCTGGGTGAGATGGGCGACCTCATCATTGCCGAGTTGTCCCCCGGGGGATACCGGGAAGTGAGTCGGGCGCATGTCCTCGCCCCAACCAACAGTTCCGGCTCACGTAAGGCGCTTTGGAGCCATCCCGCCTTCGCCATGAGGTCTGTTTTCGTGCGGAACGACAGGGAATTGATCCGCGTTGACTTATCCGAGTAGCCTCATCGTTGCGAGGGGTGCAGGCGGGATGATGTTGCACTTTTCGTCAGCTGATATATCTCCACGACCGCATCCGTAACTAATGTCCAAAGTCATCATGAAACCGACCTTCTTCAGCACGCTCTTGCTCCTTTTTTCCCTGATTCTGCCGGGTATGGCAGATCATCATGAGAAAGGGGATTTTAAAGATCTCTTCAACGGCAAGGACCTCAGTGGCTTCACGCAGCGCAATGGGACTGCCACTTACAAGGTCGTCGATGGGACGATTCTTGGGACTACTGCAAAAGGAAGTCCCAATTCGTTCCTCTGCACCGACAAGAAATACGGCGATTTTGAACTCGTCTTCGAGGTCAAGTGCCACAACCGGCTCAACTCTGGGGTGCAGATTCGCTCCAAGACCAAGAACGACGACCCCAAGGAGCGCGTGAATGGACCCCAGGTCGAGATCGAGGCCAGCGGAGCGCGGGGAGCTGAGTCCGGTTACCTCTATGGAGAAGCCTGTTACGGGTGGATGACCCCGGAGAAGGACCGCAAGCCGCACAAGCATTTCAAGGATGGTGAGTGGAACGCCTACCGGGTTGTTGCCAAGGGGGCACGGATTCAGGTCTGGGTGAACGGGCACCAGGTTTCGGACCTTGTTCATGAAAAGGCTTACCAGAGCCATCCCGCGGGCTTCATCGGGTTACAAGTACACGGAGTTGGGAATCGTGGGCCATTCACCGTGGCGTGGAGGAACCTCAGAATCAGATCCTTGGACTAGGTTCCATGTTCCCGGGGCCTGCTCCGGCTGGTGGCGGCCCGCGGCCTTTGTCTGCGCGAGCGATCCCGGCCGTTGTGTCCGGGCACTTTCGGCGTAATATTCCCCCGGAGCAAATGAACAGAGATGGGTTAAAAGCATACCAGACCCTTTACGGCCTGCCTGAACTGGCCGGGGTGAGTGATTTCGAGCGGGCAGCTGGCTCCGGTCTTTCCGTTCAGGAGTGTGTCGACCGGCTGAAGTGCTTTCACTATGCGCTCCAGCGGACCTGGCAGATTCTCCTGACGCGTATCGCCAGCGAACCGGTATACGAATTGAAGATGGGCTACAGCTATCACGCTCATCTGGCGGCTGAGCATATCACCCTCCTGCGGGAGCGGGTAGGTGAGCTGCGCCACCCTCCTTTGAGGCTTCACCGGGTTCCCGATCACAACCTGCGGGTATTTTTCGACGAAATCAGGAACGCGCCGTCCACGAGGGAGGTCATGGAAGGAATCTACCGGATCGCCCTGCCGGCCCTGCGGGAAAGTCTTGAGCTTTATCTGCGGGAAACCAATCCGCTGACGGATTCACCCGGCGTCAGAATCCTGCGCCTCATCCTGCCGGAACTTGAAGAGATGATTGATTGGGGAAATCGCTCCTGTGCCGCCCTTGAAAAGGAGGTGCCGGGAGAGGATATGTCAGCATGGTGCGCAGAGCTCCACGGCTGGCTCAGGGCGGCAGGCGGGCTGGCAGGTTCGGGAGACAAGCCGTCCCCCCCTGAGCCGAGGTATTCTGCCAGGGAATTCCATTATGACAGCACCCCGCAGCGTGATGAGCGTTTCCCCGACCCCTACAACATGGGAGTCCACGCCGAGGAGTTCCTGCATGATGAAACCTTCGAAAGCCGGGATAAGATTTTCATGATGTTCTACAAGCGGCTCCGGGAGATCGATGTGCCGGAAATGATGGCCTCTATTCTCTATGAGACCGTCGCAGGAAAAGGCAGCCAGGCCGAAAAACGGCCATGGGCGTTCTACCGGGACATGACACGGCAGCTGTGGGACGAGGCTCGTCATGCGATGCTGGGCGAAGTCGGCTTCGCCCGGGCTGGAGTAAACTGGCCAAGCAAGGTCATGATCAATTTTACCTGGTCCAGGGGTTTGAACCAGCAGTTGACTCCCCGCGAACGTCACGCGGTCCTCTGGTTCATTGAACAGGGCCTCATGTCCAAGACAGGAAAGCGATATGAGTGGGAGGTTGGCACTGACTCGGGTGATCCCTTTTCAGAACTTATCCAGGACTTTGACTGGGCTGATGAGGTGCTGCACGCCCGGATCGGGCGAGACTGGTACGTGAAGGACTTTCCGACAACCGAAGAGGCTGCAGCCTATGGGAGCGAATGCTGGGACAAGGTGGTCTCCGACTGGGAGCAGTGGAAAAAAGATGGACTGACCGAGCACCGTAACTGGTGGCCCGAGCTCTACGAGGAAGTGTGCCGTCTGCGGGGAGAGGAGCCTGATCCCCGGGTCCTGGCCTATGACCGCAGCTACGCGGAGTCCAGGGCCGACCTGCAGAAAATCGACTCATCCGGTTAGGTCCAGCCCGGATCTCACGGGAGGAGGACGCCTTCCCTGATCATCCTGGCCTTGGACCAGCGGGGTCGGATCCGGGCGGGGGTTGGCTTGCCGGTGACCCGGTCGAATTCGTCGGGCGTACGGCGGGCTGGAAACCGATCCCCGGTTCGCATGCGCCATGCCTCATATCTGTCACGAAGGCGCTGGAGCGTTTTCTGGTGACCGGGGTCGAGCGCGAGGTTTGTGACCTCGTAGGGGTCGCTTTTGAGGTCATAAAGCTCTTCCCGTGGACGGGGTTTGGCAAAGCAGGTTGCCTGGAGGAAGGGTAGTTCTCCGGCGGCGTGAAGCCGTTGCATTTCCCTGAAGGTATCGCTGCGGGCGGCATCGGCGGGTGGAGTGCCGGGTAGATCGGAATAGTGATTGACGATATACTTGAATCTTTCTTCACGCACTGCCCGGGACCTGTCCTCATAGTCGTGCCAGTTTTTTTCCGCGAAGATGGCGTCGCGTATTTCAACCTTCTGCCCCTTGAGCAGGGGTGTCAAATCCCGGCCCACGAAGGTGTCTCCCACCTGCAGCCCTGCGAGGTTCAGGATGGTCGTGGCGAGGTCGACGGCGCTGACGAGCTGGTCGCAGCGCGTGCCTGGCCTCACGACACGGGGCCAGCGGACGATGAGCGGGGTGCGGATGCCGCTGTCGTAGAGGGTGGTCTTGTCCCGTGGGAAGGGGCGTCCGTTGTCGCTTAAGAAAATTACAACGGTGTTTTCAACGGCCTTCTGGGCCTCGAGTTCCGCAAGTACGAGTCCAATGAAATAGTCGAGCCGGGTGATTTCGTCATAGTAGCGGGCATAGTCCTGGCGGACGAGCGGGGTGTCCGGATGGTAGGGGGGAAGGAGAACCGTGCCAGGATCATGCGGGTTCTCGAGGATTTTTTCTTCATAGGGACGGTGAGGATCGACCGCTGCAAGCCAGGCGAGGAAAGGCTTGCGGGGGTCGCGCTCGCGCAGGAGTGGGATCCAGTCCGCGCAGCCGCTTTTGGCATCACCGCGGGCAGTCTCCTGGAACCGGCCTCCCGCATTGGAACCAGCGTTGGCGGGAAGCTGGAATCCCGAGGTGTCGACCTCGCGGACGGCGCTGAACCGTTCGCGCATGGCTTCTCCGAGATGCCATTTCCCGGCGGCACCCACGAAGTAGCCAGCCTGCTTGAGATTCTCAGGAAAGATGCGTTGCGCAGGCGGGACGGGCCAATGGAGTTCTTCGGCATCCGTCTGGTGAGGGTAGCGACCGGTGAGGATGCTGGCGCGGCTTGGAGAACATGAGCTGATGGTGAGGAAAGCCTGGTCGAAGCACATTCCTTCGGAAGCGAGGCGGTCGAGGTTCGGGGTTTGCACGGCCTTGTTGCCAAAGGGTCCGAGGTCGTCCCAGGCCATGTCATCGGCGAGAATGATGACAAAATTAGGCCTCTCGAGGTCCTTCCCGAAGGTGAATGGTAGCAGGACCAGGAAAAGGACAAGGGTGATGAAGGGAGTGAATAGAAGAGGCATGGAAAGGGTGTTTGAAACAGGTACTAGATCCTTCTGGGACAGGAAAGCCCGAAGGAGTTTTTGCTGATTGGAAAGCAGCACCGGTTTGTCCTACGGTAACAGCATGAACCCTCGACGGAGACATTTTCTCGGCGGAGCCGCCCTGGCGGCCGGTAGCCTGGCCCTGGGACCGGGGCGCTCGATGGCCGCCCCGGAACGGATTGACACCCAGTTCAAGCACTCCGTGATGGGCTGGTGCTTCGGAGGGCGGGGCGTGAAGCCAAAGCAGCTTGCCGAGTGGTGTGTGAAACTGGGAATGCATGGCATGGAGGGCATCCCCAGGACGGCCTACAAGGACGTCATGGAGCTTGGACTTGAGATCTCCCTCGTCGGAAGTCATGGTTTTGCGGAGGGACCCTGCGACCCCAGATACACCGACATGGTACTCGCAAAGCTCCGGGAGGGCATTGAGGTGGCCAGCCAGGTCAAGGCCAAGCGGGTGATCACATTCACGGGAATGCGCTATGAGGGGATGGATGACGAGAAGGCCGCCAAGTTGTGTGTGGAAACCTGGAAGAAGGTGATTCCCCTCGCGGAGGAGAAAGGAATAACGATCTGCTTCGAGCACCTGAACTCGCGGGCAGCGGAGGGGAAGATGACCGGGCACCCGGGCTACTTCGGTGACGACGTGGACTTCTGCGTGGATCTTATCAAGCAAGTTGGTTCCGAGAACTTCAAACTTCTCTTCGATATCTACCACGTGGCTATCATGAACGGAGACGTGATCCGCCGCATCAGGGAATACAAGGACTATATCGGGCACTACCATACCGCAGGGAACCCGGGGAGAGGCGAGATCGATGAAGGCCAGGAAATCAACTATCCGCCCATTATCAGGGAGATCATCGACACGGGTTTTACGGACTTTGTGGCTCAGGAGTTCATCCCAACCTGGGAAGATCCCTTCAAGTCGCTGAAGCACGGGGTTGAAACCTGTATCTTGAAGTGAGTGGTCTATTTACCCCGGACAGAGGAGGCCGCCCTCGTTTACCTGTCCTGCTCTCCTCGCTTCACCGTGGGCCGGTCACAGTTGGTCGGCGATAGTCTCCGCGATCGGGTTTAGCCAGTGCCGGGTGTCTTCGATGGGAAGAGGTCTGGAGCGGGCGAAGTCTTTCTCGAAAACCCGCTGGGACAGAGTCCGAACTGCTCGGGGATCAGAGTAGGAGATATTTATTTCGTAGCTGATCTGCAGGCTGTGGGTGTCGAAGTTGGTGGCCCCTACTGAGGCCCAGCCATCGCAGATGATGGCCTTCATGTGAGTCATCCCGGGATAAAGATAGACTTTCGCTCCTGCGTGCAGAAGTCGCCCGGCCGCCTGGCGGTTGGCGAGGTGCATGACCTCCTCGAAGGGGAGGGTTGGAATGATGACCCGGACATCAACTCCACGGGCGCATGCGGAGACAAGGGCATCAAGAATGTGGTCGTTGGTAATATATTCGTTCTCAATCCAGACCCGGTTGCGGCTGGCGCGGATAGCCTCAAGAATTGCGACCAGTGGCTCTCGGCGGCCCTCGAGAAGGTTTGTTCTCAGGATCCGGATGGGAAAGCAGCCGGAGGTGGGCGGACCGGCCCGGGAAATAAAATCCGGTGACCGGCAGAGGAGAGACAGGTCCCCGAGTTCATGGGCATTTCTCCATTTCTTGTCGAACTCGACCTGGAGATGATCCACTACCGGTCCCCTGACACGCACCATGAGGTCATGCCATTCGGAGTAGTACTCCCGACCAATGTTGATTCCCCCAAGCATGGCGGTCTGCCCATCAAAGACGAGTAGCTTGCAATGGTCGATAATGGCCCACGGGTTGAGGATTCTCCGTAGACTAAGATCTGAATTCTGACGGAAGTAGCGGGCAATATCCGGGACCGCTCTGAATCCCGGAGGGGCCGGGGTTCGCGGCTTCAGACTCGCGGAGAGGGTGGATCCAATATCGTCGAGGAGGATGCGCGTGGGAACCACGCTGGCACGCTTCTTGACGAGGTCGGCATATTCAACGCTGATGTCGTCGTTATCCCAGATGTAGAGCTGGAGATCGATGGAGTCCCGGGCCCGGCTGAGTTCCGCGCGGAAGGCGGGAAAGAACTCTTCTCCGTCGACCAGAAGCTCCAATGTCCCGGGAAGGGGAGCAGGAAGGCCCAGTCGTGTGAGGCTGGCGGAGAATGAAGCGCTTCCGGGTATCCCGCTGGTGCGGGGGGCGGGGTCAAGCGTGAAAGGGATGTTTCCGATCACGAGTGCCTCCGCCCGTTGAGCAAGCATCGCCAGACCCATCCTGGTGGTGGTGAGCGGACTGCGGACCTTGGAGAGAATGCTGCCCCTTCCGGCCATTGCACTGATCTGGACCGCGCTGACCAGAGGGCCATTCACCTGGGTGTTCGGTCGATTCGTGCAGGACTGCAAGGCCAGCCCCAGGGCAAGAGCGGCTGAAAACGTTGAGAAGAGCAGGGGGGGCCGGTTCATGGGTTCTTCTTTTCCGCGATGCAGTAGAGAGATTTGCTGCCCCGCATGATGATGCTGTCGCCAACCAGGGCGGCACTCGCGCTGAAACGGTCGTCCAGTCCGTTCAAGGAGAGAGCCTCCGGCCTGTCGCCTGACGTAAAGACCAGGGTCTGTCCATCGAGGGATGTCACATAGATCCGGCCATCGGCAGCTACCGGCGAGGCGTAGACGTTTCGAATCCCGGCCAGGCGAGCGCGTTCGTAAAGTGCTTCGCCGCTGATTGCCCTGCGGCAGGTGAAAGTGCCCTGGTAGTGGCGGTGGTAATAGATGAGGCCTTCATAGAGGAGGAGGGAAGGAACATAGGGTGTGTCACGGCGTTTGATCCAGGCGACGCTGGCTCCCCCGGTAAGGTCCCCCCGGGCACCATCCAGATTAATACCGAGGATGGCCTGCTTTTCATAACTTGATCCGCAGATCACGAGGCCTTCCTGGGAAACGGGGCCGGCCACCACGTTGTGGGAGAGGCCGCCGCACTCCCAGATCAGGTCACCCTGGCTGAGGTCGTAGCTGCGAATGCGGTTCGCTGCAGAAACCACCACCTGGGCGCGACCCTTGTGGACGAGGATGTGGGGTGAAGACCACGAAGTGGGTTCGTCCCGGGTGCTGCGCCAGAGTTGTCTGCCAGTCCTCGCATCGAGGGCGACAATGAAGCTCGGACCCTCGTGATCCCAGTTGACGACAAGGGTATTACCGTAAAGGGCCGGGGAGGCGCCTTCCCCGTGGCCGTGCTTGGTGTGCATGTCGCCAAGGTCCTTCTCCCAGAGGACATTCCCTTCGAGATCCAGAGCAAAGAGCCCGTTTGAACCGAAGAAGGCATAAATCCGGTGCCCGTCGGTGATCGGCGAAGCGGAGGCATAGCTGCCGGTATCATGACGACTTTCGTGAGGCAGGCTGTCGCGCACGATCTTGGTCCAGACCGTTCTCCCGGTGTTGCGTTCAAGGGCGGTCACAGAGAATCGGGTAGGACGAACCTCCAAGATGTTGTCGTGGGCTCCCGGCCGCACCCCGACCGGTGGTTCAACTGGTAGACCATGGGGGAGGGCGGAGGTGAGGTAGATGCGATCTTTCCAAACGATCGGGGAGGAGTGCCCGGGCCCGGGAACCGGGACCTTCCACCTTACGTTAAGGGACTCGTTCCACTCCGTCGGCGGCTCTGCCCTGGTAGCCACACCTGTATCGAGCGGTCCCCGCCATTGCCCCCAGTAGCGCTCGTCGCGTGGTCCCTGTGCCTGTGCCAGGGCCAGCGCCCCGGCGGGCAGGAGGGTAAGGACAGGGACTAGACGCATGCCTGATGCAAGCAGGATGCGCGTGCGGGTGTCGAGACGGAAGGGTATACCCTTGCGGATACCGGACAAGACATCTTGCTTGGTCTGGGGCCTTTCGGCACCTAGGCTTGGGGAGATGGGCGTGAAGAGAACCCTCCCGGGCCTTCTTCCCGGGCTCCTGCCGGGAATCCCGGTCATTTCCATGCGACGTTGCGGGGAAAGGACCGAAGAGCGGGAGCAAGGGTAAGAAAGAAAACCGGGAGAGTGTATCGTGAGCGGACTATTCGAATGAGATCCATGCGGGAAGAGCGACCTCGATATCGAGCAGGGGGTAGAATGGGGTCCCTCTTTCTGCGCAGGAAAATTGTGGTTCTGCCCATCCTGATGCCGACCTTGCTTCTTGGGGAAGCGGCCCCGGGTCTCCTGCTGAAGTTGAAGTCCGCTACCGGTGAGAGTGATGCGAGGGTGGCACGAACAGTCGCCCTTCATGTCCCGGCGGGGCAACCCGTATCTCCTTTCCTCAGGCAGGGAGAGTTCAGCGCCCGGTGGGAGGGGAAAATGTTACTCGAGAAAAGGAGCAGGCTGATTTTTCACCTCGAGGGCAATGGCGAGGCTCGCTTGCTTCTGGATGGCGAAGAACTTCTACCGGAGCTCGGGTCCCAGATGGAATCCACTCGTCTACGCAGTGGAGAACATGATTTCGTAGTGGAGTATATCGCCCCCGCGGATGGAGACGCAAACTTGAGGCTCTTCTGGGAAGGACGGGATTTTTCCAGGGAGCCGATGCCTGGCGGGCTCTTCTTCCATGATGGCGAAGATTCAACTTTGGAGCATCAGTCATTGCTGCGCAGCGGGCGGTCACTCGTGGCCGCCAAGCGTTGTGCGGGCTGTCACGACCCTGGAGAGGAACTGGTAATGGCGGAACTTCTGCAGAAGGCGCCATCTCTCAATGGAATTGGGAGCCGTCTGGAGAAGGACTGGGTCAGGAACTGGATCAGCAATCCAGTGGCAATGCGGCCTTCTGCACACATGCCGGCAGTTTTCCAAGGAGAGGGAGCGGAGGAAAAAGCAGCCGATATCGCTGCCTTTCTCGCGATGGACCGCTTGGAAACGGAGGCACTTCCGACCGCCACTCCAGATCGGGTGAAGGAGGGTGGACACCTGTTTTACCAGCAGGGCTGTATTGCTTGCCACACCCTCGACGAAAAGGGTGAGGGCGAGCGCATCGCGCTTGGAACAGTGGTGAGGAAATTCCGCGGTCGGGCTCTCGAAGAGTTCCTCAGGGATCCAGGCAGGTATCACGAGGGCACGCGCATGCCGGGATTTCAGTTCAGCGAGGGGGAGGCGCAGGCGGTTGCAGATTTTCTGAGTTCCCATGGAGAGCGGGCAGAAGGTCCCTTGCCGCAGGGCGACCCGGTTAGAGGGCACGCCCTCGCCAAGTCTTCCGGATGCTTCAACTGTCATGAACGGGAAGGCGAATCTGGCACCACCGGGAGCAAGATCGACCTTTTCTCCCTGCAGTCGGCTGAGTGCAGCAGTGTGCGCTATAGTCTCAGCGAGGAAGAGAAGGTATCGATGACTCGCTTCCTGAAGGGAGAGGCCGGGCGCGGTTCCCTTGCCCGGCACGTGCCGGCTGAATTCGCAGAACGGCAGTATCTCGGCCTCCGCTGCAATGCCTGTCACTCGCGGGATGGTGATGAATCCCTGCGGGAACGGTTCGCAGAGGAGGTGGCCTACCTCAAGCCGGTGGAGAAGGACCTCAACGAAGAGAAGCCGGCTCTGGAGGCCGCTCCGCCACCGCTGCATCACCTCGGGCTCAAGCTGCGGCCGGAATGGCGAGTGCAGCTGCTGGCAGGACAAGTTTCTCCCAAGGTGCGGCCCTGGATGCCTGCCCGCATGCCCAGCTTCCCCTCGCGGGCCCAAGCGCTCTCCATCGGTTTCAGCCACGCGGCAGGACTTTCGGGGACGTCTGGGAAGCTATTTACAACCGAGCCGGCCAAGGTGGAGGTTGGGGTAGCCATGACGGCCGTGGAAGGGGGGCTGGCCTGTGGAACCTGTCACGGAATCGCCGAGAAAAGACCGATAGCGGTGTTCGAGGGCGAGGGTCCAAACCTGCGCGATTCGGGAGCACGCCTTACTCGAGAATACTTCCATCTCTGGATGAATGACCCCCCGCGGGTCTGGCCCGGGACGATCATGCCGAAGTATGCCCTCGACGGGAAGACGCCGCTCAGCCAGCACTATGACGGTGATTCACATAAACAGTTCGAGGCCGTCTATCACTACCTGCGCTCCCTCTCCAAAAAGTAAAATCATGAAAACAATCCTGGCTACTCTGGCCCTCGCCACGTCTGCCCTGTCCGCTCCTGCTGCGCCCGGCCTGATTGGGGAATACTTCAGGCTAGAGGAAAAACTGGGAGATGAGTTCGAGGTGCCCACTGGTCTCAAGCCTTGGTTGGTGCGGGTAGACCAGACGGTCAACTTTGCCGAGGCCAAGGGGGAATTTCATGGCTCAAAGCTCGTGGAAAACTTCATGGTACGCTGGAGCGGGACCGTTTCCGTGCCGAGGGCGGGGAATTATCTTTTCGCTACCACCTCCAAGGACGGTTCGCGCCTCTACATCGGAGACAGGCTGGTTGTGGATAACTGGGGGCCGCATCCCATGAAACAGCAGAGCGGGGCGCTACGATTAAATGCAGGGGATCACCCCATCCGCGTGATTTATCACAATACGGGAGCGGGAGCGTGCTGCGTGGTCAAGTGGATGTCGCCGGGAGGAAAGCTGGAGACTCTTCCGGCGTCCATCCTGTTTCACGACGCGAAGAAGAGAACGGCCCTCACCTGGGATGAGGAGACTTTCGCCAGGACTTCCCGTCCAGCTGGTGCGCCAGCGAGGCCGGTTTCGGGATCGCTCCCTGAAAAATATGGCAACTTCATGTCTACGGCAGTGCGCATGGGAAAGGGTCCCAGGGGAGATAATGATGCCTATCGCGCGCGGATCATCCGTCTCGACCCGCAGGGTGCGGCCTGCGTGGTCTACGATGCGGACACGATGCGATACGCGGCGGGTTGGACGCAGGGTGGCCTCAAACTGCAGGGCCTGCCCTTCACTGGCGGGCACGGCGCCTTTCCTTCCGCCAACGGGGTCAAGGTCTTTACCAACCAGCCCGCGCCGGGCTGGGCTGATGCGAAGGGCAGCCTGGCCGAACCACGGATTCCGGAAGACGCTAAGTTTCCGCCCCTGGGTCCCCTGCCAAAGACCCACGCCCACTACCGGGGACTCTACGTCTACGGGGACAAGACGATTGTCCGCCTCACGGTGGGAGGGGATTCGGTCCTGGAAATGCCGGCTCTCGAGAACGGACTTATTACCCGCACGATCCAGGGCAAGTTCAGCGGGGAGGCGCTGGTAGTTCTGGCGGATGAAAAAGGCGCACCAGAAATCCAGGTGGTGGGAGCGGAGGAGGTCAAGCTGGATACCCGGGAAGGCAAGGTCGTCCTGAGGATTCCCGCGGGAATGGCGCACTTCAAGGTGGTTTATGGTGCGGGGAGCGTACCGGGAACGCTTGAGGATCTCACCTTCTACATGAAGGGGGGGACACCACGGTGGACCGAGGCCATCACCACGGTGGGCGAGCTTTCGAGGGAAGGGGGTAAGCCCTATGTGCTCGATCGGCTCACCGTTCCGTACAAGAATCCTTATGGGGTCAAGATGCGCATCGGAGGGTTCGACTTTTTCAGTGACCCGTCCAAGGCCGCGGTGTGTACCTGGGATGGAGACGTCTGGATCGTGAGCGGGATTGATGAATCCCTTGAAGAGCTACGCTGGAAGAGGTTTGCGTCCGGGGGCCATGAGACGCTTGGGCTCACTATTGTTGACGATGTTATCTACACTGTCGCTGACGACCAGATCACGCGCTACCATGATTTCAATGGAGATGACGAGTGCGACTACTACGAGAATTTCAACAACGACTGGGAGCTGACCAGTGGATTCCACGCCTTCTGTTTCGACCTGCAGACGGGTCCGGGAGGAGAATTCTACTTCGCCTTCGGGAGCCCGGTGCGGGGGGGAGGACGCAGTTTCGAACGTATGAGTCGTCACCATGGTTCGATTATCCGCGTTTCAAAGGACGGCTCAAAGATGGATCGTTATGCTACCGGGTTGCGGGCGCCGAACGGAATTGGAGTAAGCCCCAGCGGTCAGCTTACCGCCGGTGATAACGAAGGGACCTTTGTGCCGCGCTGTCCGCTGCACTGGATCGAACAGGGCGAGTTCCTGGGGGTGGTCGACTCGGCAGCGGACTACGCCACCATGAAGACGACCCCGACGGTGGGGCAGCGCCGCGGCAACCGGAAGCAGAACCTTGATCCTGGTGAAGCCCCGCTCCCGCTCGCGTGGTTGCCAAAAAACGTGGACAACTCGAATGGGGGCCAGGTCTGGGTTACTAGTGACAAGTGGGGTCCCTTCCAGGGCGAGATGCTGCATTTCAGCTACGGGCAGAGCTCCATCTATGTTGTGCTGAGGCAGAAAAAGGGAGAGTTGATGCAGGGGGGCGTAGTCAAGATCCCGGTGCGCCCGACCTCAAGTGCGATGCGCGGGAAGTTTAACAGCAAGGACGGCCAACTCTACATCGCAGGATTGAAGGGATGGCAGACCAATGCCGGACGAGAAGGAGGCCTGGACCGCGTACGCTACACCGGCAGGCCGGTGAGGATGCCGAGCAGTCTCGAGGTGCGCGACGGGGGAATCGAGATAGGGTTCACCCGGAAACTGGACCAGGAGCTGGCGGAAGATCCGGAGAGCTTCAACCTCTCGGGGTCAGACCTGCGGTGGACTCATGATTATGGAACGGGTGAGTTTCAGGTCGGCCATCGTGGTTCGGCGGTCCCGCCGAAGGGGCGCACCAAGTTCCCAGTTAAGTCCGCCAAGCTTCTCCCAGACGGAAAATCGGTCTTCGTGGAGGTTGAGAACCTGCAACCGGTTCACATGATGCAAATCGATCTCGACCTGGAGACGAACGAGGGAGAGGAAATCGTGACCAAGATCTGGAACACGATCCACGTGGCTGAATAGGGTGCCGCAAGAGGGCAGGATCAGGGGGCAATCTTCTCAAGACCCCACGGATGTTGGTGTTACTCGCCTCCGTGGCTACGGTCCCTTCCCCGGACATCCTTAACCATTCCGACAGGCCTGCAGAACCAACCTGCTCCGGTCCGGTGGTTTTAAGGACCTGCTGGATGTTACTGGAGTCGCTGGCATGACCGAGCTGGCAGCGGTGAGGACCGGCTACCTCCCGGAAGCTGGAGGGGCCCTGTGGAAAAGACCTCCTGTTTCCGGGGCTGGGGTGTTGTTCCCGGGCAACCGTTACCTCTTGAGTGGGGTGATATGGATGTTCCGGTAGGCGACGGGACCATGATCTCCTTGGAACATGATGGGCCCCGTGGCGGCCTCCCGGCCGGTCACCCCCGAGGGAGTGGGTCCCTTCATCTCGACGTTCTCGTGGAGGATCTTACCATTGAGTTTCACGACGAGGAATTTCGCATTGGCGGTCTTTTTTCCGGTGGCATCAAACTTGGGGGCGAGAAAGTCGATTTCATACTTCTGCCACTCCCCGGGTTTCCTGCAGGCGTTGGTCCGTGGGGGCTGGGCCCCGTAGATGGCACCCATGTCACCGCCTCCGAGCTTCTCCTTGCCATAGCTGTCGAGGACCTGCACCTCATACTCGCCCATCACATAAATTCCTGAGTTTGCTCCCTTGGCCACCAGGACTTCCAGTTCGATCCGCGAGCTGCCCCATTTCTGGTCCGAGTAGATGTCAATGCTCTGGCCATGGCCGGTGACGACATTAACCATGGCCCCACCGGTCCCGTTCGCCTCCAGGGCCTTGGGATTTCCGGCGTTCAGCTGGGGAGTGCCGGTAACCCACTTGGATGCAAGGGTTCCCTTCTTTTTGAAGGACCATCCCTTTAGGTTCTGGCCATTGAAGGGTTGATCGGCGGCAGCCACCAGGGGAGCGGTGAAATAACCGAGGGAGAGGCCTAGGACAGAGAGAGAAGAGGATAGAGCTTTCATTCTGGAATGATCTGCCTGCTTCTGACCGAAATCGCGCCACGTCGCAACGGAAAAGGGTCTCTGTCAGCTTTCCCCATCGGCGAACGTCGCCAAGAAATGCGGAAGCCAGTTTTTTTTCGTTCGATGTGTCACCATGACGGCGTAGAATGCCCCATGGCGCGGAAGACCCTGATTGGTCACGTTTGCTGGGCGAGTGCTGCGATAGCAGCATTTTTCCTTGGATCGGTGTGGCAAAATGACGGCTCGGCAGGTCGGTCCGGGACAGAACGGCTCTCCCCCGGAAAGGCAAACGCCCGGAAAACGAGCTCAGGGAGTCGGGGTCGGGCATCGACTGGAGGGAGGTCTCCTGCATCAGGTGCGCGGCGTGCGCCGGTGGGGGATGGGCGGGTGGTTGCCGCGGGTGGTGGTGAGCCTGGAAGTCCGGGGCAGACCTTGAGCGATGTGCAGATCGAAGCCATTGCCAATGAAGCGTTCCGAGATGGCAACCCCCTCGTGCGGAGGCAGGCCTTCGACCGGTTTTTGGCGGCTCTCACGGCGGACAATGCCAGCGAACTTCTCGGTCACCTCAAGGAAAACCGGGTAGGCGGGGACAAGTGGAGAGATTTCCATTATGCGTGGGGAATGATAGATGGGAAGGCTGCCGTAGAGCACGCTACCAAGTCCGAAGACCGAGACCTGTCCTACACCATGGCGGGCTGGGCTTCGAGTTATCCTGAAGCGGCCATTGCTCATCTCAACAACCTCCCTGAAGAAGATAAGCGTTACTACAATCACCTGCAGGAGGCCCTGGTCAGTGGGATTGCCGATAATGATACCACCCGCGCTACGGATTATGTCCTCCAGTTGGCGAACCAGGGGAATGAACGTGCGAATCATCTTTTTGGCGTGGTCACCAGGGAGGTGGTTCACACTGTCGGAATCGACGAGGCGGCCCGATGGTCCGAGAGCCTGCCGGATGGGGAATTGAAGGGAGCGGCCCTCGACAGCGTGGCGCACCGATTCACTAACCGGGATCCGGAAGCGGCGGCTCAGTGGGTGGAACAGTTCGTGGGCCAGAGCTTCGCCGATCGGGCCATAGAAGAGGTGGGTGATGAGTGGGCGGAGCGTGATCCGGCTTCGGCAGTCAACTGGCTTGAGACTCTCTCAGAAGGCAGGGGTCAGAGCATGGGTCTGCACTCAGCCTTCGGGGAGTGGGCCCAGCGCGATCCAGTGGCCGCGGGCGAGCGGATTTCAAATATGCAGCGTTCCCCGCAGCGGGACGCAGCCATCAGCGGTTATTCGCGCCGGATCTCCTACACGGATCCGGGCGCGGCCATCGAGTGGGCCAACAGCATCGCAGAAGAGGGTTCGCGGGTTCGCGCCCTTACCCATGCCGGGCAGCAACTGACCCGCCGGGACCGGGCTGCTGCCGAAGCCTGGGTGGCCGCTAGCGGGCTGCCCCCGGAGGCCCAGCAGGCAGTGCTCAACCCGCCGCAGAACCGGAGGAGGTAGGACAGGGTTGACTAGCTGGCGGGCAGCCTGCGGAAAACGATCCCAGGGTTGGTCGCAGGCTGGAAGAGTCCGGCCAGGCGGGGGAGGTCCCGTCTGGGCGCTTGACCCCGCTCCCGATTCGAACCGGGTCCACCGGCAGCTTGAAATATTCCGGGGGGGTCGATCAGCAGCGAGAAGGCCAGGTGCGACTGGCGGGTTCAGGTTTCTCAATTCGTTTTATTTCGAGTTCGACTGCAGGCCGGGGGGTGAGACCATCGAAATGAAAGATCCTCGAATCATGAAACCCAAGCAATATCCAACCCGGAGAACATTCCTTGGCAGCGCAACCGGGATGGCTGCCACCAGCGCGATCACTACTGGGAGGGGGCAGGGAGGCGAAGCCAATGCAAAGCTGGTGGTCGGAGTAATGGGGATGGGAGGCAGAGGATGTGCGCTTGCCGAAAGTTTCCGTGGTTTGCGCAATGTGGAGGTCGCGATGGTTTGTGATGTGGACAGGACCCGTGCCGACTCGGCGGCCAAGAAGATCGGTGGAAGGGTGAAGGCGGTGACGGACTTTCGCCGGATCCTCGACCGCCAGGATGTCGATATTCTCGTGATCGCTACCTGCAATCACTGGCATGCCCCGGCGGCGATCCTCGCTTGTGCGGCCAACAAGCATGTCTACGTGGAGAAGCCGTGTTCCCACAATCCACATGAGGGGGAGTTGCTGGTGCAGGCCTCCCAAGCGCACAAGCGCCTGATTCAGCATGGTACACAGCGACGGTCCTGGCCCAAGATCGTGGAAGCCATCCGCAGGGTCCGGGAAGACAGGATCATTGGACGAGTATATCGTGCGGACTGTTTTTACACTAATCGCCGGGGTTCAATCGGGAAAGGAAAGGCGGCAGCTCCGCCATCCCATCTCGATTATGATCTCTGGCAGGGTCCTGCCCCCCGACGACCCTACCGGGACAATATCCTGCATTACAACTGGCATTGGCTCTGGCACTGGGGCAACGGAGAGCTTGGGAACA
>MDTG01086881.1_pt1 | contig 23409 bp, 23 predicted proteins | sample 811421 | NCBI WGS metagenome assembly MDTG01 (sample SAMN05326645, study PRJNA326480) | marine metagenome | isolation source: seawater | place: Pacific Ocean: South East | collected 2011
GACTCAGCGAGGTTTCCATCGCTAGCATTGCCGTTGAGATTAAGGGGGAGATAGTAGAGCATGATGTCACGGCTCTAAAGCTTGCTGCTCTCAAGGGAATTTTTTCGCGAATTGTGAGCGAGCAGGTTGCCTACGTAAATGCGCCTCTGATAGCCGAGAATCGGGGGGTAGAGGTATCGATGTCCACCGACGGGAAGAGCCAGGAATACCGGAATTTGTTGACAATTAGGGGGGTTCTCGCGGATGGGAAAACGCTGTCAGTTTCGGGAACCCTTATGGGCGCAAAGCAAATCGAGAAGTTGGTCGAAATTAATGGGTACGATATCGAAGTTCCTTTGGCTAAACACCATATAGTCATGACCTATGAGGACCGCCCTGGAATTGTTGCGATTTACGGCAAAACACTTGGCGATGCTCGTATCAACATTGCGGGAATGCAGATAGCTAGAGATATAGAAGGCGGCAAGGCCCTGAGTGTCTTGACTGTTGACTCACCCGTTCCGCAGAACTTGCTTGGCAAGGTAGCTGAGGAGATTGCAGCCGCTGATATGGCTCACATTGATATCGTCGATTTGTGATAGAAATGTCGACCGTCAAAGACCTTGGGCATATTTTCAAGCGCTTGGCCGCTATGAAACGAATCTTGATCGCTCTCGACTTTGATGGCACCGTTTCTAATATTGTCGATGACCCCGAGGGGGCGAGAATGACGCAGCAGGCTAGGTTTGCGCTGACGAATCTCGGGGGACTTGATGGACTGATTATTGCCCTGATTTCTGGGCGATCACTTGATAGCCTTGCTCGAGTTGCACGGCCAGTGAAGGATTGGCTTCTAGTTGGTTCTCATGGGGTCGAATTTAGCTGGGAGTCCTCCGCGGGGGATCACTCATCTAAATTGGAAATCCCAATGGATTTAGTTCGATCATTCGAGGACATAACGGCAAAGCATTGCGGTTCTCGGCTGGAAAAAAAACCATTTGGCTTAGCTCTGCACACCAGGGCTCTTGGTCAAGCGGAGTCAAAAGCCGTTGAGGACATGGCTCGCCAGGTTGTCGCCGAGTGGGAACAGCCATTGTTATTCAGAGTTGGAAAAGGCGTAGTTGAGTTTTCAACCAGGGAAGGCACAAAAGCCGAGGGCATTGCTGCGCTTAAGAAATTTGCGAAGCCAGACGTTACCCTCTTTGCGGGCGATGACCTCACAGACGAGGATGGTTTTCGAGCTCTCTCCGGAGAAGATATTGGAATCCGAGTTGGCCACGGCAGCACAGTTGCCGAGCACCGTTTGCCGAACGTCGAATCTGTGGCGCAGATGTTAGAGATAATTTATTCCGAAAGATGCAAACAATTTGCCCTTTAGCCTTAGGCTTTTACTATGGTGAAGAAACTCAGTCTCGGAGTAATTCCAGGCGACGGTATTGGTGGCGAGGTAGTAGCCGAGGCCTTGAAGACTCTGGCGGTAGCGGTATCTGGGGCTCTTGACTTGTCGGTAACTAACTACCAACTCGGAGCTGATCATTTTTTGGCGACTGGCGAAATATTGTCGGATGAAACTTTGGAAGACCTTGCCGGGCATGACGCGCTTCTGATGGGAGCCGTCGGGGGAGATCCCTCTGATACCCGACTCAGCGGAGGAATTATTGAGCGGGGACTCCTCTTGAAATTGCGATTTAGTTTTGATCACTTCGTCAATCTTCGCCCCACTAAGTCTTACCAGGGCATTGATTCTCCGGTCACGAATTCGGCACCCATTGACTTTGTTGTGGTTCGGGAAGGAACAGAGGGGCCTTATGCAGGAAACGGAGGCACACTCAGAGCCGGAACCGCCCGAGAAATAGCTACGGAGGTTTCCGTGAATACCGCCCACGGAGTGGAGAGAGTGCTTCGTTTTGCGTTCGAGAAAGCGGTCTCGCGGCGAAAAAAACTGACCCTTGTTCACAAAACTAATGTCCTTGTCCATGCGGGGGGTCTCTGGGCTAGGCTCTTTCGAGAGATCCAAGAAGAGTTTCCCTCTGTAGAGACCGATTATTTGCATATCGATGCTGCGACTATATTCATGGTTACCGATCCCGCGCGTTTTGATGTGATCGTTACCGATAATTTGTTTGGTGACATCATTACAGACCTGGCCGGAGCAGTTGGGGGAGGGATAGGTTTGGCGGCTTCGGCAAACCTGAACCTTGAGGGCACGTTTCCGAGTCTTTTTGAGCCAGTTCATGGGTCAGCTCCAGATATCGCTGGATCGGGCATGGCAGATCCGAGCGCTGCTATTCTCTCCGCAAGCTTAATGCTCGAGCATCAAGGTGAGCTCAAGATTGCGAACGCATTATCTGCAGCAGTATCGAGAGACATAGAATCGCGCAACAAAATCAAGGCGTCACGGTCCACATCCGAAATAGGCGATGCAATTCGCGAGCTTCTAGCGTAAGTTAGGGGTCATTACCGTCTCCGGTAGGCTGAGAAATCAAAAGTATTTTTGAACGCAGAGAGACATCATGAATATTCCGTTACCAATGGCTCCCCAGGCCCTTTCCTTCGACGTCACTGTCAATTCCAATCCTCGAACGGGTGTCGATCGCCGGGATATTTTGGAGAATTCTGAGTTTGGGACTGTCTTTACTGATCATATGGTTGATTTATGCTGGTCGGAAAAAGGAGGATGGCACAGACCTCGGGTCCAGCCTTATGGCCCAATTCCCATGAGCCCCGCAGCGGCTGTCTTGCATTACGGTCAAGAAATTTTTGAGGGGCTAAAGGCCTACAGGCATGATGACGGTTCGATTTGGATGTTTCGTCCGGAACAGAATGCCCTCCGAATGCAAAGATCGGCCGCTCGGATGGCCCTACCGGAGATCCCGGTCGAATATTTTTTGCAGTCGCTCAGGGAGCTAATCGCTGTAGATGGGGACTGGGTGCCGGGGGAGCCTGAGACCTCTCTTTACTTGCGGCCATTTATGTTTGCAAAGGAGGAATTCTTGGGAGTGAGGCCGGCGAAGAAAGTCTCTTTCTACGTGATCGCCTCGCCGGTAGGACCCTACTTTGGTGGTGAAGTAGTTCCAGTCTCAATTTGGCTTTCCACCCGCTACGCTCGAGCTGGTCGCGGAGGAACCGGGGCAGCCAAAACCGGAGGAAACTATGCTGCTTCTTTGGTTGCTCAAATGGAGGCGGCTGAAAATGGTTGCAAGCAAGTCCTATTCCTAGACTCCGAACAACAGAAGTACCTTGAGGAACTGGGGGGTATGAACATCGTTCTCGTGTTTAAGGACGGGACTCTGGTTACTCCTCCCAGCGACACGATTCTCGAGGGCATAACTAGAGACTCAGTTTTGCAGCTGGCTAAGGATGCCGGCCATGTAGTTGAAAGGCGACCGGTGGAGATCAACGAATGGAGGGATGGCTATGAGTCGGGCGACATCGTTGAAGCCTTCGCTTGCGGCACGGCCGCAACCGTAGTCCCGATCGGACAGCTAAAAGGCCCGGACTTTACGATCGGCTCGCCTGCGGCCGCTCCGGGAGCAGTAACAATGGCACTTCGCTCCCAACTCATTGATATCCAGTATGGGCGCTCACCAGATCCTCACGGTTGGATTCAAAAATTCAGCTGAACCGCGCTCTCTCCTGGGTGAATCGTCTTCCTCGTTTGGTCGGGGCGTTCGTAGGCGGGGCGATTACTGGCATCTTTGCGACGATTTATCATGCTTACGCGTTCCCTATTGGCCTGCTAGCAGTGCTGGCCACAATTTTTTTTGTTTTTGTGGGAACTCACTTTTTAACCCAAAGCCGAGCAATTTCAGTTGCCCTCAGTTTTGGCTTACTTGGTGTTATGGCGCTCCTCTCCGGATTGGACCCTTTCGGCACCGTATTGATAACCGCCGATTCCCGGGGACTTTTTTTTATGGCAGGCACGTCAACAATTACGGTAGTTTCGGTCGCGTGGCCGAGGGTCGGTCCAGGTCGTAGAGGTTAGGCTAGTACTAGAACTTTTTCTGAAAGGACGTTTAGGCCGTGACATATGTTATTGCTCTTCCCTGCGTTGATGTCAAGGACCGAGCTTGTATTGATGAATGTCCGGTTGACTGCATTTACGAGGGTGATCGAATGCTGTATATCCACCCTGATGAGTGTGTCGACTGCGGCGCTTGCGAGCCTGTGTGTCCGGTGGAAGCAATTTATTATGAAGATGATTTGCCCGAACGGTGGGCGGAATACTACACGGCTAATGTCGAGTTCTTTTTGGAAGTGGGTTCTCCAGGTGGTGCCGCCAAAGTTGGTGCAATTAGCGCGGACCACTCAGTTGTGAAGGCTCTCCCACCGCAGAACTAGATGACCGTGTCCATAACATTTCCACAATTTCCCTGGGATTTGCTCGTATCGTATAAAGATCTTGCTAAGGGCCATCCGAGCGGATTGATTGACGTTTCGATTGGGTCGCCGATCGATCCGACTCCCCGATTGGCTGTTGCGGCCCTGAAGAACGCGGGACAGGCGCCCTCTTACCCCACTGCCGGGGGAACTCCGCAGCTCATTGAGTCGATGGGGTCGTGGTGGTTCCGCAGGAGGAACACTGGATTCCTCTCGGAAAGCGAAGTGTTTCCTAGCAGCGGTTCCAAGGAGATGATTAGTCTTTTACCCCTGCTTCTTGGTCTTGGAAGCCAAGATGTTGTGGTCGTGCCAGAGATTGCATACCCAACTTACGCCGTTGGGGCTCGTTTGGTTGGAGCAACTGTTGTCGCTGAAGATGATCCAAGCCTCTGGCCTAAGAATGCCAAACTGGTATGGCTGAATTCGCCCTCTAACCCCACGGGGACAGTTCTCGGTTCTGATCGTTTGCGAGCGGCCGTAGTTGCCGCGAGAGAAATTGGGGCAGTTATTGCAAGCGACGAGTGTTACGCAGAATTTGGTTGGGATGAAATTGAAGTCCCCTCATTATTAGACATCGAGGTATGTGAGGGGGACCGATCGGGGTTGCTTGCCCTTAGTTCTCTCAGCAAACAATCGAACCTGGCCGGATATCGGGCCGCTCTTGTGGCTGGAGATGAGGAATTAGTAGCGTCGTTAGTGCTAGCAAGGAAACATATGGGTTTGATTGTGCCCTCTCCGGTTCAGGCTGTGATGACTGCGGTCTTAGGTGATGACTCGCATGTTGAGCAGCAGAAACGACGCTATGGAGTTCGCCGCCAAGCGCTCTCCGCAGGCTTGGAAGGGTCGGGAGCAAAAGTGGAAGCTAGTGAGGGGGGCCTCTATTTATGGGTAACGACCGGTGAAAAAGATTGGACCACGGTTGAATGGTTTGCCCGTCGGGGCATCCTTGTCACTCCAGGTTCGTTTTATGGGCCCGATGGTGCTGAACACGTCAGAATCGCGCTTACAGTCTCGGACCCGCACGTATCGGAACTCGTGCAGCGATTACGTCCTTGATTTTAGCTAACCACCATAAAATAAAACGCGGTTTAGTGTAGGCAATAGCTAGTGTCCTCTGGGTCCTCTAGGCTGTAGGCAGACCCAAAAAAAAGGAGAAATTTGTGGCTGATCAATCCGACGCAGTTTCGCTCAATTTTCCGGGGGGAAGGGCGCAGTTCCCAATCGTTCCGTCATTGGACGGAGCCGCGAGTATCGATATTTCTTCCCTGACCAAGCAGACAGGCTTTACTGCGCTCGACCATGGATTTGTTAATACGGCAGCCACCAGCAGCGGGATCACTTTCATAGATGGAGACGAAGGAATTCTTCGGTATCGGGGTTACTCAATTGACGACGTTGCTCAAAATTCAACCTTCCTCGAGGTAGCGTGGCTTCTAATCTACGGTGACCTGCCATCAGCGGCTGAGCTTGACGAATTTGATAGCAGAATCCGTCATCACACCTTGTTGCACGAAGACCTGAAACGCTTATTTGACGCGCTGCCCCATAACGCGCATCCAATGTCAGTGCTTTCGGCAGCGGTAAGCGCAATGTCGACGTATTATGGGGATTCTCTCAGCGTCCATGATGACGAGCAGATTGAGTGGTCAACGATTCGGTTGTTAGCAAAATTGCCGGTTATAGCTGCCTATGCTCACAAAAAAAGTTTGGGCCAAGCATTTCTCTATCCAGACAATTCGCGGGGCTTTGTCGAAAATTTTCTTTGGCTAAATTTTGGCCTTATGGCCGAACCTTACGTTGCAAATCCTGTTTTGGTGAAGGCTCTTGAGCGCCTACTGATTCTTCATGAGGATCACGAGCAGAATGCCTCGACGTCAACAGTACGAATGGTCGGTTCAACAGAAGCTAACCTCTTCGCCTCGGTGTCTGCCGGAATTAATGCCCTTTCCGGGCCGCTTCACGGAGGAGCTAATGAAGCTGTGTTAAGAATGCTCGCTGAGATTGATGAGTCGGGGGAAGGCGTTTCTCGCTTCGTCGAGCGCGTCAAGGCAAAAGAAGATGGCATTCGCCTGATGGGTTTTGGGCACCGAATCTACAAGAACTACGACCCTCGGGCTCGCCTAGTCAAGGAGAGCGCCGATGCGGTTTTAGAGCAGTTGGGAATTCATGACCCCCTTTTGGGTATCGCCAAGGAGCTGGAAGAGATTGCGCTTGCTGACGACTACTTCATCGAGCGAAGGCTTTATCCAAACGTTGATTTTTACACGGGAGTGATCTACAAGGCTATGGGTTTCCCGACCCGCATGTTTACCGTTCTATTCGCAATGGGTAGGCTCCCTGGTTGGATTGCTCATTGGAGAGAGATGAATGCTGATCCAAACACTAAAATCGGACGACCTCAGCAGCTTTATGTTGGCCCCACCGAGAGGAAGTGGCCTCGAAAGCCATCTCGTTAGGAATGAAGGTCTGGGTTCAGTTTGGTTTCGTCAGTCGCTTGCTGAAGGGCCTCAATCGTACCTGTCTGAGAGTTTCGTCGGAACAGAAGGTTGTCTTTACCACTCAGATCGACAGCCTTGAGTCTCTCGACACTCTCTTCTTTGATTAGTGAGACCTTGGCTCCGGCCGTCAAGTAGAGTCCGGCTTCTACAATGCAGTTGTCACCAAGTGAGATCCCGACCCCTGAATTCGCCCCGAGGAGACAGCGTTTGCCGATCGAGATCACTTCTCTTCCTCCTCCAGATAGCGTTCCCATTATCGAAGCTCCCCCTCCAACATCAGTGCCTTCACCAACGATTACACCTTGAGATACTCTCCCTTCAATCATTGAGGGTCCTAGCGTTCCGGCATTGAAGTTTATGAAGCCCTCATGCATCACGGTTGTGCCGGCAGCGAGATAGGCGCCTAGCCGAACTCTGGACGCGTCGGCTATGCGAATTCCGGAGGGGGTCACGTAGTTCAGCATTGGAGGGAACCGGTCCAGGCAGACAATCATTGCACCGGCATCGAGGAGGGAAGAACGGTTACGGTCATAATATTCTTTTGCCGTAGGCCCGCGGTTGGTAAAAGCTACTACCGGCAGCAGGTCGAAAATTCCCTCAAGATTAATTTCATTAGGCATTGCTAGCCGATGGCTCAGCAGGTGAAGTCGAAGATACGCGTCTGAGGTGGACAGGGGTTTCTCATCAAGATTAATAACGGTGGTAACCCCAGATTTGAGGACCCCCGTAAGCTTGTTCGGGCCCAGAATCTTGGAAAGCGTTCTGGGTACCAAGTATGGATCGAAATTTTTGGGCGGGCTTCCCAGTCTGGGGTCGGGGAACCATGTGTCGAGGACGACTTTGCTCGTTTGGTCGGCTGTGACAACGCCGTAACCCCAGGCGGAGTGACTTGACTCTTTCATACTCTCTAGGCTACCGGCCAAAGTCGGCCTACTACACTTGGTTTTGTGAATCAGCAGCACCAAGGCCTTGACGCAGGTCTTCCAATCGCTCAGCTAGCGCAGGATTTAGTTGATATCCCGAGCGTCTCGGGGAATGAGCGGCTGATCGCTGACCGGATCGAGGCTGCGCTACGAGCAAACAAAAACTTAGAAATAATTCGCGAGGGAAACACCATCGCTGCAAGAACTCAGCTTGGAAGAGAATTCCGGGTGTCATGGGCAGGCCACATTGACACAGTAGCCCCAAACGCAAATCTTGTTTCGGAGAGCTTGCCTGGATTCGTCTCGGGCAGGGGTTCGGTTGATATGAAGTCAGGCATAGCCGCCGCTCTGAAGCTTGCGGTGGAGTTGACTAGCCCTCCGACCGACCTTACGTGGATTTTTTATGATAACGAAGAAGTCGCCAGTGACAGGAATGGCCTCGGCTTGTTTGCTGCTAAATATCCTGATTGGCTGGCTACAGACTTAGCTATTCTTGGTGAGCCCAGTAATTCTGCGCTTGAATTGGGCTGCAACGGGACTCTCCGTTTCGTGGTTTCGACGAGAGGAAAGAGGGCTCATTCTGCGAGATCTTGGATGGGCTCGAACGCTATTCATTCAGCGTCCGACATACTCCATCTCCTGAGTAGCTACCGGGCGGACGTGGTTAGTATTGACGGTTTAGAGTTTTGCGAAGGCCTTAATGCTGTAGGTATAAATGGTGGTGTGGCCGGCAATGTCATTCCCGACAAATGCAGCGTGACCATTAATTATCGCTTTGCCCCGAACAAGTCGGTATCCACGGCGAAATCTATGGTGTCAGAAATGTTCGGGTCTTACGATGTCGTCGTTGTCGATGAGGCTCCAGGAGCGCTACCGAAAATTTCCGAGCCTTTGCTCAAGAAATTTATTGAGGAATCTGGACTACCAGTTAGCGCTAAGCAGGGTTGGACCGACGTGGCGCGATTTAGCAGCCTCGGAATTCCGGCCCTAAATTTTGGGCCGGGCGACCCATCTTTGGCTCATTCCGACGAAGAGAAGGTATCTCTGGTGGAGGTCGAGAGGTATTTCAAGACGCTTAGGTTGCTGTTGGGCTCCGACGGTAATTGGGGTAATTTTTCTTGACCCGGGTTCTGAGGGATAATAGAGGGTGCGGTCTATTTTTAGGAGAGTTGGGTTATGGCAGCGATGAAGCCTCGCACTGGTGATGGACCGATGGAAGCCGTCAAAGAAGGGCGCTTGATAATAGTTAAGGTTCCCCTCGAGGGAGGTGGAAGGCTGGTGGTTTCGGTCAATGACTCGGAGGCCCAAGAACTATACGATCAGCTTGAGGGGGCCCTCGGGAAGTGAAGGACTTCTTAATTTAGCTTGACGATGTGAACGAGGCCATCGCCAATCGAATTCACCGTGTGAAAAATGTCCTCTCGATCCTCCAAAGCCTTGAGTAGCCAGCGGAACGCGAGGGTTTTGTCGTCCCGCTTCGAGGAATCGGCAACAAGATCGTCTCCGAGGACTCCAATCACTATCAGACTTCCCCGGGGCCTCAGGAGCGAAAGGCTTTGATCTACATAAGCTTGCACATTTTGAAAGTCGGCATCGATCACAACCAAGTCGTAACTTGATTCGTTCATTTTTGGCAAGACATCCAAAGCTTTTTCTGTAATTAGGCGAACTCTCGAAGATGGAATTTGCGCTTTCGCTAGCATCTCCCTGACGTTCACGTGGTGATTCTGTTCAGGGTCGATTGAGGTAATGAAGGAATCGGGACAGGCGTGGGCCAACCACATTGTCCCCACCCCTAGGCCGGTTCCCAGCTCAATGATGTTCTGGGCGTTGATCGCTGTTGCAATAGTGGCGACGTATTGTCCAGCGCTTGCTGTAATCGGATCGATACCATTTTCAATCGAGGCCAACCTTGCCGGCTCGATTTGCCAATGCTCAATGACGCGCTCCTCAATGAAGCGCCAGGTGAGGTCTTTGTCCGACATTGGTTCCTTCAATCGTTGCGAGGGCTCTCTGTTAGGAAGCCTAGAGCGGCGAGACTAATGTTTCGGTTATTGTGGAGGGGTGTCTTTCGGTCTAACTTTCGAAAAAATTTTAGTCATAGGTCTTATTGCAATTTTTGTAGTTGGGCCCGATCGGCTTCCCCTTCTTTCATCGAAGCTGGCACGAGTCATTCGGGAAGCCCGAAAATTTTTTTTGGGAGCTAAAACTCAGCTCCGGGATGAGTTTGGTCCGGAATTAGATCAGTTCAAGCGTTCTGCATCGTACCCGTTCACCGGAGAATCTGAGCGCTCGGAGGGCATCAGAAAAGTTGAATTGACCCATGCGGACAGTCGGTACGAGCGAAAAAATGTAGCCCCATCGGAACAACGGAATAAGTTTGCTCCCGCTTCAGCAGTTCCATTTGATCCGGATGTCTCCTAGCTCTCAAGCAGACGAATGATTGCCTCTGTGTTCTCATCAATTTCCCCAATGCCTTCTAGCCTAAGGTCAGGATTAACTGGTTCTTCATAGGGCGAATTAACTCCGGTGAAATTTGGTATTTCACCGGCTCGAGCCTTTTTATAGAGTCCTTTGGGGTCTCTTGATTCGCAAACGCCGAGCGCGGTGGCGATGTAAATCTCTTTGAAGTTTGAGTCTCCGACTATTTCCCTCGCCCGCGCACGATCCTGCCGGTAAGGAGAAATTAGGCTGGCGATTACGACTAGACCTGTAGACGACATAATTTTTGCGACTTCAGCGGTTCGTCTGATATTTTCGACTCGATCTGCCTCATTGAAACCAAGATCACTGTTGAGCCCGGTCCGTAGACTGTCTCCATCAAGAATCGCGACGATTCGACCTGAACGGGTGAGTCTTTCCGCTAAATTGTCGGCTATGGTCGACTTGCCGGATCCTGAGAGTCCCGTTAGCCAGAGCACCATTCCTGAGCCTCCTGCTAGCTTTTCTCTTGCCTCTGAGCTGAAACTAAAGCCGTAAGGCTTGATGTTCCCTGATCGCCGTAGCGAATAATTCACGAGACCTACACCTGCGGTTTGGCCGGATTCAGGATTAATCAGAATGAATCTGCCAAGTTCGGGCACCGAAGAAAATGGTGCCAGAGCGAAATCTTGCTGGGCGGAAATTGCCACTCGATAGACGCCATTCGGCTTAAGAACTTGGATTTCGCCAGAGCTAGTTCCAAAAGACTCAATTTGGTAGGCACGTGAAATAGTGGTCCGATGCAATTGGTACCCAAGTTTGGCTAAATACGGTCGGCCAATTATTCCTTCTTTTGATTCGAGCCAAATCAGGGTCGCATCCCAATGATGGGAGGGAGTAACTTCCGAATTGTTGGTCAGGACGGCACCTCGCTCGAGGTCCCTGTCTTCAACAAGTTCGAACGTGATTTCTGACCCTACTCGAGCATGCTCAGTTGGTTTCCCGGCCGATATTAAGTTTGTGACTGTCGCCCTTGTTTCGTTCGGCAAGATAGTCATCTCACTGTTGTTCTTGAGGGTTGCTCCAAAGACTGAACCTAGGTACCTGCGTTTTCTGTCTCCGAGCCTTTGGACCATTTGAACCGAGACGACTGTTTCGGTTTCGTCTTGAAGCCTGGGTTCGATATTGTCGAGTTCCTCGAGAAGCGTGGGCCCAGAGTACCAGCGCATTTTTGAGCCTCGCTTGACAACGCCGTAGCCCTCGGAGCTACTGATTGGGATTAGAGTCCAATCTGCGTCATGAAAAGATTGGAACAGGGTTTCAACCTCGCTCAGAATTGCCCGATAGACCCGCGATGAATAATCAACAAGGTCAAATTTGTTTGCTACGGTTACAAACCTTCTAACTCCCAACTGGTATGCAATTTCCAGATGTTTTTTTGTCTGGGGTTTTACCCCTACCGAAGAATCAATTACCAAAACGACCACGTCTGCGCCGGCCGCAGCTGTCGCCATATTGCGCGTGTACTGTTCGTGGCCTGGCGAATCAGAGAGATGGTATCTCCTGCTTTTGGAGTCAAAAAATCTGTGGGCTACATCAATGGTTATGCCCTGTTCTTTTTCGCTCTCGAGACCGTCTAGTAAATCGGCCAACCGGGACGGGTCGATTTTGTCTCCAAGAGTTCCAACTAAGTGGTCCTTAGGAACCGAATTCGTGTCGAGCAGCAGCCGAGCAATTAGAGTACTTTTTCCATCATCCACACTGCCCGCTGTGGTTATTCTGAGCACATCCCGCAACATCAGAAATACCCATCCCTTTTCTTCTGCTCCATACTCGCACCTTGATCAAAATCAATCACACGCGAACTTCTTTCCGAGCTTTGGGTCCCCTCAAGTTCGTTTAGTATTTCTGCAAGATTCGTGGCCTTCGATCTGGTTCCACCGGTGAGAGGGTAGCAGCCCAGCGTTCGGAAGCGTATATAGTCGAGCGAAATCTGTTCCTCTTCCCTGAGAGGAAATCTTTCATCGTCCACCATAATCAGAGCGTTATCTCTCTTCACAAATGGTCGCAACGCGGAGAAGTAGAGCGGGACTATAGCAACCTGCTCCCTCTCCAAATATCGCCAAACGTCAGTCTCCGTCCAATTGGATATCGGAAATGTCCGAATAGTCTCGCCCTCGGTCAAAACAGTGTTGTACAAATCCCAAAGTTCGGGGCGTTGAGTTTTTGGGTCCCATCCGTGTGATTCGTTCCTAATTGAAAAAATCCTCTCTTTAGCCCGAGATTTTTCCTCGTCGCGCCTGGCCCCCCCGAGAACAAAATCGAAACCGTTGGTGTCAAGCACTTTCCGCAAAGCTTGGGTTTTCGTTATGTCCGTGTGAGTCGCGGATCCGAAGTCGAATGGATTTACGTCTCGTTCTATTGCTTCTGGGTTGGTGTAGACAATGACCTCCAAGTCAGGTTGTGATTCAAGGTATTCCCGAAATCGATACATGTCTTGAAATTTCCATCTCGTATCAATCACTACTAGAGGGAAAGGAATCGGGTCGGGAAAAAAAGCCTTTTGGGCTAATCGAAGCATCGCCATGCTGTCTTTTCCCATCGAGAAAAGCATGGCCGGTTTCGAAGCAACTGCAACCGTTTCCCGAATGATTCTCATACTTTCGGCCTCTAATAAGTCCAAGTAGCTAAAAGTCTCTCTGGCAGCTACTGTTTTTGAACCGCCATCCGTAAAAGGCCCTGGAGGAAGCAGTGAAGCCAAATTGGTTATCGAATCTGGCAGAGCTAATCGCTCAACCAAGGGGCAAATTTGCCCGCTCGGAATCAGACCAAATTTGCCCCCGTGTTCTTCCAGCACCCTGCCGATTGCGTCAATAGTTTGCCCCTTGCTCTTTCGCACGGCCTGCCAGATAAGTCTTCCTTTCGTATTTGCGAGCACAACCACATCAAGACCTTCGAGCGTAATTAATTGAATAATTTCAAGAGGAAGTCGTTTCTTCTTGAGCCAACTTCGGGTGGCTGGAACAATGAGCCGATTTATGGCGTCACCCCTCGAATTGCTGACGTCACCGAGAGAGGTAATGACTGAAGTCCGGAAGACATTGTTCAGAGCTCGAAGCACAGTCCGAGTTGACTGGTCTGAGCCCGAATTCTTGAGGGCCTCCTGAATCTTGCCGGCGGACCAGACGTTACCATCGAGGGCCGTTGCCAGTACTTCAGCTTGTGTCACAATAAAGAATGTTATCACCTAAAAATTTTTTTTTTCCATATAAAAACAAAAGATTGACTTTTTTTGCTTTTTACGCCAATGTGTGGGGGTGGAATTCGATCTTGTTTTGGCAACGGGTGCCGGAATTATTGGGATATTGGTTGGACTGACTGGAGTTGGCGCTGGGGCGTTGATGACTCCAATTCTCATTTTTTTTGGAGGGTTTCCTCCTGCTGTCGCCATTGCAACAGACCTTCTATACGCGTCAATCACGAAGCTGGTGGGGGGCGTAGCGTACCTTCGCCATGGGAATGTCGATTGGCGTTTGCTTCGCCCACTTTGGATTGGCGGTTTGGGTGGCTCTTTTGTTGGAGTGTTTTTGGTTTTTACGGTTATTGACCGCCCGTTCGGGGCGAGATTCCTCCAATTGGCGCTTGCTTCCATCGTCGTGATCGCTGCCCTGGCACTTTTCCGCCGCAACTTTCGGAGCACGACAGCCAGTATCACTCCCCGACGCTTGCGTGACGGCAATAAAGCTGGCTTAGCTTTCGGGGGGTCAGCTGGTATCGGGTTTGTGATGTCTCTAACCTCAGTTGGAGCTGGAGCACTCGGCATGGCGTTGCTGTCGAAAATATCTGGAAAAAACGCTTCCCCTCGTTCTCTGGTGGGTACGGACCTCCTGTTCGCGGTTCCTCTCGCCTTAATTTCTGGCGCTTCGTATCTTTACGGGGGGCTAGTGAATATTAATCTGTTGGCAAACTTGCTGATTGGGTCGATACCAGGAGTGCTTTTGGGAAGCCTTCTAGCCCGCAAAACCTCGCCACGGAAGCTTCAAATTGCCGTAAGTTTCGCACTAATTCTGGCGGCCATCTTAATGGCTCACGGTGCCCTGACTGGTTAGACGATTGGAAGTTTTTTTCCTGAAATTGAGTCCTTGCGCAACACCACCAAGCTCGCAATCTCCAAAATCGCTTTAGATGCCGCGGCCTCAGGCTGGCTAATCACTAGCGGCACTCCGAGATCGCCGGACTCCCGCAGTTCACTCGACAGGGGAACTGTGCCCAGTAAGGAGGTCTCAAGAAACCTTGCTGCAGTTTGCCCGCCTCCTGACCCGAAGATGTCGAGAATACTTCCATCCGGTTGGGTGGCCGACGACATGTTCTCAATTACTCCTAGAATGCTTTGTCCAGTCTTTCGCGCAACATCACCAGATCTCCAAGCTACTTCGGCTGCCGATTTTTGCGGTGTTGTCACAACTATCACTTCGGCTTGGGGGAGTAATTGCCCCGCTGAGATAGCGATATCTCCGGTTCCCGGTGGTAAATCTAAAAATAAAAAATCAATATCGCCAAAATAGGCCTCGGTCAGAAATTGTTCGACAGTTCTGTGAAGCAGGGGGCCTCTCCAGGCGATGGACTGGTTTTTTTCGAGAAACATGCCAATTGATAAAACTTTCAAACCTGCGGCGACGGGGGGCAGAATCATGTCGTCGATTCGAGTAGGTTTTACCCCCTCGATTCCGAGGAGGCCGGGGATTGAAAAGCCGAAGACGTCTACATCTAGAATTCCAACTTTGAACCCCCTTGCAGCGGTGGCCGCCGCCAGGTTGACGGTCAGAGACGATTTTCCGACGCCCCCTTTTCCGCTGCTCACGGCTATCACTCGAGTTAAGGTTTTTTTCGCTAAACCACCGTTTGGGTCCTTGCCTGAACGTAGCCGACCAACAAGCCTTTTTCGTCGATCAGGGTCCATAACCCCTATTGCTAAATCAAGTTTTCGGTCATCGACGATTCCATCTAGAGCTGAGCGGACCTCCGACTCGATTTTTTCTGCGGCGGGACATCCGACAATCGTAAGAACGATTTTTACTGCAAGCTTGTTCTCGGTGATTTTTATTTCGTCGACCATGTCGAGTTCTGTTATCGGCTGACCAATCTCCGGGTCGACCACGGCAGAAAGGGTCGCCAAGACTCGCTCATCAGTTAAGTTCACAGAAACCCCTTTTCCCCACTGTCAACACTATTCCAGGACAGAGTAAGAATAGTAGAGCGAAAAATCAGGGGGTTGGTTAGTTCGGTGGGAGCAAAATTCTAACCGTAGGTCTTGACTGCCGAATGACGTTTCGATTCCCTAATGTTTTGCGCCACAAACCCATGGTGAAACGGGTTTTACTTACCCAACCCGCGGACGATTCTGGGTCTTTCATTTTGGGGATCTGTTCCGGGCCTCTGTTACCGTGTTGTCAGACGAGAACCAACCTCCTAACCACCCAAACCATCGGCTAATGGCCGAAACTGATGAAGTTGTTGTAACCTTCACAACAACATTCTCGAGCGCCAGCGGGGCCAACCGTTGACCAGTCTGATTGAGAGGGATGATGGATGATTTGAACGCTGGAGATCTGCGAGAAGTTCTCAGTGCGGGAAACGTCGAGGGGATCGTCAATTGGCTCGATGGTAGAGCCCCCCATGATATTGCCGAGGAGTTTTCCCGCCTTGATTCGGTTCAGGCCACGATAGTCTGGCGTGTCTTGAATAGGGACCGCGCTTTAGAGGTCTTTGAGGAGCTCGGCTCACGACAACAGCAAGAATTGTTGAACGGCATGAGAGACCAAGCTTTCCGAGACATTCTTGAGTCGATGGACCCCGATGATCGGGCCCGACTTTTAGGAGAGGCGCCTGCTACGTTTGCGCGGCGTGTTCTGCAGGGCCTGAGCCCAAAGGAGAGGGCAATGACCGCCTCACTTTTGGGTTATCCGGATGGGTCTGTCGGTCGGGTAATGAGCCCAGAAGTGGTTACCATCAGAGCTGAAACCCCAGTTTCAGAAATCGCTCGGACTATAAGAAGAAAGGGAAAAGGCGCTGAGACAGTCGATGTTTTAGCTGTAGTCGACTGGAGTAGAAAGTTGGTTGGTGTTGTTAACCTGAGCAAGGTAATCATGGCTGACAATCATCTCTCGGCAGGAGACTTGGTCGATGGCCACGCTCCCCGCCTGGCCGTCAGTGATGACGCTGAATGGGCGGCTCGCCTTGTTCAAGAGACGAACAGTCTGGGACTCGTAGTGGTTGATTCGGAGGGCCGTGTTGTAGGAGTGCTGACGGTCGACGATGCCTTGGAGCTCATAGAGGAAGCAGACACAGAGGATGTAGCAAGGCAGGCGGCAACACTTCCCTCATCCGATCATTATCTTTCCTCGAGTCCTGTAAGGCTGGCAAGTCTGCGAGTGGTGTGGCTGCTCGTTCTCATAGTTGCAGCAACGCTTACCGTCTCAGTACTACAACTTTTCGAGACGTCTTTAGAGTCCGTCACGGCTTTGGCGCTATTCATTCCTCTCTTGGTTGGAACGGGCGGTAATGTTGGAGCCCAAGCCGCTACCAGCGCGGTTCGGGCTCTTGCGGTCGGTCAAGTGAGGCCGTCGGACGCTCTCCGGGTTGCCTGGCGTGAATCGAGGGTCGGCTTTTTGTTGGGGCTTGTACTTGGATCTTTAGCGTTTGCCGCTGGGATACTGGTGGCTGGGAATTCCGTGGGCTGGGTTGTGGGTATTTCTGTCGTTCTGGTCTGTATTTGGGCTGCCACGGTGGGCTCACTGATGCCATTGATGGCGAGGGCCTTGGGAATTGATCCAGCCGTTATTTCCGCTCCGCTCGTAACTACACTTGTAGATGCAACTGGGCTGCTCATATATTTTCTAGTCGCCGGTGCTGTGTTGGGAATTTAAGCCCTCTTTTCGATGAAGCGTCTTGCTCGGCTATTTCGGGACTGAAAAAGATTCACGGCATTCGTGGAGCTAATTGTGAGAAACTTTGAACATGACAGATTTAAATAACATGTCCATAATTGTGGTGGGAGCGTCGGGTGGACTCGGGTCCCAAATAGTTAGTATTTTGCAGTCGAAGGGGGCGGCTCTTACTCTCGTGGGCCGTGACGAGTCTCGGTTAAGGGAGATGGGAACGGGCGGCAATTTGGTTGCTGTGGATGCGACTGTGGCTGGTGCCGCACAAGCGATAGTAGCCTCAGCAAAAGAATTTGCCGGAAGTGTTGATGGGGTTATCTACGCTGCCGGGGCGGTTGCATTTGGTTCGGTCGGAGAGCTCGGAGATGAGGTCATAGAAAAGCTTTGGAAAATCAACGTTCAAGGTTGGATGAGTTTGTTGCGGGAATCGATTCCCGAGCTCACCCTAAGTGCCCAAGGTGGCAGGGCAGGCTTCGCGATGACACTGAGCGGGGTTGTCGCCGAAGCTCCAACAGCAGGTATCGCGGCTTACTCAGCTGTGAAATCGGCTCTCAGTGCGTATAGTCAGGCTGCTTCCCGCGAACTCCGCCGGTCTGGAATTCGATTGATCGATGCTCGTCCTGGGCATACTGAAACCGAGCTTTCGAAGCATCCGCTTGCGGGTGTTGCCCCAGCCTTCCCAGCCGGTCTCGACCCGCAGGTCGTTGCATCGCGACTTGTTGAAGCGATTGAGAATGGGGAGAAAGACCTGCCTAGTTCCAGTTTTTGAGTCCTTCGATAGTCTGGAAGAATGAGCTCAGAGTTTGATCTGCCTGCAAAGGTAGACGCACTGAAGGCAACCTACGCCGGCATAGTGGAAGTTTTGCGGCCCGATAACCTCGAGACTGAAATTAAGAAGTTGTCTGAGAAGGCTTCGGAGGTGGGCCTTTGGGCTGAACCTGAGAGGGCCCAGAGAATTACGAGTGAACTCAGCCATCGTCAAGGAGAAATGGCAAAAATCAGAGAATTGGGCAGAAGGTTAGACGACCTAGACGTTTTGATTGAGATGACCCGCGAGGCTGGAGATGAGGACTTATCTCGCGAGTTATTTAGTGAATTGCGGGATTTGGATCAAAACCTCGCCCACCTCGAAACTTCAACCCTGCTGGATGGGGAGTACGATTCACTGCCGGCAATAATGACCATCCGCTCGGGGGCTGGTGGGGTAGACGCCGCCGATTTTGCTGAAATGCTGTTGAGAATGTATCTCCGGTGGGCCGAGGCAAAAGGGCACGAAACGTCGGTGATGGAGACAAGTTATGCTGAGGAGGCGGGAATTAAAAGCGCAACATTTCGGATCGATTTCCCGTATGCATTTGGAATTCTGGGCGTGGAATCCGGCACACACCGACTAGTAAGAATGAGTCCTTTTAACTCTGCGGGAAAACGCCAAACCTCCTTTGCCGCGGTCGAGGTGGTGCCACTAATGGAGGAGACAGCTCAAATCGAGATCCCTGAATCAGATGTCAGAGTAGACGTATTTCGCTCGTCCGGACCTGGTGGACAGTCAGTGAATACAACTGATTCAGCCGTTCGGGTCACTCATATTCCGACGGGAATAGTGGTCAGTTGCCAAAACGAGAAGAGCCAAACCCAGAATAGAGCTGCGGCCCTCCGAGTGCTCTCTAGCCGGCTGCTGCTGCTTCGACAGGAGGAGGAGGCAGCGAAGAAAAAGGAGTTGGCGGGAGTCATCACGGCAAGCTGGGGGGACCAGATGCGTAGTTATGTTCTTGCGCCTTATCAAATGGTCAAAGATTTGAGATCTGAGTTTGAGGTAAATAATCCATCTGCGGTATTCGATGGTGATATTGATGGTTTTTTGCAGGCAGGTATCCGATGGCGTAAAAGCGCTGACCGGGTGTCGTGAAGGGAATAGCGGAGACCTCGAATCTAAAGTTGTGGGCAACATGATTCTTTTTGAAGACGTCTCTAAACTTTATAAGGGAGCAATCAGGGCTGCCTTGTCGAATATTGATGTTGAAATCCTTTCCGGGGAATTTGTTTTTCTCGTCGGAGCTTCCGGGTCGGGCAAATCCAGTTTTCTCAGATTGATCCTTCGCGAAGAGGTACCAAGTGCAGGCGAGGTTCATGTGCTCGGACAAGATCTGCGCCGACTTTCCAGTCGAAAGGTTCCGCAGTTTAGAAGAAATCTCGGAGTAATTTTTCAGGACTTTCGGTTGCTGCCCCAAAAAACTGTTTTTGAAAATGTAGCGTTCTCTCTCCGGGTTATTGGAAAAAGCACGGGATTCATAGAAGAGGCAGTCCCGGACATTCTGCAGACCGTTGGACTGAGTGGAAAGTCTCGAAACCTTCCGAGCGAGTTGTCGGGAGGAGAGCAGCAACGTGTTGCAATCGCTCGGGCCGCGGTGAACAAGCCCTCAATTCTCCTTGCAGATGAACCCACTGGGAACCTCGATCCTTCGACGAGTGCCGGAATTATGAATGTCTTATCACGAATTAATGCTTCGGGAACGACCGTAATCATGGCAACACATGACTCAGGAATAGTCAATCAAATGCAGCGGCGAGTGATTGAAATTTCTGGAGGACGTATCGCGCGTGATGACCGGGAAGGAGGATATGAACCTAACTCGATCCCGCTGGGAGAAATGGACACAGCCCCGATTCCCGTTGTAGCTGAACCAGAAGAAAATAATCGAGTGAAGAAATCGTCGACGAAAAAGAAAAACAAGTCGGAAGACGAGGCTGCACCTTTTCCTTGGGAGCTGAAGACTTGAGATTAGGTTTTGTTTTTCGAGAGGTTAGGAACGGCCTCGTACGCAACTTTTCTATGGTTCTCTCGATCATTCTCGTGACTTTTGTATCAATAACTTTCGTAGGAACGGCCGCTCTGTTGCAGACTCAAATCAATAAAATGAAATCCTTCTGGTTTGATCGAGCGCAAGTAGCAGTCTATTTGTGTACCGATTTTTCTACCCTTGGCAGCTGCGATCAGCAGGCCACCAGCGAAGACCAGAAAAAGGTGATTCAGGAAAAATTGCTCTCCGCGACGTTGTCTCCTTACGTGGAGCGGGTCTATTTTGAGGATCAGGAACAGGCTTACATCAACTTTCGGGAACAATTTGAGCAGAGCGCACTAGTTGATCTCGTTTCCCCGGAACTTATGCCGGAGACATTTTGGGTGAATTTAGTAAACCCCGAGCAGAGTGATCTAATTATCGAGTCAATTGCAGGATTGTCTGGTGTGGAGAGCGTGGTCGACCAGCGAAGCTACCTAGATCAAATTTTTGCTCTTCTAAACGCAGGTAGCCTAACTGCTGCCTCCGTTGCAGCGCTGATGTTGGTGGCTGCAGCTCTTCTCATATCTACAACTATTCGAATAAGCGCTTTTTCTAGGCGGCGAGAACTGGGAATTATGCGCTTAGTCGGAGCGTCAAACCGAGTTATTCAGACTCCTTTCGTTCTCGAGGGAGTCGTGTCTGCGGTTTTTGGCGCGGCTCTCGCCTCGGCTGCAATTTGGATTATCGTCCGTTTTTTCGTCCGGGGATACCTTGCCATAGCTCTGCCAAATACCGTACTTGTGACCACTTCCGATGCGTTTGCAACCTTTCCTCTCTTGTTCGGCGCGGGGGTCGGGCTTGCAGTTCTGGCATCGTACTTGTCCCTTAATAGGTACCTCAAGGCGTAGAACTCTGCTCACAGAGATATGGATTGAAGCTGCACGGTAAAGTGAAGTCCAGGAAGAACGTGTCGAATTACCCAATTCAAATTTCTGAAGGGAAGGTTGCTCGAGATAATGGCAGGGGAACCTAAACAACAGGTAGTCGCTACCAACCGAAAGGCACGTTTCGATTACTCGCTCGAAGAGACGTTTGAAGCAGGACTGGTTCTCACTGGAACTGAAGTCAAGTCCCTGCGGGAGGGGCGCGCCTCGTTGGTCGACTCTTACGCTTCGATTGTGAGCGGAGAGGCATGGCTTGAAGCTGCCCACATCCCTGAATACAAAGAGGGAACATGGACTAACCACTCACCCCGACGGACGCGGAAATTATTACTCCATAAGGGTCAGATTTTGAAACTAGCTCATCGAGTTGCGGCTGGAGGTTACACGCTTATTCCTCTTCGCCTGTATTTCTCGGGTGGGAAAGCAAAGGTCGAGATTGCGCTTGCAAAAGGAAAAAAGAGTTTTGACAAACGTCAGACTCTGAGAAAACGACAGGATGACCGAGAAGCTGCCCGAGCAATTGCTTTGAGACAAAGGCTTGGTGATTAGTCGCAGGCAGGGGGTCATAGACTAAGAGCGTTATGACAAACCGCGAAATCTCTCCGACGGGACAAAGTAATCTTGATGAAGATCGCTCGAGGTGGCGAGCCTATGCGGTCGCAGTGGGTGTTGCGTCCCTTACAATTTTGGATTTGGCCAAGATAAATGTTGCGTTGCCAGCTCTTTCTGATGTTCTAGGAGCCGGGCCTACCGAGTTGCAGCTCCTTCTGTCCGGCTTTGTCCTGGCTTTCGGGTTATTTCTTGTCCCCTCGGGTCGCATTGGGGATTTGTACTCGAGACGGTTCATGTTTCTTTTCGGACTAACACTTTTCATCGTTGCCAGCTCTGGAGGAATGCTGTCGCCGAATATTCAGCTTCTTGTGCTGGCAAGAATTCTTCAAGGTTTTGCCGCTGGAATTCTAATGCCTCAAGTGTTGGGCATGATTCAGCAACTGTTCCAGGGCAGAGAAAGAGGAAGAGCATTCGGCCTTTTCGGAGCCGTTATTGGTGTGTCGACCGCATTTGGCCCGACTATCGGGGGCTTGTTGTTGGGCGTAGGGAGTGAAGATTTTGGTTGGCGGCTTCTGTTTGCGATGAATGTTCCTTTGGGAGCCGTCGCCCTGGTGATGGCGTTCAGGCTTCTACCCCGGGACCAGGATAAATCTGCCGCGGTACGGGATTTTGACTTAGTTGGCACTTTTCTCTTGGGTGTGACGACTTTTGCATTGATGCTTCCGTTCGTTCAGACCACGGGAACCTCAGTTGATGATCCCTCGCGGTGGTGGTGGCTTTTGGCTAGCGCAATCTCCGGGTCTTTGTTTTTGTTTTGGGAGAGGTTCTACCTGTCAAAGGGGAAAATCGCAATCGTCGATTTTGATCTTTTTGCTATAGCTACCTTTCGAAATGGGATACTCGTTTCTGGCTTTTATTTTGCAGCATTTCCAGCAATCTTTGTGATTCTTACTCTTTTTCTTCAACGCGGTCTTGGCTTTTCTCCGGTAATTGCCGGCATGGTTACCATTCCCTTCGCTTTGGTCTCCGCCTATACCTCCTACTTGAGCGGCAAGGTAGTACACGATAAGGGAAGACCCCTAGTTGCTCTGGGACTGCTGACAGTACTTGCCGGAGTAGGCCTAGTTGTTGCCGCAACAGCGGTGGTTCCTCAACCCTGGATGCCGTTGTCAGTTGCTCTAGCCATGATGATTGCGGGAGCAGGCGGGGGGGCCGTGATCTCACCGAATCAGACTCTAATGCTTGAGGATATTTCCCCAAAACAAGGCGGCCTGGCTGGATCTTTGGCGCAGGTTGGCCAGAGGATTGGGACGGCGATAGGTCTGGCAACGGCTCTATCACTATTTTTCTTTAGCTTGGCTCGGGATGACGGAGGAGCCACGGAATTGATGTACCAGAGAGCTTTTTCGATGTCGGCCCTGGTTGTAGTGGGACTGATGGTTGCAGCTCTAATTTTCGCCGTCGTCGACATACGTTCCCGAAGATTTCCGGAAAAAATAGCGAAATCTGATGGAAGGCGCATATAGTTGGGGAGTCCCTCGGGATAAGTATCTACTAAACTCCACAGCGCACCAAATCGCTTTCCTCTCTCATATGAGAGCGGCTGCTCACGGGGATGATCGGTTTCGACATTGCTTGTGATTCCATTGAGAAGCGGGCCGAGAATGCAGAGTCATCTCGAAAAAGTCCTCTGCAAACTATAGGTGCAAATACAAAGCGCACCGACTTTGCTCTAGCTGCTTAGGCAGCAGACAAGTCCGTCAGTCTGAATTAGTCCTCGGTTCAGGTCCTGGCGTCATATAGAGGACTAGCCACTTAGTCGTGTTTCGGGGCTAATTGGGACTCTTACCGGAACTGGGCTTGTCGCTCTAGTTGCTTGTGATAAAGAGTGAAGCCAAGAAACGCGTTTACACAAGCTACGCCCGTAGAAGGCTTTGGTTCGAAGTTATGGACCCGGGTTCGATTCCCGGCATCTCCACAATTTGGTGCGC
>MDTG01371661.1_pt1 | contig 23406 bp, 15 predicted proteins | sample 811421 | NCBI WGS metagenome assembly MDTG01 (sample SAMN05326645, study PRJNA326480) | marine metagenome | isolation source: seawater | place: Pacific Ocean: South East | collected 2011
ATTTCTAATAAATAGGTGTTACTAAGTGGTGCACTTTTGCACTGCATATTGGTGCATTTTTGGATTGCACTTGACAGTATGCTCCAATTTTTAATTTATTATCAACTATTGCTATTTCTTTTTTCTTATAATCAATATATGAATAATAGTTGTAAATAAAAATACTTATAATATAAAAGATAATTGATAAAAAACAGTCTAAATTGGTCATAAATATAATTATAAGTAACAGTAAAAATTAAAACAAATACAATAAAACCTATATCCATAATATAAGTTTTTAGAACTTTTATATCTAATATTTAGGGGATAAGATAGGATTAATTGAGTTAAAAAAATTTTACGCTTTGGATCTAAGTCTTGAATAAGTACAAAAGGTATATTAAGCTTTTTATTAATAATAGGTGTTTATGTAAAAAATGATGCATAAACAATAAGCCATCTTACTCATGCATTACTACCAATTATTAAAAATCTTTATCTAAATTTAGTATATATTTATTATGTATATTTTACTTAAATATACAAAAAAACGAACTTATAAATAATTTCATTAATAATTTTAAGAGTTAAAATACTGTATAATATGTATTAGATTTTTTTTAAATTAAAAAAGGCTTTATTTGATTAAATTTGTTAAAATATTTTTTATTACTTGTTTTATTTTTATACTACATACTAATTCTTATGCTAAAGAGGAAATAAAAAGAAAAATTTTAGTCTTATACAATTCAAATAATGTATCTGTAGATACTGATGTTCATAAAAAACTTGAATCTATTCTAAATTATTATGGCTATTTTTGTGAATATATTGAAGATGATTTAAAAAATGCACCTGAAGATATATCTAAGTATGCAGGTATGATTTATTGGTCTTTAGGAATAAATCATCAAAATCCTATAAAACTTGCTAATTATATATCAAAATTTAAAAATAAAAAAAACATAATATTAGGTGATTTAAAACATTTAGATGACAATGGAAATAATTATTTAAAAGAAGTTAATAAGATTTTCTCTGATAATTTTGGTTTTAGCCAAGGAAATACTTGGATAAAATATAACCCTTCAATCAAACAAGTTTATGATAAAAAACTATTTGGTTTTGAAAAAAAAGTAAGTTTTTTAACAAACAAGAGCTTCTCAAAAATAACAATCAATAATAACTCTACTTTTAAGACTGTTTTTAAAGAATTATACAATGATAACGTTTCTAATACAGTTTTTTTTGCACCATGGGGAATGTATGGTAAAATTGATAAAGTTTTCTATTATGGAAAGAAAATAAATCAAAATAAATGGATAATTGATCCATTTAAAATGATTGAAAAAGTATTTAATACTTCATATCCAATACCTGATACAACAACTAAAAAAGCTAAAAGAATTGCTTATATACATATAGATGGAGATGGAATATTATCTAGATCATTTAATCAGAAATATACAATTGAAAATGGCTATAACTTTATAAAAAAAGAAAAATTAAAAACAGGGGTCTCTTATATTGTAATTGAATTAGATAAAAATGGACCTATATTTAAAAATCCTTTATTCAAAATGAATAAAAACTTTAAACCAGAATTTTTTAATAATTTCGCAAAAAAAACCTTTGCATTGCCTTTTGTTGAACCAGCCTCACATACTTATACTCATCCTTTTAATTGGAGAGAAGGAGTTGTTGCTTATTCTATTAATAAGAATGCAAAAGTTGTTGCTTATGGAAGCCCAGGAATCCGATCATTTCAGGAAAAAGACAAACAAATAAATCTAAAGTATGAGATTAGAGATTCTTTAGATTATTTAAGAAAATTAATGCCTTCTAATAAATTACATCAGGATATAATTTATTGGAGTGGAGATTGTTTTCCTTCTATACGTGATTTAAAATATATTGATGATAATAATATACTAGCTTTTAACTCTGGTGATTCTAGATTTGATTTAGAGTTTAATAGTTATTCGTATGTAACTTCATTAAGTAGATTTGAAAAAGGTGTTACTCAAATATATTCATCTAATAGTAATGAAAATACTTATACAGAAGAGTGGAAAGAAAATTTTTGGAGATTTAAAAATGTAATAAGAACCTTTGAAAATACAGGTTATCCAAAGAGAATTAAACCTATTAATGTATATTATCATTTTTATTCCTTTGAAAAAGAAGCTTCTTTTAATGCATTAAAGAAAATATATAAATACCTTAAAGAAAACGATTTAGAATATATATATCCTTCTGAATTTATTAAAATTGCAAAAAATTTTCATGATATTAAAATTGAAAAAGAGAATTCGACATACTTTATATCTAATATAAAAGAATTAAGAGAATTAAGATTTAATGGAAAAGTTAATATTAAAAAATCAAATGATATTACAAAAGTTTATTATGATAAAAAACTTGATGTAACATATTTAAGAATTAAAGATTCAATAACCAATGCAAAATTTGAAACATATTAAGATATGCTAAAAAAAAGTATTTATATATTAATTTTTGTGATTGTTTCAATAACTATAGCTATAGTTATTAAGCCTTCTGATGATGAACTTCTTTATGTTTATGAAAAAGCTGAAAAGAGAGAAAAACTAAAAGACAAATATGAATTCTTAAGAAAAAATAATCCAAAAAATATAGAACTTCAAGAAAAACAATTAAAAAATCTTGAAATTTTAGATGATGAAAAATATATTGAACATTTAATTGATTTCTATGAAAAAACTAAGAATAAAAAAGATTTAACTAGAATACTTAATTATTACAAAATAAAAAAAGACTACATTAAGTTAATGAATTGGTATGAAAAAGCATATAAGGAATTTAATGATAACAATAGTTTAAATGAGATTATAAAACTTGCAAGTTTTATAAAAAATAAAGAGAAACAAATAATCTATATAAAAGAAGCATATTCAAAAAATAAAAACAAAACTTTATTATTTAATTTATATAATCTTAATGAAAAGAAATTTTCTTTAAAAAAGTTACGGCAATTAGCATTAGAAAATAAGCTTACAAAAGAAGAATATACAAAAACACTTCAACTATCAATTTATTCAAATGATTTAAAAGAAGCATTTACACTCTTTAAACGTAAGAATTTAGATTATATAAAAGGTGTTGAAAACTTCGAATTATTTGAATATTTCTTAAAAAATACTGATAAAAAAGATGAATTAAAAAAGCTTTATAGACATATGAATAAAAGTACAAATGAAGAAAAATACTTTAATGCTTTAATTAATATGTACTCAAATGAAATAAATATAAATAAATCAATTGAGGCTTATAAAGAAAAATATAAAGAAACTAAATCTCTTGACTATCTAGAAAATATAATATATTTAAACTATATAAATGAGAATCAAAAGGAATATTTATATTATTTGTCAATAAAAGCTTTAAACACAAAAGATATTAAGGTTTTAAAATATGTAATAACAGAGTATTTCGATTTAGATGATATTAGCTCCGTTAAAATACTTTTAGAAAAAATAGAAAAACTAACACCTGCTTACGATGAATTTAAAGAACTTTATCTACTTACTCTTGTTTACTTGGAAGAAAAAGATAAAGCAGAGGCAAAATTTTTAGAATATAAACCTAAAAATCCTTCTACTGATATTATTTATTCAATATTTGAAAAGAAGATTAATGAAAAATCAATGCCATATTTTATGACTATTTTAAAAGATTCTACTGATGAGGAAACTAAATCTAAACTTTTTAGATATAGATACAAGACATTAAGACTTTTTACACCTGAAACATATAAAGTTTTTGGCCAGGCAAATACATATAAAAAACTTTCAAGATATATGTTTAATTTTTCTAAAGAAGATAAAAATAAAAATTATAAGAAATTTGCGAATAATTCAACAGACCCTATGTTTTTAGCTGATATTGGCTTTTATTTTCTTTCAATAAATGATTATGATACTTCTAATATGATATTGACAAAAGCTTACAATATAAATCCAAGGAATCTTTTTGTATTAGATTACTTATCACAATTAAAAACTAGTACAAATGATTATGATGAGTCTTTAAAATTAATGAAATCATATTTAACTATAAAAGCAAATCCTATAATAAATTTTAGAATTGCAGAAGTTTTATATGCAACAAATAAAAAGACAATTGCCCTAAAACACTACAAAATAGCATTAAATAAAATAAAAAATAGTAGTGTCGAAAATAAGTCAATGCTTTTAAAATCTAAAGCAAGATTAATTACAAACTTTAATGAATTAAAAATAGCTTATGAAAACTTAATAATTGAATCAAACTATAGTGAATATATTATTCTTGAATATTTAAACTTAAGTTTGGAAAATAAACAATATGCAGAAGTTTTATCTTTACTAGAAAAATATAAAAATAAAATAAAAATAAAAAAAGACTTTAAAAATCTTGAAGTAAATAGTTTAATTAATTTAAATAAATATCAAGAAGCTAAAATAGCCATTGAATCTTTTATAAAAACAAATAGTTCAGAAGTAGATATTTCTATGTTAGAGCAATTAGGATTTGTTAATTTATATTTAAAGGATAGAAAAGCTACTATAATTGCGTTTGATAAAAGTATAGAAAAAGGCTCTACAAATCAAGAGTTAATTACTTTAAATAATGAATTAAAAAAGAACTATCGAAATAATATAAGTATCAAAGCAGGATTAAGAAGCGAAATAAAAGAGACACAAATTAAAGCTACTTATTCTGATAATCTTTATAAAGTATCAATATTAAATGATACTTATGATGAGTATAGTTCAGCAAAAATTTTTTACGAAGATATTGAAGATAAATATAGTTTTGGTTTAGGGCAAGATTATATAAAGATTGGATTTGATAATATTTCTAATTCAAATATAAATTTACTTTTTCAACAAAATGTAGATATAAATGTAAAGCAAACAATTAAAGATGAATTAAAATATGAAAATTATCAGATATCTTATGGAAATGACATTAATAAAAAATATTTTTATACTTTAAAATTTGATTATTTTAAATATAATAAATTCAATAGAAAAAGATTCGACACTTCAATATATAATCAGTTTAGCAAAAACTATTTTGCTACATTATCTTATATATATGAAGAAGTTAAAGGGGAAAATACTATTGATTATACACAATATGGTTATAGTAAAATTAATTCACCTTCTATATCTTTTGGAAGAAATTATAATATAAACAATAAATTATCATATTTAAGTTCTTTAGGAATTGAAATTAAAGATTACAATATAAATGCACTTTCAAATTTTAATTTAACATACAAAAACAGAGATTTGAATATTGACTGGGAAAACAATTTTTTCAGAGATGATTTTATAAATAAATACAATTTTTCAAGTTTACTTTACATTAAATACTTTTATAACTAGGATTTTTACATGAACATTTTTTATATATTTACAATATTATTTATTTTGCTATCAGTTCAAAGAAATATAAATAATCTCAAGTATATCATATATTATAATATTTTATTAGTACTTTACACTTACTTTTACTTCTTTTATAATCATTCTTTTAAAATAGAAAGAGGCAGTTTATATGAAACATTTCTATACGATTTTGGTCCTTTTTTTATAACTATTGTTATATCACTATATATTAAATTTGAGATGCAAAGAAATAAAAAAACAATAAATGAATTAGATGAAAAAATGGATTTTTTAAATACTAAAATTAAAACAGCAATAGTAACAAATAACAAGATAAAAAAAGAGAGAAGAGATATAGAAAAAAGATTGATTTCTGGAGAAAAAGAATCTATTAAAATTAGAGAAATTTTTGAAGAAACATCTGACTTCAATTTAGAAAAAAATGAAGAAAATTTATTGAATTATTTCCAAAGATTACTACCAAACGCAAAAATGAGACTTTACAAAAATGAATCTAATATCATAAAATACAAATTAAATAACTATGAAGAAATGATTATTTCAGAAAAAATTGATGATAACCTCTTAGAGATAATTAAAAATAACCCAAATAATATAATTACTCAAGTAGAATATCCACAAATAAAAGAGAAGTTAATAATTAAAGTTCATGCCGAGAGGGAACTTTTTGCCATCATTATTGTTGATTATTTAGATTTCAAATACCTTAACAGAGCTACAATTCAAAGTTTACATTACTTTACTAAACTTCTTTCCTTACAAATACAAAACACAATAATTTATCAAAGACAAAAAGAGTTATCTTATTCTTATAACTCAAAAAATATCTATAACTTATATTTTTTAAAAAAAATGATTAATTTAAGAGTTAATCTATCAAAAAGAGAAGGTATTACTTCTTATTTAATTCTTATTAAAAGTGAAGAATTTATTGTTAAAGAGGAAGAAGAAGAAATTAAACTTTTTGATGACATAGAAAATCTATATACTAAATACTTTAGAGAAGAAGATTTTGTTTTTTATAATCAACACTTGAATTGTTTTATATTTTTACTAATAACTGACTCTTCTAAAGTGGATAAGGTATTAGATAAAATTAGAACAAAGCTTGATACATATAGCTTTTCTTTAGAAGAAATTGCAATTACAAAAACAAGTAAAAAAACAGATATTTTAGAGCAAGTTGGTATTACAGTAAATAATGAAGGTAAAGTCGGCATTATTAATGGTTAAATGGTTAATACTTCTAAGTTTTTTTCTTCTATTTTTTGGATATATGGGATTTATTTCAATAATATTAATTATAGTTTTTTATTTTATTTTATTTAGTTTAAAAAAAGAAAAGAAAACTGAAATAAAAGAAAATAGTAATGAAAAAAATATTATATTATTAGATGAAATTATTAAAAATGAAGCAATAAAAAAGTTTAACCTTAATAATATTGATACATATAAAGAAATATTATATTCTGGAAGTCAAGATGAAAAAATTGAATTAATTGGAATGGTTGTATTTAATCCATCTAAAGAATACGTTGATTTAATTAGACATTTATTAAAAGATGAAGATGAAACTATTAGAATTTTAGCGAGTAATTCTTTACAAAAAATGGAAAATTATTTTGAAAATATAATAGATAATATAAATAAAGAACTAATATATGAAGTTAATAAAGATAAAATAAAAGAACTTTACTTAAAATTAATTGACACCTATGATCGATTCATCGAGTCATCATTATTAGAATCTTTTCAAGTTTTAGAATATAAAGCAAAAATTTTTCAAGTTTTCAATCAAATGCATGAAGAATATCTTAATGAAAAGAATTTTAAAAAATCATTTTATTATATGTCTGTTAAATATAATAAATTTGATTCAATAATAGAGGACTTAAAAGAAAGAATTGAAAATGAGAATTCTATAAATGATAAATTTTTACTAGTAGAAATCTATTATAAACAAAATAAAATAGATTTAATAAAAGAAATTTTAAAAAATATAAAAAGAAAAGATATAGAAGATATAGATTTAAAAAATAGTTATGATTATTGGAGTAATTATGTTTTTTAAAAAAGCTACAAATAATATATCAGATATTTGTTTAATAATTGAAGGAAGTTATCCTTATGTAAAAGGGGGAGTAGCTTCTTGGGTTCATCAAATTACTACAAATTATCCAAATATTAATTTTGAACTTGTAGTTATAGTTGCCTCAGACAAAGAAATATATAATTTAAAATACGAATTACCAAGTAATATAAAAAAAATTCATCATGTATATATAAAAAGAAGTATTAGAACACCTGTTTTTTCTATAAGAAAAATGAAAAAAATTGAATTAATAAAAAAGTTTTTTGCTAACTATTTTAATTTTGATTCCTTTGAAGAAGTAGTTAAATATTTATTATCACTATCTACAAAACAGAAAGAAAGACTTTTAAAAGAAGCTCTTTATTCTCAGGAAGTTTTTGATTATATGAATGAATTATATGAAAATAGTAAATTTAGAGAAAAATCATATATAGATTTTTTTTGGTCAATTAAAGCTATTTATAACACTTTTTTAAATATTTTATTATCTTATATTCCTAAAGCAAAAGTCTATCATACAATTTCAACAGGTTATGCTGGATTATTTGCATCAATTTGTAAAATAAAATATCCAATGTCAAGACTTCTGTTAACTGAACATGGAATATATACACGTGAAAGAAAAATGGATATTACTATATCAGATTGGGTAGATAGAGATCACCAGGCTTATAATCCTAAAGAAAGTATTTCTTTATATAAAAACATATGGGCAGAAGCTTTCAAAAGAGTATCTTTAATTACATATCATTATTCTAATGAAATTATATCGTTAAATGAAAAGAATAATTTAATTCAAATTAGTGAAGGTGCAAGTAAAGAAAAAGTCTATTTTGTTAGAAATGGTGTAAATTTAGAAAATTTTTCTTTTAAAGAAAGAAAAATGATAAATTCTGATAATCCAATAATTGGTTTTTTAGGAAGGATTGTAAAAATAAAAGATGTTAAAACATTTATCAAATCAGCAAACTATGTCCTTCAAAAATATCCAAATGCAAAGTTTTTAATTGCAGGACCTACACAAGAAGATGAAGAATATTATAAAATTTGTGAAAAACTAATATTTTCTTTAAAACTAGAAAATAATATTAACTTTTTAGGTTCAGTTAATCCTAAAGAATTTCTCGATCAAATTGATATAATGGTTCTTACTTCTCTTTCAGAAGGTCAACCATTAGTTATTGCAGAAGCAAATGCATCAGGTGTTCCTTGTGTTGCAACTGACGTAGGCGGTTGTAAAGAGATGATTGAAGGTGCAGGAGAAGATAAAGAAGGTATTTCAGGTATTATAACTGCATCTGTTAATCCTAAGGAAACTGCAGATGCAATTTTTAAATTTATACAAAATCCAATTTTTTATAATCAATGTTCTATAAATGGAAGAAATAGAGTAATTAAATTTTATAATGAAATTAATTTTTTAGCAAAATATAAAAAAATATATCAAAAAAATATTGATTTAAGTGGAGTGAAATAATGAGAGGTAGAGGTTTTGAACTACAAAAAGTATTAGATGAAAATGAAAACTATTTTCCAAAACTTTCATTAGCTTTAAAAAGAATGGTAATTACTTCAGGACCTTGGATTATATCAATTTGTACATTATTAATAATTAAAGTTTTTCTAACTCATATTATAACAAAAGAACTTTTTACAACTTTTATATCTATCATAATATATGCATTCATTTTTTCAATAATTATAACTTCACCTTTTATTAATATCATCACTAGATATATATCTGATAAAATATATTTGAATGAAAGGGATAAAATACTTCCTACTTTTTTTAGTTCATTAATTTTAATTGCGTTAATTTCATTTATATCAGCAGTATTATTTATACAATATAATACAAACTTACAAGAGTTTAAAATTGATGTAGCTTATTTATTTACAGCACTTTCCATACTATGGTTAATTATGGCTTTTGTTAGTACATTAAAAGATTATGATTTTGTTACATATTCATTTCTTATAGGTATGATAATTTCATTTATATTACTTTATTTTGTTTGGAATATTGGCCTATCTCAACTATTGCAATCATTAACTATGGGAATACTCTTTACAATTTCCTTATTAATTGCAAGAATAATGATACAGTTTACTAGTGATAAACTTTTTGACTTTTCATTTCTATTTGTAAAAAAATATTATTTACTATTTTTTAGTAATTTATTCCTATATCTTGGCTTATGGATTGATAAATTTTTATATTGGATATCAGATAAAGGTGAAGAAGTTATAAAAGGTTTTTATTTCTTTGCTGATTATGACTTTATTGTGTTCTTAGCATATTTAACACTTATTCCAACTACTGCTTATATAACAGTATATATTGAAACTGTTTTTCATGAAAATCAAAAAAAATATTCAAAATCTATTGAGAATAAAGAGAGGTTATCTAATATAAAAATTTTTGAAGAACGTCTAAAAAAATCTTTTTTTATTGGCTTAATAAAAACTGCTGTTTTTCAATTTTCTCTAGCTATTTTATTTGTTCTAATAGTCCAATTTATATTAGATAGTAATAATATTAATGTATCAACTATTCCACTTCTAAGAATTACTATTTTTGCGGTTTCAATACAGATGTTAATAAATGTTCTAGTTATATTTTTATATTATTTTGATTTTCAAAAAGAAGTTTTATTTATTGCTATTTTTTTCCTTTTAAGTAACTTTATCATTACAGTATTTATGGTAAACTTACCATATGAATATGTAGGATATTCATATTTTATTTCAACATTATTGACTTTTGTATTATCGTTATTTATTGTTTTATATAAAATTGAAAAAATAAATTTCTATACTTTTATTAATAATGAGGTTTAATCATGTACAAAATTTTGATTCTATGTTTTTTATTTGTAAATATATTTGCAAGTGATAAAAAAATTTTAATTCCACTTTATAGTTACCCTAGTTTATGGATAGAGAAAGAAAATATTTTTAAAAAGATTAAAAATGAGAAAATCGATACTTATGTAATTATAAATCCTAGTAATGGTCCTGGAGAAAAACTATCTGAAGATTATATAGAGGGCATTAGATTTTTAAAAGCACATAATGTAAAGGTTTTAGCTTATGTATATACTTTATATGGGAAAAGAGATCCGTATAAAGTTAAAGAGGATATTTATATATGGTCAAAATTCTATGAGGAATATGGAGTAAGTGGAATCTTTTTTGATGAAACGGCATCAGACTTAAATACTCTTTCTTATTATAAAGATTTAGCTAATTATGCAAGAAGTTTAGATTTTAATTTTGTAGTTTTAAACCCTGGATATACTGTTGATAAAAGTTATATTGACTCAAAAATAGCCAATATTATAGTTACATATGAGAACTCTATGCAAGCTTGGAATAAATCATTTCCAAAGAATATCAATAAAGAAATAGAAGAAACAAAATTAGCTTTACTATTACATACTTTAAAAAATAATGATTTTAAAAAAGTACTAAATGATCCAAAAACTAAAAACTTTACTTATTTATATATAACAGAAGATGTATTATCAAATCCTTGGGACGATATATCATCTAAATTATTTGAAGAATTATAAAACTATGAAATAGTTTTATTTCTACCTTCATCTTTGGCTAGATAAAGATTATCATCAGCTCTTTTTACTAATAAAGGAAGAGTATCATTTTCTAATATTTCAGAAACTCCAATACTAATCGTTTTCTTTTGAATATGAGAAAAAGTAAACTCTTCTACTTTCTTTCTTATTTTTTCTGCATAAACAACTGCACCATCTTTATCTGTATTAGTACAAATTATTAAAAACTCTTCTCCTCCCCATCTTCCAACAATGTCGATTTTTCTTGAGTTTTCTTTAAATATTTTAGATAATTCTATTAGTATAGTATCACCAACTTGATGCCCAAAGTTATCATTAACTTCTTTAAACTTATCAACATCAATTAATAAAATTGAAAATGGAATTTTAACTCTTTTAAACCTATCAAATTCATTTTCAAGACATTCATCCATTTTATGTCTATTTACTAATTGTGTTAATTTATCAGTTTGAGATAAAACTTCAATCGTTTTTTTATCTGTTATATCTTCACTAATTGAAGTAAAACTTATTATCTTATGATTATCATCAAAATTTGGAAGAATTGTAGTTTTTAACCAATAATAAGTATTGTCTTTTGTTTTCTCTTTTAATTCACCTTCCCAAATATTTCCGTTTATTATTTGCTCTAATATTTCTTTATATAAAGTAGGACTTGTTTTGTCACTATTAAAAATTGATATACTTGATCCTAGCAATTCTTCTTTACTATATCTACTTACATTACATAAAGCATCACTTACATCTAGTATTTTTCTATCTAAGCCAACAGTCATTGTAATTATATGAGAGTTAATAATATTCATAAATCTTAAATTTTCTTTATATAATCTATTAAAATTTATATAAATTTTTGACATTGGAATTGAAAGAATTAAACCTAAAAGTATTGAAATAAACAGTATTGAAATACCTAAAATTACTATATATTTTAAATTACTGTTTTTTATATCATCTAAATATTTGTTTTGTACTTCTAAAATTAATTTTAATTCTTCTTTATTATTAAAATAGTTTTCTAAAGAGAAAATATATCTATCTTCTCCAATATTTTTTTCTTCAAGATAATTTAAAGGTAAATTAAATTCAGTAAAAACTGTATTTCCATTATTTAAATACTTATTCCAAGCCTTTCTATTTTTAGGATGGATAATAAAATTTCCTAATTTATCTATCATATAAACATCAAAATTATTACTATTTTTAATATGTGTTAATAACTTGTCCATATCAACATTAGCAATAATTATTCCATAAAAAATATCTTGATGAAATATATTAATTGATATTCTAATTGTTGGTCTTAATGGTCTTTCTATTTTTTTATTTTCAATATTTAAATCTAATTGAGAATGAAAATAATTTCCATTTTTAGTACTTATTGTTTCTTTAAAATAATATCTATCTGATTTATTTTGTAAGCTATCAGCATCAACTTCATAGATTGTTTGAGAGTTTCTTTCTTTTTGAATTTTAATTTTTTCAAAACCTTTAGTATCAATAAATCTCAATTGAAAGATATTCTTGTGACTTAATATTAAACTTTTAAATAAATCTGAAACCCTCTTCTTATTATCAGAAGAGTTTTCAATTAAGTAATTAATAAAAATATCATTTATTAAAATTGAGTTAATTGTATTTTCTATATTACCAAGATAGTTTTTTGTTGAGGATTTGACTTCATTTAAATCAAATTGAATATTTTTCTTAATTTCTTCATTAAGTTCTGAATATTTAATATTATAATTTATAACAGATGTAACAAAAGTGATTAAAATAGCAAAGAAAATAATTAATGTTATATTTTTAAAAAATAATTTTTTAATTTCATAAAACTTAAACATATATTTCCTCTTTTATTAAAACTTATCTCATAGTACGATAAAACTCTTCCGCTTTCTGAATTTCATCTCTTGAAGGTTTTCGTCTACAAGAGATATAACAATCGTTTCCATTTTCATCTTTATATGGATAAACTGTAGCAAAAACCCAATAAAAGCCACCTTGTTTTGTTGCATTTTTAACGTACCCTTGCCAGACGTTTCCCGATTTTACAGTACTCCATAAATCTTCAAAGGCAGCTTTAGGCATATCTTTATGTCTAACTAAATTATGAGGTTGAGAAACCAACTCATCTAAAGTATAACCAGCAACATTACAAAACTCTTTATTCGCAAATTTTATAATACCTTTAGAGTCTGTTTCACTAACTAAAAATGCATTGTCTTTTAATACTGTTTCACTCATAATTTAATCCTAGTTTTTACAATTTATTTCTCTAATTTTATTTAATAAATCAAATACTATTTCTATATTTTTCTCAATATTTTCTGTTACTGCAAAGATTTGTTGATTATCATAATCTTGTGCATATAAATCAACAGTATCTTGAACCATGCTATGAACTCTTCTATGTGCAACTAGTAAGTCTTGCCATTCATTGCTTTTAGCAAATTCACTATCTTTATTTGCATCTATCCATTTTCCAAGATTACATTCATGGTCATTTTTAACTGTAAATTTATGATTAGATTTACACTCTGAAAAATTTGTATTTTTAAATACAATATGGTCTGATTTTAATTTATTTACATCAAAAATCATATCTGTATCACAAATTCTTAATTTTGCACTTTTATCAATTGATGTTTTATTTACAGCACTTTGTAATTGCACAGCTAAAGATGTAGTTACTTCTGCCATATTACTAATATTTGAAGCTAATGATGCATTTTGTTGTGTTGCTTGGTCTAGTGAGTTAACAGTATCATTAATTTGTGCCATTGCTAGTTGTTGTTCTCTTGATGCAGTTGCTACATCTTCAATTAAATCTATTGTTACAGCAATATTTTCATTTAATTCGTTATATCCACCAATCATTTTAGTTGTAATTGTCTTACCATCTTTTGCTTTTGTAGTAGCACTTTCTACTAAATCTTTAATCTCTTTAGCAGCTTCTGCTGATCTACTTGCAAGATTTCGAACTTCCGCAGCAACAACAGCAAAACCTTTTCCAGCTTCACCTGCAGTTGCAGCTTCAACTGCTGCGTTTAATGAAAGAATATTTGTTTGGAATGCAATTTGATCAATAACAGAAATTGACTCATGAATTGCATTTACTTCTACACTTAATTGTTCCATAGACTCAGAAGTTTCGTAAGCTAGAGTTCTTCCTGTTTCATTTGACTTAGTTACATTTTGAGCATATAAAGCCATTTTTGCAGCACTTTCACTACTTTTGTCAATAGTTGCAGATATCTCTTCTATTGCTGCAGCTGTTTCTTCTAAAGAAGCTGCTTGTGCGTTTGAAGAATCACTTAATCTTTTTGAAGCATCTGATAATTCACTTGCACTATTTGTAAGTTCAACATTTGATTGATCAATTAAACACATTACTTCATTAATTGTAGATTGAGTAACTTTTGTACCACTAAATAATGATGCAATTAAACCTGTAAGACCATCAATTTTTGGAATTGGGTGATCATATTTTGCATTTGCAAGAGCTACTAAAACATCTGATAACTGTGTTAAGTTTGTTTGCATTCTTGTAATCATATTATTAATCTCACTAACAAGTGAATTAACTTCTTCTGAATGTCCAGTATTTTTGATTCTATCGTTTAATAATCCAGCATTAACTTTTCCAATAATCATTCTAGATTCTTCAATAACTATTTTATCTTCTTCTTGCCCACGTGCAATAGAATCTAAGTATTCATTAAAGCTTTGAACAACATCTCCAATTTCATCTTTTGATTTTATTTCTATTCTATTTGAATCTAATGTACTATTATTTTTAATATCATCAATTGAGTCTTTTAAGCTTAAGATAGGTGCGATGATATTTTTTTTCATATTTACTAAAGAAATTATCATTGTTACAAGTAAAGATACAACCAATAAAATTAATGATGTCCAAATAATTGTATAAGCATTATTTGTTGCAATATCAACTTTTTTCATACTTCTAGAAGTTAATGCAATTCCTAATCTTTTACCATTAAAGTCTTTTATATCAATATACGAATAGAAATAATTATCATTGATTAAATATTTATTATTAATTAATTTATCAAAATCAACATTTCTTAAATCACTTAAAACATCTTGATTTATAAATTTTTGAGAAATAACATAATTACCAAGTTTATACTTTTCATCAGCTTTTGCAACTGCCACGGAACTATCCATTAATAAGAAGAAAGCATCTCCTATTTTATCAAATGATTTTGCAACAGAATTAACACCTTGCATAAATTCTAATGATCCTAAGTGCTTATTATCATGACTAATAATAGGAACTACAGATCTTATACTAAGCCCTGCATTTCCAACTTCAAATGTATTTACAGAACTTATAGTTTTATTTACTTTTACAATACTTGCTCTAAAAGAACTTAAATCATCACCGAATTTTTGATCTTTCCATGATCGTAAGAATGATTTATTATCTTTTGTATGAATATGTACTTTTATATTACTAAAGGGTGTATTTTTTTTCATATTAACGGATAAAGATTCTAAAGCTTTAATTGCTAAACTTCTGTCATTTAAAGATAAAGAATCTTGAATTAAACCATCATTTGCTATAGATATTGCATTTGATATACCAACATCTAATTTAGAACCAAGTTTTTGCTCAACCAAGTAATTTAACTCAACATTTAAGTTTGAATAAACTTCATTTTTTAAATCATTTTTATACTTATTTAAAATAAAATAACCGATAATCAACATTACAACAGTTACAATTATCGTAACTAATGCAAATTTTTTTGCAAGACTCATACTCTTCATACTTGTGACCTTTTACCTATATTTAATATATTATACATTATTGTTTATTAAAAAGAATTATAATATTTTTCAATAATCAAATAAAAATAACTATTATTAAATTTTAATAAAAATTATAATATTTTTTATCCCATAGGGTAAAGAATTTTGTTTGTTATGTCTCTAAAAGTCCTAATTATAATAGTTTAAAATAGTAGTGTACACAAAAAAGGTACACAATACATATTTTTTCAACTAAGTTGTGATTATAAGTTTATTTTAGTTTAATCATTATATCTAATTCTAATAATCTATTATTTTTAATTAAGATATATATAAAATTAATTAATTAATTAATTAATGACCTATTCAATAATCTCTTTAATATCAGTACTAATTAGTATACAAACACCATTATGTAGACTATTTTTAGAAAAAATTATCCCTACTTTTATACAGTATTTAACTAATAAGTAGGGATATTTTTGTTTTATTGTAAGAATTTTTTTACAATGAATTTAGAGCTTTAACTACTTGTTCTTTAATCTCTTGAAAACTTAAATCAATTCTATCATTCTCACTAAGATAAACAGCTTCATCATCTACAGGTTCTTTTTTAGATTTAATAAAATTAGTAATATCTGTTACATTTTTAATATCACTTTTAATTTTAGAAAACAGACTAACTATCTCTTCATCATTTAGTATCTTATGGTCTAAGATATTTCCAAAATCAAATAAATCTCTTGACTTATCTCTCATAATCAATGCAACTATTTTTAACTTAGCTACAGATTTAACATCAAGTATTCTTAAATTGGAGTTTTCATAATTCGTAAATGTTGCCACCTTTAGTATCTCTTTTTGTATAACTCTATTAGCTTGAAAAAACTCTAATTTTACATGATCAAGTAGAAATTTTATCATATACTCATCAGGAAACAACCCAGCCATTCTTAAAGCAGTTACATTTTCATCTTGAAGTTTTATACCTCCAAGTGTTGTTATAGATGGAATAATTTTTCTATATGGTAAAGCTTTTGAAGATACGATATCAATATCCTCTGACACTCTATGATTAAGATAAAAAGCTAAGGCTGTACCTCCAACGAAGTACAACTCATCGTTAAATATATTATCATTACAAATTTTATCAAGAGCTTGTTTTACACTAACAGTCATTAATCATTCCTATAAGTTGTTTATACATATAGTTTTGATTATAAGAGCCTTCGAGTTGTATATCTATACCGTTTGTAGATATACAACCTTTCTTGTACATATTTTTATATTTACTTACAAGTACACTTTTAACCATATTTTTACCAAACTGTTTACAAAGTGTTTTTATATCATCTTCATTCATTGTTGATAGATAGTTTGAGATAATAGAATAAACCTTTTGTTCACTCTGTTTATTTGTTTGCCAAAAAAGGTTATGAGAGTAGGCTCTAGGATCAAAGACTATTACATCGTCTACATCTACAGCATTTATCTTTTCTTTTGCTTCATCATACTCTAAGGACTCTAAAAGAGTATATAGCCTTTGCCTACTCTTTTTCCAATCTCTTAAAGTTCTATCTGGGACATCTAATAATTTACTAATTTGTTGTTGTGTCATAGTAGTACCTTTTTAGTTTTTATATATTATAGGTGGATATCGCCTATTTGTCAATTTGTATAATTATAATAAATCTTTTCTATGAGTTTAACTCTATGATCTCAAAAACTTCATCAATATATTCCATTTGATTCCTGTCTATCTTTTCCCTTAAATATAATGGGATTTCAAGCCTAAATTCATCTATTGAAATAGGTTGTGTCCTTGATAATAAGTCAATCATCCTATCACTTAGAATTGAGTGAGAATCAATTTTATATTTTGTCCCAATTTTTCCTTTTCTAAACCTGTGTAAGCTTTTCTTTATTCCTTCTATTGAGTCTTTTGAAAGTTCATTAGCATCATCTTCATTCGTTTCATCACTACTTTTTTCTTCAATTGTTTCTTTTTCAATATTTTTTGTCTCTGTAGGTGTTTTTTCTTCTGCAACCCTATTTTCTAAAATAATCTCTTCTTCAACTTCAATAGTTTCTTCTTTTTCTATTAAAATAGCTCTATGTTTTATTTCTTCTAGTTTCTTCTTTAATCTTTCTTCTTCATTCTTTCTATGTTTAAACCAATCAGTACTCCAAATTCTATAAATATCCCATCCCATACTTTCAAGAATTTCTTGTCTAATTCTATCTCTGTCTCTTGCTGATTTACTAGAATGATAAGCTGCACCATCACACTCTATTCCTAAAATATAGTTATACGAACCTTCTACCATAATTCCAATATCGATATAAAAACCTGCTACCCCAACTTGAGGTTGTGCAACATAACCCAATGATTGAATATATCTAATAACTGACTCTTCAAATGGACTATCAGGTTCTTTTGCTGTCGTAGTACCTTGAACACTTTCAACATGCCCACTTTCAATATACTGCAAATAGTTTTTTAAAGCCATTCTTCCTCTATTACCTTCAGAATGACCTATATCATTACTTACCATAGATGTAAATACTACAATTCTTTTTTTAGCTCTTGTAATAAGTACATTAATTCTTCTCCAACCATGATCACCATTAATTGGTCCAAATCTTTGGTATACTTTTTTAGTTTCAGGGTCTGGTCCATATGTAGTTCCTATGTATAATACATCCGCCTCATCACCTTGAACATTCTCAAGGTTTTTAATAAATAGTTTCCCTTCTTTTTGTGCTTTATCTACTAATCTTCTAATATTCAAATCTTCTTTTGTTTTTTCTTCAAGAAGTCTATCGACAAGTTCAGCTTGCTTTTTACTCATTGTTACAATACCAAGACTCTCTTTTGAATTAGTTTGTAAGAATTTTATTATATTATTTGCAAGAGAAATTGCTTCATTTGTATTTTGTTGATTTTTAAAAAAACCATTAGATATAAATTTTCTACTTATCCCAACTTGTGAAGCATCTTTACTAGGTGATGGGAAAATCATTAATTCATTATCATAGAAATGGTGATTCGAGAATGAAATCAAACTTTCATGTTGAGATCGATAATGCCATTTCAACCTTTTTACATTTGGATATACCCTCAATGATAAATCTAATATTGATTCAGCTGTTGTAGCTATAGTTTCTTCTTCATCTTCATCAGTTTTAGATGAGCTAGAGAAAAAGTTTGTTGGAGGTAATTGATTTGGATCTCCTACAATAACAACTTGTTTTGCTCTTGCAATTGCTCCTAATGAATCTTCAGGAAAAATCTGACTTGCTTCATCCATAATCATTAAATCAAACGGTTCCTGGGATGGATCTATAAATTGAGATACACTTAATGGAGACATCATAAAACAAGGTTTTAAAACCCTGATTGCATTTGGTGCTCTTTTTATTGTTTGTCTAATTGGGATATGCCTTTTTTGCTTATTGATCTCATTCCTAATTAACTGCATTTCTGTTTTTTCACTAACTCTTCCACCTTGACCTTTTGGTATACTATTTTGTGAAAGAGATAGAGCGTGTTCTTTAGCATATAAACTACCTATTTTTGAATCTATATCTCTAAATTTCTTTAAATAAGTTTCGTATATTTTACTATTAAATTTAGAAAGTAATTCATTTGACCTTAATATGTAGTAAGCCCATTCTCTATAGTATGAATATTGTGCAAGATTCTTAATATCATCTTCAATATTTATTTTTCTTGCGTACTCTATAATAGGAGAAAAGTGGTGTTTCTCTAGAGTATTAATTAATCTAGATACATCAATCCACATTTCTAATTCTGACTTATGGTCTAATTTTGCAACTAATATTTCTTCTTTTTTATCAAACTCTTTTTGTCCTAAAAAGAAAATATCATCTTTTATATACCCAAAATGAGTAATCTCTGTTTTTAAACTATTTAATCTTTCCATTAAAGGTTTTGTATTAGTAATTAATCTTCTTAAAGACTCTGAATATTCAATATTTTTTTGGCTTCTAAAAGGTTTAATTAATTCTTCCTTCAGTCCATTATCTAAAACTGCTTTTTTCCAATCATATGACTCTTTTAATGTTAATACATTTTTTAAATTCTCATATATTTTAGGTAAGTTGTTTAAATCTTTTATTTTAAATGTTTCTATTTCTAATTGTTTAAATATTTTATCAAGCCCATTTCTTGTAAGGTTTTTTAAATTTTGAAAATAATCATCTAAAAAGTTTTTAGCTTCATCTAACATCTCAATCATTAATTGAGGATCATTTTTATGAGTTTTATTAAAATACTGATTAAATGTTCTTCTTAATTTTTTGTAATTACCATTAAATAGTTTTCCAAAAAAACCAATATCTTTAAATCCTCTAAGCTCTTTTGATAAACTTTTAATATTATCTATACTCTCAAGCATTTCAATATCAATGGCTTTAAATGATTCAAAATCTTCTACAAGATGGGTAATATCTTTTAATATTTTTTCTATTTCATTAATACTAAAAATTGATATTACATCTAATTCTTTATTATCTGGAAAATTTGATAACAGTCTTTTTTCTTCTAGTTTATTTAATACTGCTAAATTCTCTTCACTTTTTGGTAACAACTCCAATAATTCATCATCAAATGTAACTGCTAATTCATTCAAAACTTCTTTATATTGCTCTATTAGTTCAATGATTTTATTTGCATCTAGGGATACCGCATTATTTGTGATAAATCCATTCCAAACAGTCTGTAAAATATTTCGATCTTCTTTTATGTAATCCTCTAAAGCACTTAATTCTATTGATACTTTTTCAAATATTTCATCACTTAATTTTAAAAGGTTCTCAGATGGAGATATATCTAAGAATTTTTCTTTAGCTCTATTTTGAACTTCTCCAAATACAATATAAGGTGATTTATTTACAATCTTTTGAGGAGTATGTAAAAGCTCTAAATATTTATTTAGATTATGTTTTATTGATTCTAATTCTTTTATATCTTGAGACACCCTATCATGTGGGATAGACACCTCTAAATCCACCCTATCTTTTAAAGAGCTATAAAAGTTTGTTTTATTTGATTTATGAGAATGTAGTTCAAGTATAAAGTTACCTAAGCCTACATTATCAAGTCTTTTCTTTACAACTTCCAAAGCAACTAACTTTTCAGCTACAAATAGAACACTTTTACCCTCTGCTAAAGCAACTGCAATTAGATTTGCAATAGTTTGACTCTTACCCGTTCCAGGAGGTCCTTCAATTATAAGGTTATGCCCTTTTAAAACTTGTGCTATAGCATCTCTTTGTGAACCATCTGCGTCCATAACCAGACCCATTTTTTCTGTTTCATTAGATGGTAATTCTTCAAAAGACAAAGGACTTGTATCACTTACTATATCACCTGATAACTCTCCTAGCACTTTGTTATCTTCAATTTTCCTATCTTCAGGCCAATTACTTGGATTTAAATCCAAGTACATTAATAATTTACTAAAATGGAAAAAGTCTAGTGAATATATTCTACTAACACCAATTAGTTCAGGCTTATTTTCACAAATTGAATTTACTTTATTGAAGTAGTCTTCAGGTGTATATTCTTCATTAAATGCTGGAATTTCAATACCAAATTCATTTCTAATTTTATACTGTAATGAGATATTAGAAAACATATCTTCACCTGTATATTCAATTGTATATGAATATACTCCCGTTTCCCTATCAGAATCTCCTCTTTCAATTTGAACTGGAAGTAAAAGTAATGGTGAATGTATCTCTTTTTCTGAATCTATACTTTGTTTCCATTTTAAAAATCCTATTGCAAGATATAAAAGGTTTGATCCTGTTTCTTGAATAGCTGAGTTTGCATCAGTTTTTCTTTTTCTTAACATTCCTTCTAATGTATCAGGATAATGTAATGTTTGAATTGAATCATCGATATGCTTATTATTAATGTTTTCATCCATTTCATCCACTACAGGGGCTTCTTCTTCAACACATATTCCTATCTCTTTAGCATAAGTCTTTGCATTTTTAAATCCACTAGTCTCATCATAATCTTCTTCATTTGATTCATCTTCAATTTTAGGATAAGGAACAGGATCCATTTTCATCTTCTTACCATCTAATAAATGCCTATATAAAACATTTGGTAGCTCATCAACAATTATAATTCTATTTTTTCTTTTTAAGTTGTAATTTAATAATGTATTTCTTAGTGTTAAATCAAGAAGCTTTTTTCTCGATTCTGTTAATAGTTTATTTACTTCTGACATTTATATTCCTACTTTTTATACTTCTTAAAATTCTCTGCTTGTTCAAATATCTCTTTAAATACTTCATCTTTTGTAATTGGTGGATATCCATGTTTAGCTAATAACATGATAAGGTCAACTTTTAATTCAGCTTTTATATCATCCCTTACATTCCAGTCTGTATATTTTGTTTTATCATCAACTACTTTTTTTACTTCCTTAGAAAGTTCTAATAACTTATCTTCTGGATATGAAAAATCAAACTTAACAGCGATACTTTTTAATATATCGTAGAAAGCTTTTTCTTCAAAGTCAATACCCATATCTCCAAAAGATTCTTTCTCTTTTTGTAATTCATGGTAAAGATCAATGATATTATCAGTGAAGTCCTCTAGGACTCCACTGACTAATACATCTTCTTCTTTCCTTTCATTATATTTTTCAACTAGAGCAGTAAACTTTTTTGAAAAATCTACAGCTTTTACTTTATTAACTTTCTTAAAGTCCTCAAGGGCTTTAGCTAATAATTGTTGTAGTAGTTTTATCTTTGTATTTGGTAGTTTAATTTTATTAATTTTATTAATGTAATCTTCATCAAAAATATCAATTTGAGCTTCATCTTCACTTCCAAGTTTAAATATCTCTTCAACACCATCACTTTTAAGTGCTTCTGCTATCATTTCTCTAACTTTAGCATTCATTTGTGCAGTATCGGGTGCATCACCACGTGTAAGCTTAACTACAATACTTCTAACAGCTAAATAAAAATGAATATGATCTTTTTCATTTTGTGTAAATTCTTCGCTTCCACAACATATATCATAAGCAGATTTTAGTCTTTTTACTATATACATAAATCTAGTTTCAATCTCTTTAGTAATCTGTGCATATTCACTTGCTTTATTTAAACAATCAAGTTGTTCTGTAGGACTACCTTTAAAGTATAGTGTAGTATCAAACTTAGAAAAAAGTCTTGCAAGTAAATCTAGTTGATCTTTTACCACTACTATAGAGGCTTTTATATCTTCAAAGTTTTTACTATCTATTGTAGAGAATTGTTTAAGAGCTTTGTTCATAGCAGTTTTAATACCTATATAATCAACTACAAGTCCTTTTTCTTTTTCTGCAAACTTTCTATTTACTCTTGATATAGTTTGAATAAGATTATGTTCTTGGATAGGTTTATCTATATGATATGTCAACCCCAAATAGGACACAAAAATAATAATCTATGCAGCCATTTCTAAACGTAACATTTTTTCTTCAAATTC
>MDTG01116951.1_pt1 | contig 23404 bp, 17 predicted proteins | sample 811421 | NCBI WGS metagenome assembly MDTG01 (sample SAMN05326645, study PRJNA326480) | marine metagenome | isolation source: seawater | place: Pacific Ocean: South East | collected 2011
ACACAAAAAAGCGCGTTAGCTGAATAGTATAATGACTAGCTCAGAGCAAAATTCAGCGGAAGACGGTTCTCTTTGGACGCGCCTTTACCATATAAAACATGACGACCCTAACTTAAACGAAGGCACATGGTTTACCGTCCAACCTTGTAAGCGCTATCGTCTTTTCGGTCAAGCAATACTCATTACGCAACCAAGTTCTACATTTTGGGTATATCTATTGGGCATACTCACTACAGTGCTAGGTTGTTACTTATTGGTTGATCATGAAGTGCAGATATCGAGAGGCTTATGGGGAGTGTCTTTAGTGTTTTGGGGTATTGGCGCTCTACTAGCCGGCACAAGCTATCAAGCGTTTGCTTATCAACTCAAATGCGAGGGCCGCCCCGAAGTAGTCTGGACCAGCTGGTGGGAAGTAATTTACCTAATTTTTCAGCAAGTCAGTATGTCAGTGATGTTGGTTGCTGTTGCCTATTCTTGCTTGCCTGCGGGAGGGCAAAAAATAGCGATTGTTTTAGCAACATTAGTCTCCCTAATTTACATTGCGATGGTCTTTTATGGAGCGTTCAAATCATTAAAATCACTGATTACGTTCGAGCTGATGGTGCATATTTGTACGCCGCTTATTTTGTTTATGTTGTTGCTCAACACTTGGCGTTATTGGCAATATTCTACCGCTTTGGATTTAGCACTAATTGGTAACTGGCTGGGGCTCATTGTGACCATGGCCCTATACGAAAATTATATGTCGCTAGGATTCAGTGAAAAACTATGGGCTAAGGGGTATTGGTTCTCGGAGAACGATGTGTTGCATGTGGCCCTGATTGCATGGGTGTTCTACTTGAGCTTAGTGTTAGAACCGCTGATCGCGGACATTGCTGTCTAGTCAGTAACCTCCGCACCAAGATTAAAAGCATCAAGCTGGGTGACCGTAACCAGATGTAAACGAATTTTATGGAATTTAAAAGAGCCATACATGACCAGATATACTGGGCTGTATGGGTATTTACTAGGCACTTAGTTTTACGAAGGGTCTCTTAGATCACTTGTTTGGTGGAGGCGGCGGGAACTGATATCAGACTGTAAGCTATTGATTAATATAACTTTAATGGGTTTAGAAAACTGCTTTTGTTACATCCTTTGTTACTTAAAAAAACGAACAATGACCTATTTTTACTCTAAGTGGCTCTCGATATAGATATCACGATCTACAAGTCGAAAGCCGCACACGCCTTAGCCAGATAAGCAACCGATTCTGTTAAGCCAACCGGCGTCAAATTACTGCTACTTTTTTTCATCAGATTACCTACCATGCTGGCATCCTCAGCGCTTAAATCGCCATCGTTGAGCGCCTTGGTCATGGCGCCATCAGCTTGTTTAAGCAATACCTTGATCTGTCGGATATCAGTGGAAATAGCTGCCTGTTCAGTCGCCTGACTTAGGGTGCTGGCATTAGCGGCGCGGGCCTCGGCGGCGCATATAGCGTCGCGGGACAATAGATCCAAGCGAATCGGTTTAAAGCGCGCGATACCACCGGTCACATCCGGTGTTAATTCGGGGTACATAGCTTTACCCACGGCGCGTCGTAAGGGTGAGTGGGCAACATAGATACTGCCATCCGCAGCAACAACGCTCATTGCCAGTGAGTCTTCACGTCCTTCGGTAAAGTAGCGTAACTTCCCTGTTTCTCGATCTAACAGCCCCATACCCACATGCAGCATAAGGGTCTTGCCGAACAATTTTTTGCCACCACCGATCATAATAACCACACCGTTGGCGGTTACCGTTGCGGTCAAACCGTTAGATTGCACATCGACATTCGCATAACCATCAAAGCCCGTAAGTTCAGCAGTCCAGGCTCTACTCCCCTGATCTCCGTTGTCGATCAACTGAATCACGTCGCTTGCAGTGACGACGTAAAGCTCGTCGTTATCCGCTGACACCGTGATCGAACCCACCAATGGCTCGCCCACATCCAACCGCCACACTTCAGCTAGTTCAGTATCCAGCGCGATAACATGGCCCTCGTTATCCGATACATACAGGCGCTGACCGTCTGCGCTGAGCGCCGGCGTTGATCCAGTGCCGCCCTTAAATGTCTTACGATTTAATACTTGAAATTTGAAACCGCCGTTGCCGTCATCGACCAGGTCGAGGGCATAAATAGCGCCGAGTTCAGACCTACCATCTTCTGTACCATCAACCGCATCATCCGCAGTAGCGGCCATATAGATGCGGCTACTATCGGCATCGATACTGAAAAAGTTAGTCACAATGCCGCCGCCGCCGTAGATATAATTAACGGCGGATGAAAATAAGCTCAAGCCTTCGTCGGTTTTGCCAAAGGCTTCGTCCATTAGCGGGTCGACTTTGTTAAGGATAAAATCGGGGATCTTCGTGCCGTTGCCGCTGATGGCTGGCGCGCCGGGTATTTGTCCGATAGGGGCTATCAGTTCTCCGCTCTTGCGGCTGAATGCAAACAATGCCCCGGCTTTGGTTATGGAGATAAGTGAATCTGTCGCTGGGTGATAATTGAAACTATGAAATTTGCCCTGTGCTTTATTGCTCAGTTCCGAAACGGGAATACTGAGACCCGTATCTTTACTCCAGATCATAGAACCGTCCGGCCGTAGAGCCATAAGGCGGTTATAGCCAATCATATAAATAATTTGCGACCCAGGGTTTTCCGGGTCATTCAAGATGAAGGCTGGGCTGCTGGCTTGTATATCGTCATCAGCGGGTATCGTCCAGCGTCGCTCACCGGTTTTGCCATCGAGTGACACCAGCACCACGCGCTCGCCATGGTAGAACTGCGGGCTAAAGTAAAGATTTCCTTCATTATCAAATAGCGGACCATTACCGACAAAGTAGTCAGGCTCTGCCACCCAATCTAATTCAAACATTGGCGCGGCAACACCCCAGACAGCATCCGAATTAGCTCCATTAACATGTATGGCGCTAAAGGTATCAGGCTCGGGAATAATATCGTAGCTATGCTGTCCCGCTACACGGGGCCCGACAGGCTTCCATTGAGTTTTTTCGGGTGGGCCAAAAACCTTGGGATTGTGGAGACGCGCGTCATCACCCAATGTTTTAAACAAAACAACTCCAGCAATTACGATCAGTAACAGACTAATTATTTTCCGACTGTTCATTTTCAAAGCGCCTCTTTTCATGTTCACTACTTTACAAAACGTTATGCTGACAATTAGATAAATGATGCTTTTAAAATTCTACTGAGTTCGAGTATAGTACTAGCGCCACACGAAAGGGAATCATATTCGGACATGCGTTTAATAGTTATATCATGCGAGTAAAAGATGAATGAAAGTAAACTTCAACGTGATGTTTTTACGCAGCTATTATCCCTACTAGGTAAGGCGGGCATTACTCCAGAGCAGCTACTTAACCAGTCCCGTATTAATGGCATGCCAACCTCTGAAAACAAAATATTTTCAGGAATTGAAGCCGTTTTTTTATTATCTACTGCGGCTGAACTTACCAATGACCCCTATTTGGGGCTCCGCCTGGGTCAACAGGTTGGTATTGCCAGCTATAGTACTTTTGGTTTTGCCTTAATGAGCTGTGCGAATTTGAGAGAGTCCATTGATCTCTTGTTGCGCTATGGCAAAGTATTTTTTAAACCACATTGGGAATCAGAGAATCATAATGGCGGGCTATTGTTATGGCATAATCTGACTCAAGGAACCCTGGCGCAACAGAGGCTTATCGCGGAACTTTCTTTCTCGCAGCTAAGCACTATTGGAAGCTCGCTTTATCGCAGCCGATTAGAAGGCGCAGAGCTGCAATTTATATATCCCGAGCCCACTGATATTGCTAACTATCAGTCATTCTTTAATACAAAAGTAGTCTTTGGTGCGGAACGTAATCAATTATTTCTACCTGAACATATTCTCGATACTCCGGTTAAAACGGCCAATGTATCGGATCATGTGGTGTTTCATCAGCAGTGTGAGGGAATGTTACGCAGCCTCACTACTGGCGAGAAGGTAACAACCGAGGTGAGACGCTTACTGCTCCAGTCCGCCGGTGACTTTCTTGATATTTCTGAGATTGCAGATCACTTGAATATGAGTGAACGCACCCTCAGACGCAAGTTGAATACTGAATCGGTCAGTTTTAGGGCCCTGTTCGATGAGGTTAGAGACTTACTGGCTACAGAGTATTTAACCAAAACTAATTTAACCGTTGCCGACATAGCGCACTTACTCAGCTACTCTGAAACCGTAAACTTCCGCCGAGCATTTGTACGCTGGAATGGCATGACACCGAGTGAGTATCGCCAACAATAGGCAAATCAAGTAAAAGCGTGACGCTTGTCGAAGCCAGTTTCATTAGACGCTGTAACTACCAATGCTTAAACCGATCTGAGATGTTGATACGACATCCAACAAGTCTGCTGCACACAAAAACACTTTAGATTAGCCAGTGGGGTTCGATACTGAAGCCCTAATCGTCCTTAGCTGTAGCGAGCCAAACAACATGGTTAACAGATAATCTCTTGGCCCGCGCATTCTTTGTTTAAATACGATAATTTCAATAATATGAGAAACCACTAGAAAGACACCGACCCCCTGAAACATATAAGGGAATGGCACTTGGGATGGCTCTATGACTGAAGCCACAATTAGCAGCCAAACAATAGATACAGTGGCCTTACCAATCATTAAGCGCTGACTTAACTTCAACTTAAATACTCCAGACAATAATATTACTGCGTTTTTCACGTACCCGACTTGCTGCGCCGCCGCTAAGAATTTCTCAGCTCAAAACAATAGCAAGATCAGAAGAAAATACTGTAATCATATTCGGTCATTTTTCAGCCTTCTATGCAAGACGCAGTCATCATCAGCCCTTTTATAAACCCTAACCTATTTTGATATAGCAGGCTTTTTGTGTCCGGCCCAAAACGGTGAGAAGGCTGAAAATGATTCCCCAAAATGTTATGCCTTGAAGTATCTTAAAGTAATGTACAGCATCTTGAAGTGACGACTGTTTCCAAGGATTTACCCATCAATGATGCTTAGGTCACTATGAAAACCAGGCTCAGCCCCAGAGTGACCTTTTCTGCTTGTGCCTGCTCTTAGCAAATTAGATCAGCCACTGAGATTTTATGGAAATTCCTTCAATCAGCGAAACTTAACGAGCTTTAAAATATGAATTTTATCACCGACTCCCGTTTTGATTTTTCTCGCAAGCAAGTTGACGCCATCAACAGCGAACATTACACATCACTACTGGATCTGTTTGAACGGGCCTGCTCTGAATTTGCCGAAAAAATAGCCTTTAGTTGCTTGGGACAAGACATCAGTTTTCGGCAAATAGATGAGATGTCAGGGAAGTTCGCGGCCTTTCTGCGCGGCGATGCAGGTTTACAACATGGTGATCGGATAGCCATTCAACTGCCCAACCTAATTCAATACCCGGTAGCGGCCTGGGGCATTCTTCGCGCTGGTTTGGTGTTGGTGAATACCAACCCGCTTTATACAGAAAGGGAATTGCGACACCAATTTCAAGATAGCGGAGCCAAGGCAGTAGTAATGCTCAGTGATTTTGTCGCAGCGGCGGAACAGGTTATTCCTGATACTGATATCAAGCTGGTAATCACCACCAATGCGCTCGACATGATGGAGCCACAACCTGGTCCTACACATAATCTTGATCAATCGGTTGTATTGCTTTCCCTACCAGCGGCGATTTCTCTCGGTCAAGGCAAGGGCTCGGGTTTATCGGGGGCTCGGCCCACCTTAAATGATTTGGCCGTACTTCAATACACTGGCGGTACAACGGGCGTTGCCAAGGGCGCAATGCTTAGCCATGGCAATATTATTTCGGCCATAGCCCAGGGTCGCAATCACCTTGCAGAAGCTCAGGGCGAAAGTGAAACCCGCCTGCTGATAGCACCACTGCCGATCTATCATATCTTCGGATTTACCCTGTACCTTTGTGGAAACTTCGCGTCTGGCGGCCGCTCAGTATTAATTCCCAACCCGCGAGATCTCTATGGCCTACTCGATGTCATGAGATCGGTTCCCTTCACTGAATTTGCTGCTGTTAACACCATGCTGGTGGGTCTGATGGCAAACCAAAAATTTGATGACGTGGACTGGTCAAATCTAAAGTGGACTATTGCTGGCGGCGCCGCACTGGTGCCCGATGTCGCCCGAGAGTGGGAACGTCGAACGGATTCCAAACTCATTGAGGGCTATGGCCTTTCTGAAACCACGGCCAACCTCAGTCTTAATGTACCGTCATCTCGCCGAATCGGCAGTGTTGGTCAAGCAATGGGGTTTCAGGAAATAAAGTTAATGGACAGCTCTGGCAAGATGGTGGCAGATGGCAATGAGGGTGAACTCTGGGTGCGCGGACCCAATATCATGATGGGTTACTGGAAACGCCCAGAGGCCACTGAGGAGGCTATAGACCCTGAAGGCTTTTTCAAAACGGGCGACGTCGCCGTAAAACTTGATAACGGCTTCTATAAAATAGTAGATCGCATCAAAGACATGATTCTGGTGTCCGGTTTCAATGTGTATCCCAATGAAATTGAGAACGTCTTATACAGTCATTCCGATGTGCTTGAATGCGCTGTCGTAGGCGTTGTTGACGATCACTCAGGCGAGGCGATAAAAGCCTTTGTGGTAGTCAGAAATAGCGGTTTAACGGCCACTGCACTGAGAGAATTTTGCCGCCAAGATCTAACGGCTTACAAGGTTCCCAAACACATCGAGTTTCGCGATGAGTTGCCTAAATCCAATGTGGGTAAAATTTTACGGCGCGAATTGCGTTAAGCTAATGCGTGAAATTATGCTAGGAGAAATAACATGGAAAAAGCAAAATGCTACGGTTTTGTCGGTTTTATCGCACTGACAATAGCGGGTTGTTCGCCTGGCCCTACTCCACCAAGAACTGACCTCGACGATCAACCCGCGCGAATGGTCAGTGCATTCTTTGGTTTAGATAATGCTATTCAGACGTGGAGATATAAGGGTGCCGACGGGATGCCGGTAACATTCTCCAAACGAGTGGCTGATCCCGATTCTCTCGAGCCTGAGATGTTTACTGTGATCAGTCGCTCAGGAAAACGGGTGCATCCTTTACGAGTCACCACTCGCCCAGCCGATGAGACAAGTAAGCGACATAGTATTTTGCTTATTGGTGAGTTTGGCAATGAGCTCGATGATCCTCCGGTAAGAGTAAAGGTGACCGGTCAATTGATTCTAGCTGGAGGAGATAGTGCTCAGGGTCTGTCAGTGGACGTGACGCCGCTGAACGACGGACCTTCACTGGTGCTAGCCTATGCGGTTAGCCCCGAAGATCTGCCAGATGATGATATTCCACCAGAGACCAAACAAGTTATTGTTGCCATATGGAACGGCGGTGTAACACCAATGGAAGGTGTTATCGCCGAAAATCATCGCCTGGGATATTCTGTTGAAACCGAAAATGGGTCTACCGTACAACCTATTGGTGTTGGCGATATAGGCGGTGATAACTACGAGTATCTCTATCTCGACACAGAGGAAACTGCGCTGCGTGTGAATATCAAAAGTGGACTACTGATGGATCCTCGAGGCGATGTTAACCCAGCCACAAGTGTTGAGGTTGCCGCTCCAAATGGTTCAAATGGAAAATAAGGCCTTTATTTTTACGATAGATTTCGACCTTCTCCGCGTAAGGAGACACCTCCCAGCCATAGAGTTCGATTTTATTTTGCATCGTCTTTTTCCTTATCCCTATATTATTTGCATATTGTTGTGCCGGCTTAGTCTGATGACAGCATGGCTTCAACACCCGTACCCTCAAGCAGCGTATCAACACTGGCGCGATCAGATGCGTTGAGCGCTTGATAGCGTTCATTAGTCCAGCGCAGGCATTTGGCCTGATAGGGAAAGGTTTGCTGAGTCCAGAGGGTGCCGTCTATCTCGGTAGTCCACGTTTTGTCTCCTGCCACAACGGCACGGGCGTTAGCCAGTTGTGCGGGGGCATACATGCGGCCAATTTCCTTCATCAGGCTGCGCAAACTCTCAGGCTGCTGCGCTAAACTAAGCCAATCTTGCTCTGTGGGTTCAAGCCCACTCTGGTCACACATAAGATTCACCCAGGCAACTGTGCGGGGAGAAACTTCATGGGCAATCGCCCTGGGCGTGGGATCAAACCCGACCAACTGACTCAACTGGCCGTAAAGGCCGAAGTCTCCCGCTGCGGGGCGATTTCCCAGCATAAATTTCTGATTCGCCAAGTGGCTTTCCATGGCTGTAAGAAAACGCCGATAGCTGGCGTCGATTACCTCTGCCGTAGCCTCATTGGAACCCACCACATAAAGGCGGCTGACCTGACGGCCAATAACCCAGTGCTTAAATTCTGTATGGCTCTCCTTTGGCATACTAGGGTTCATACTCAGTGGCAATAGGGTCCCGGCATTGTCCGCATCTACCGCTTGATGCCAGCGATAATGGAACATGTATTTAGTACACCACTCGTCGGCAAAGTCTTCGATCAGGTAGTCGATAAACGCCAATGCCGGGTCAGTAGGCAATACCGAGCGACCGTTATAGCTATTTTCTAGACGGCGGATAATTGGGGTAGAGTCACAAACCGCCTTGGCGCTTTCGTCCTCATCGAAAAAAAAGGTCGGCTCGAAAATAGGTTTGGGTTTCTCCACGCCCCTCTCATCACAAACCTTTGCTGGTATGCCCCAGTTCACCACATAGGGCAGCCGACGATAACGCATCAATGCCACCATTTTTTGCGTGTAGGGTGATCCCGTTCCACCGACTAAATGAATCGGTTCGCGATATGCCATTGGCTTCTTCTCGCTTATTGAGTTTTCTGCTGTGCTTGCTGTTTCGCTATGGCTCGGCCACAAAGCCAGCAATGCAGGGCACCCCAGAAGCCCAAAATTGTGAAGTAGGCCAGCGCGACCCCTAGAGCATCATCACCATATCGGGGGCTGAGTAGATCACTAAGCATTCCGACCAGCAATGGGCCCAGACCCAGCCCAACAAGGTTAATACACAGCATCTGGATAGCAGAGGAAACAGCGCGCATGTTTACTGGTGAAAGTGTTTGCACCATCGCTAAGATTGGGCCCATAAAATAATTTGCCGCAAAGGCTGGAATAATAAAGAACAGCATAGCGATGGTCAGGTTGTCAGCCAAAAGGCCCAACATAAACAGCGGCATAGAGATGAACGGAACTATGGTCAGCATCCACAGGCCATACTGAAACCCACGCAAGGAAAGGCGATCGAACCACTTGCCGGCGACTAGAGCACCAACCGCCCCGAGTATGCCGAATACACCGGCCATCATCATCCCGGTCTCAGACTGACTGAGATCATGAGTTCGCATGAAAAAGGTCGGTAACCACTGAGTGATACCGTAAGACATCATTGCCGCTATTGTCGCCCCCGCGACCAGGTGTCGCATAGCGGGGTTGCCCCACATAGCCGCCACAGTGGTTAGTATTGGCGGTGGAGGTGGAGGCGTCTCGGCCTCAAAGGTCCCTCTGTCGGGCTCTTTTAGTAATCTAGCCATAACTGCGGCCAATAAAAGACCGGGGAGACCTACGGATACTAGGGCGATGCGCCAGCCGTAGGCTTCGGCAATAAAACCCCCACCAACAAAACCTAGCATCATGCCAAAACTACCGCCCAGCATTAACGTGGCCATAGCAAATCCCCGACGCTTTGGCGGGAAGTAATCAGCAACGATAGACTGGCTGGCCGGGTTCACGCCTGCCTCACCGATTCCGACACAGATTCGAAGCAGTAGAAGACTGATAAAGCCGGCGGCGAGGCCGCTGAAGGCGGTCATCAAAGAGAAGATAACAAGGCTGATAATAATGATGCGCTTGCGGCTGTATTGATCCGCTAGGCGTGCAATAGGAAGGCCTACGGTGGCGTAAAATAGAGCGAATGAAATACCCCCTAACAATCCCAGCTGGGTATCGCTTAAACCAAACTCTGCTTTTATATCCGGGAATAGAATCGACAGAATCATCCGATCGCTGATCGACAGAGTGTAGACCAATAATAATAATGTGAGAGTGGTGCGGTGCCCCGCCAGCGGTTGACTGCCTATCTGATTATTCATGGTTGTTCCTATTGTAGATATGAGATTGGGCAGTTAACGGCTAATAATTTTATGCACTAGTTTTTTCATAAAAATATAATAAATTCCTGGAAGGTAGCGCTTAAGCTTCCACAAAATTACTTCGCGGAAATGTGGAATAATAATGTGCCTGCCTTTCCTTGAATCGTTATAAACCCTGGTCGCAATATCATCAGCGCTTACAGGTGATCTGGCCATAAGCTTGCCAGCCACTTTGACGCCATCAGCACTACTACTGCGGATGGTACTCAAGAGATTACTGGGAAAAGATGCGGGGCATACAACAGATACTGTTACGCCAAAAGGCGCTAATTCACTTAACAACGACTCTGACAACGCCACTATTCCTGCTTTAGATACGCTGTATGCTGACATCCTTCTCATGTTTACTAAGCCTGCCATAGAGGCCACATTGATTAGCATACCTTTGCTTTTTTTCAATAGCGGCACACAGAAATGACAGCCTTTAACAGCACCCATTAAATTAATATCAACTGTCCACTGAAAATCCTTTACTGGCAAACTATCGATTGCCCCGCCGGATGCCACACCTGCATTGTTAATTAAGGCATCCAGCCCCAGCCAGCGTTTAGAAATGGTATTAACCAGTTGCTGCCATTGATCTTCATTTGTAATGTCTAGATGCTGAAAAAAACAATCGCTGTTATGTTGCTCCGTCAGCTGGGAGGCAATATTGCGGCCTTCTTCATCTTGGATGTCGGCAACACAGACAGCCCAACCCTCACTGGCGTATTTTTTCGCCATGGCCAGACCCAAACCACTGGCAGCACCGGTAATAAGAATACGCTTCATATACGGACCTTCTATTAGTCGCTATTCAATAGCGATAAATTTTTAAGCTGACCGATTATAGTAATCGCGAAAAACTGGATGGAAGCATTTTCGGCCGAATATCGATAACTATTGTTAACTTTTAGACCGCTATTTTTTGCCGTCGCCAGGATCACCGCTAGCACACTGAGCTTAATCCAATCAGTGAATAGCTCGGATCGTCTCTGGCTGCTCGAGGCTAATAAAGTGATTGGTATGCTCAGTCTTAATAATTCTCAGGCCACTGTTTCGTACCTGTCCCTGCTCTGCACTTGCCAGCATACTGTGGTTGTCCAAAGTCGTATCCTGCTCTCCAACAATGACGGTTAGTAAAGGGAAATTGTCATAGACCTCTAACCCCATATTCCTCTGCCAGGCAACAATAGATTGTGTATTGATGACACAGGTGGCATAGCTTCGCGTGGTACTAAAGATGGATATCAAGAGTTCGGCTTTTAGCGCATTGGTGGGGCGCATCAGAGACAGTGTGAGTAACCGCTCGATACTGATATTGCGCCTGCGCCCAAAGAAGATCGGCATAAAATAACACAGGATACGATGCGTCAGCGGCTCGGAACTCTTGCCGAATAAGCGCGCCTGCGGCAGCACCGGGGCCTCCAGAATAGCGCTTACTCGGCGCTCCTTTGACAAGGTCACCGCGGGGTACTGACGACCCGTTTCTAACACCACGGCCCCGCCGCGAGAATGACCATGTAACCGCACTTCACGGCCACTGACCAGTCGCTCAAGCACCAGTCCCAGGTAAAAACCATCGTGCTCGATAGTCCCGGTTGAGTAAGGATTTTTTGGCCATTCCAGCCTACTAACATCACTAGTAACTCCCGGTTTTAAAAACGGACAGTGATAATTGGCGTTGTTAATCAGAATCAGTTCAGCATCATCGTCTTTGTAAAGATCCTGAAAATAACGCATATCCTCGAGAAAACCGGGGAAGCCAATAATTGAACGGGAGCAACCATTGATTGCTGGCCGTCGAGCTATATAGGTGCTGCCCACTTTCATCAGTTCGCCGGAAAATTCGCCGTGATACATCTGCGGTAAAGTGCGCAGACGCCAATATTCACGGTAGGCGTGAAGAGCCAACAAAAAAAATAGTAGAGTCAAAAACAAGGTCAGCATAATTAATATTTCAATAATGAGATTTTATACTTCTGTGCTTTTTTACCGGTGGCGCACGGCATCAGCGAAACTCCAATTCGTCATCATTTTGGCGACCAAGACGCAAACCGATAAAGTCTCGAATGTAATTCTGATAGTTTTTCCATGGCAACCGATTACCCTGCTTGGGAAAGCTCTCTCGGGAACGCAACACATAGCCTGCGTCAAAATCCAGCAGTGGCATTTCCTCAACTTCGCCTGTCAAACGCGGCTTCACCGTTGTGTAGCCATGGCGTGCCATTTTATTAAGCAGTCGCGACACATACTGACTCGTCAGATCAGCTTTGAGAGTCCAGGAAGAATTAGTGTAGCCAACTGTGAACGCCATATTAGGCAATCCAGAAAACATCATTCCTCTGAAGATAAAATGCTCGGCGAAATCGAGAACCTTACCATCGACGCTATACTCGACACCGCCGGCAAAACTTAAGTTCAGGCCCGTCGCCAGCACCACAATGTCGGCATCGAGCTGTTTTCCTGATTTGAGGTGGATACCCTCTTTATTGAATTGGTCAATATGGTCGGTTACCACCTCGGCACGGTTATCGCGAATAGCGGCAAACAGATCGCCATCAGGTACACCGCACAGGCGCTGATCCCAGGGGTTATAGTCTGGGGTAAAGTGGGTATCGACATCATAATCTGGCCCCATCTCTTTACGGACTAGACCAAGCAGATATTTACGCAGCCGCTGTGGATTGCGACGGGACAACTGGTAGAGATAAAGCTGAAACAGCACCTGTTTCCAGCGGATCAAACGGAAAACCCAGCTGTCCGGCAACCACTTGCGGAGAGTCTCGGCAAGGGGCTGCTCTTTAGGTACGCTGGCAATATAGGTCGGTGTACGCTGCAACATCACCAGACTGGCGGTGTCTTGGGACATAGCGGGAACCAGGGTAACGGCGGTAGCGCCACTGCCAATAACTACAACGTGCTTGCCCTGATAATCCAGTTGCTCGGGCCAGTGTTGGGCGTGAATAACCTGGCCCTTAAAGTTGTCTATGCCGGCAAACTCCGGGGTATAACCCTGTTCGTAATCGTAATAACCACTGCAACTAAAAATAAACTTGCAGCTAATGGTTACCCGCTCGCCAGTGTGACCTCGTTCAGCGGTCACCAACCAACGACTCTGCGTCGATGACCAGCTGGCAGACACCACTTTGTGCTGGTAACGGATATGCTGTTCCACGTCGTATTCAGCTGCTGCCTCGCGAATATAGCTGAGGATCTTATGACCGTCTGCGATGGAGGATTTGTCACTCCAGGGTTTGAAGCCATAGCCGAAGGTGTACATATCACTATCGGAGCGAATACCGGGGTAGCGAAATAAATCCCAGGTGCCGCCGCTTGCTTCGCGAGATTCGAGAATCATAAAACTGCGATCAGGAGAGTTGCGACGCAAATGGCAGGCGCCACCGATGCCCGAAAGGCCCGCGCCAATAATTAAAACGTCTATCGATTCACTGTGGTTTGTCATAGATTTATTAATTCACAAAGTTGTTTTGTTGAGTCGTCGCGCTATACCAAATTGGTGAGGACCATGCGCGCTCTTGAATGGTGGCAGGCAGATCTGAGCGCGGTGTTTTACCCGCGCGGATAGCATCCCAAGTGGACCAGCGGCAGACCGGATTTTCGAGGACGCGGACATAGTAAAATGCGTCTTGGCCCGGGATAAAGTTAGGGTCTTGCCACAGTGTTTTAAGCTCCCCTGAGCCAATATTGGCTGTTCTTGAGCAGTCAGCCAAGTTGACCTGTGCACCATTGTCTGGGCAGCGATGAGTCTGTGGGTCTACGCTCAAGCCATCGGCGCAGGCGACGTCGTAAACCTGCTCCTGATGCTCGCCGTTTTCAAGCCAGCCTTTAATGATTTGTATGCGCTGTAATTTTGCGGTATTTGGATCGGCGACGGCCCAAGTCAAAAACCGGGGTTGGCGAGCATTACTAGCTTGCAAGGTATCGCCCATAGTGACACCACTGCGGTAGGCATTTTTTATCAGGTCAGGGCTGGTTAAGTCTGCGGCAGCAAGATCGTAACTGGCAAAAAAGCGCACTTTGATTCTTGTGCCGCTGGTGGCAAAGGTTTCCTTGCGACGCAGTGCGTCGTAAATCGCTTCACGAGTATTTTCTTCGGCCCATACCCCAGCAATACCAGACGCACCCCAGTAATGGTAGCCTGAAAAATCAAGGTAGACCTTATCGTCTATCTCTTGGACCATGTCCGGTGCAGCCAATTTAACTAATGTGCCATAGAGAAAGCTTGCTGGCACAGAGCCACGTTTTTCAGCAGTGCTATCAAAGGAACCAATCTTGCCAAAATAATTATCTTCCTCCAGTGAGGCTGCGCCTGTATGGGTATCACTGGCACCAATCACGCCAAATTTATAGGGATTTCCGGCATCGCGATCTTCCATAGATAACCCCCGCTGCCAAGCATTTCTGACATAGCTACCCGGCGGGTCACTGAGTAATTTAGTAGAGGTGCGCAGGGGAAATATTTCAAAGTTAGCCCATTCATCGTTTTTTGACAGCAAGGGGTGGGTGTCTGACGTGCCTTTGACCTGAGTGATTTCCACCAGCGGTTCATTGCGCAACCGTTGATCAGCGTATTCCTGATCAATGGCTTTACCCTCCCAATCGGTGAACATAAACATCGCACCATTGGAGCCATTGCTATTGTGCGGTATTGCTAGGCTTTCTATCTCCTGATCACGCAGCTTGTCCATCCAGTCCCACAGGCCTTCGGGGTTAATACTATTAAAGCGTGTAAAGGGCAGTGCCGGTAAGCGTTCGGTACCACGAAAAATCACGTTGCGATGCAGCGCTTCTCGCTCCGCAGTGGATGAGGTGAACTCATACCCCGCAAAGGTGGTGAATGTGCCGGGCACATAAGCCTCGTCGGCCGCTTCAACCGTTTTTGACCAAGCGGATGTACTGACTTTGTTGACGACGCTGTTATCGATAGTGCCGTCGAGAAGACCAGCAACCACGTCGCTAATAAAGTTGCCAAATATCTTACTGCGTTTGGCCAAATCCAAAAGGCCACCATCGACCGACTCGTTAATATTGTGATATTCCTTGGCCAGTTCGTATTGGGAAAAGGCTGTACTGGTGTCTTCAGCGTCATTGATTAGACCCAAAAATATCCCATGATCGGTAACCGCGTAAAAATCCAAAGGCTGCGCCAGCTTTACGTCAAAGCCACTAGGGTGACTGATCGCTTCACCCCGCGCGTACCTATAGGCATCGGCAGGTGATGCGGTTGTCCCAAAAGCAGAAGCGTCAAAGGAGAGCGTTGTATGCACATGCAGGTCGCCAAAATAGGCCTTGCGATCGAGGTTGGGCTTGGGGCGACTAGGATCGGGGGCGAGCAATGCTGGAAACCTTATAATTTCATCACTCCCAGGAATAATCGTATTGGTCGTTCGATAGTATGCTTGAGCCTGTGCCCGCTTATCTTCCTGTGCTTGGTCCCCCGAGCAGGCGGCGATCATTAGGCAGAAGGCAATCAGTGCGATACGAAAGATCATAGGTTTTATCCCTTTTTATTAAATAGCTTTGGCTATTAACAACCGTAGTGGCAAAAAAACTCTTAGTTGTCAGCGTCAGCACTCGTGCGAATACTGACACTGCTAGTTCTTTGATGTAATTAGTATGCCGTTACCTGCCCATATTTGGGAATCATAATCGGACAGCTCATTATCAATTCTTTAGTCCTATCAGCCTTCGGGATCAAGCCAGATAGGGCTGGTCCATGCCCGCTCGCGGATTGTTGCAGGTACTCGAGGGTCCGGCTCCCGGCCAAGGCGGATAGCATCATAGCTAGACCATCGACAAGTCGGGTTCATTAAAACGCGAGCATAATAAAAGGCACTTAGCTCCGCATCATAGTCAGGGTCATGCCACAGGGTTTTCAGCTCATTAGCGCCGGAACCGGGACTGAAATTACAGCTAGCAAGATCAACGGTTGCGCCATTATCGGGACAGCGCCCGGTTGCCGAATCAACGGCCAAGTCATCCGCACAGGCAATATCGACAACCTTTTCCTGGGTTTGACCCTCAGCGTCGATCCAGCCCTTGATCATTTGCACTCGCTGCAATGGGGCATCCATTGGATCGCGGGTCGCCCAGACCATAAAGCCAGGAGACCTCTGCTTTACCGCATCAGGGCTTGCCGGCACGCGCAGAACACTGCCCATGGGCACCGCGTTGGCGATTAGCGATTGAAACGGGTTGCGGTCTTGCATAATGGCATCATCAATGCCCCAGCCTGCATAGACGCGCACCGCCATGCGCGGGCCCGATGTGGCGTAGGTTTCGCGACGGGCTAGGGCGTCAAAAATCGCTTCGCGGGTATTCTCTGGCGCCCAAACCGCGGCAAGGCCCCCGGATGAATGAAACTTGATCAGGGATTTGTAGGCTGCTGTTGCCACGTCTTCTCGCAAGCGCCGAATCGCAGATGAAGTAACCGCACCCACCGCGCCGGGAAAGTCCCATTCTTCGACATCGCCGGGGTTGGAATTGTGGCTGTCGGTGGCGGCGATAAAGCCGATTTGCAACGGGTTAAATCCGAGCTCCTGCTCAACCTCTAGCCCGACTTTAAGCCCCTGGCGAACAAATCCTGTCTCGAAGGCACAGCCGGTAGTTTCGCCGGGCTGGCAAGGATCAAAAACCTGTTCGAAAGCACATTCCTCGTCCGTCGCGCCAACCCCAAGGGCACATTCCTGTGCACCTTTGATCTGGAATATTTCTACCAGCGGTTCGCGCTTTTGGCGCAAACGCCAGTCAGCCTCGCTGTATTCCTGACCATCCCAGGTGTATCGAGAATAGGTTAGCCCCCAAGCCTTGTTGGGGTTGTGGGGCATAGTCAGAAAGTCACAATCTTCGACACAGTTGGCTTCAAGCCCCTTCCACAGTTCAATGGCATTGGGCACATCCAAACTTGAAATAGCGCGTTCAGGCACTGTATTGGAGCGGAAAATAACATTGCGATGATGCTTGCCCTGATCCGGCATTCCCGGCGAGAACTCATAGCCGATCAGCGTAGTCAATTCACCCGGCTCATAGTACTTGTCGGCAAGGTTGATATAGCGGGCCCAGTCGGAGGCAGTGTTTTTAATGCATCGCTCAAAGGCGCCATCGCCAAACTTACAGGTCGGGAAAGAACCTGGAGAAAGGGGCTGGCGAGTCGTCTGTTGATAGATACCGGCTGGCTTTGATGGGTCGCCAGGGGCTGCTGTGCCGCGAGCCTTCGCCGCTAGGATTTGAAAAATCTTTGGGTTGGGCTCATTGGCTAGCCAGCAGGCGGCACGCTCAGCCAGAGACAGATTTAAGTCGCCGCAGTGGGTGCGGGTGCCGAAGCCTTCGGCATGGTCGGTGATCGCTACAAAGTCCAGTGGCCGACTGAGCTGCATGACCTCACCGCCAGCGACGGTTAGTGGTTCACCTTTAGCGAAACGGTAGGCGTCTTCAATACTCAGCGAGTTACCAAACAGCGTGGCATCAAAGCTTTCGGTAGTGTGCACATGCAATTCACCCCAGTACAGATTCATATCTGGGTTGGGCGCCGCCTGATAAGTGGCTACCTGTGGGGCAGGCAATGTTAGCCGACTGTCATCTTGCAAAGCGTAATCGCGGCCTGCGCTAGCCGGCCCATTTATATCCGCTGATTCTTGGAGGGGCATCAGTAATTTAACCCAAACAAAGCCGAGGGCCAAAAGCAGCAAAACAATAAGTACCAAACCAATTTTCTTGAACATATCACGCTCTCTCTTTTTTCCTGCAGGGCAGGATTTTAAAAATTTAAATAATCCACTTATGGCAGAAGTAGCAGCCCACGCTCAATACACCACATGGCCGACAGCCCCCCCAGCGTATAAACGGGCACGGGTAACAGACGCTCCTGCCAGGGTAATAACGGCCGTTTGGCTAACTGCCAAGCACCCAGCAATAGCAGAATAAAGGCAATTTGACCGAGCTCTATGCCGAGATTAAAAAACAGCAGAGCCAGGGGTACGCTGCCCTGAGGCAGGCCGATCTCGGCTAAGGCCCCCGCAAATCCCATGCCATGCAGCAGGCCAAAACCCGCAGCCAGCCACCAGGGGTAACGGCGGAATAAGCCACCTTTGTCACTGCGGGCAAGATCTAAGGCGAGAATAAAAATACTCAGAGCTATAGTGAATTCCACTAGCGGCACTGGGAAAGTTAAGAAGCCGAGCGTCACCAGTGACAGAGTGATACTGTGGCCTAGCGTAAACGCCGTGAGGGTGCCAATTAGTCTCCACCCTGCCCCAGAGCCAACCAGTAGCAGCAAGCCAAAAACAAACATCAGGTGATCAATACCAGCCCAGATATGCTCTGCACCGAGTACCGAATACTCAGTCATTACTTGGCTCTGAACAGGCTCTAACGGGACTCGGAATTGTGGTGTTTCCGCGGTCAATACCTGTTGGTAATGGCGACCATCGCGCAGGTTGAGTATCACCATGGCCGAGACCTGATTGGCGCCGAGTCCGGAGACGCCCAACAGCTGGCCAACCAAGCCTTGGTCATGTGACGAATCACAGACTAGCTGCCAGCTCGACACAATACCTGTGCCCTCGGTTCGGGCTGCGCTCTCAGCTTGAGTTTCACAACCCTCGGGCCAGATAGGCCGCAATGGAATATTACTGATAGTCTTAACTGGGGTTTTCCAAACCACGTTATAAGACTGCGGTGACAATTCAGACAGCTTTAATAGCGATGGCGCAAAAAGATGTGCCTGCGCGGTATGAGGCAGTAGTAGTGATGTGGCCACAATCGCCATTAAACTGAACAGGTACCTCACCGCCTCACCTCGTAGTCGGCACGCAAATCCGCGATGGCGTTTTTTAACGCTTGCTCACGAGCTGTGACTTCGAGGCTGCGACGCAACTGGCCGGCCACTTCCTCTAAGCGGGCGTCTCGTGCCGGTTCGATAGCACTCACCCAAACATAGTGGTAACCAAAAGAAGAGTGAATGGGGCCATGCCATTGATCAACTGTAGGATCGGCTTTTGTTAGGTCAGACATAAATACCGTCCCGAAGCTACGAGCCAATTGTTCGGTAGTCTGAGCCTGAAATTCATAGCCTGACATAAAGGGAGAGCTTAGATATCTTGCTGTTGTAGCATTTAAACGCTGGTCTTGGATGGTTTTGATAACAGAATTAAGTTCGGCCTCTCGCTCTGAGCTGATAAATATGTGGGAAACTGAATATCGTGGTGAGCGGTAGAATTGATGCTGACGAGCAACAAACTCGTTATTGATTTGTGTCTTCGAGACCTCAGCGGGAGGATTAATTATCAATAGACGCTGTTTCATTTTTTCAATCAGTCGCCGCTTAACAACTTCGTCTCTTAGGTGTAAGCGCATGTCTAAGGCGTGTTGGAATAAATCGTTGTTACTTTTACCTTTATCAATCTCCAGAAAACGCATATTGCGAATTAGCTGATCAAAAACAATGCTGTCATGCAGGTGAAGTTTAAGCTCTACAGCACGTTGGAATAACAAGTCATGGTTCAACTCATCGTCGATCATTTTAGTTTTTTGCTGGGCTGTAGGCAGATTGCCAAAGCGGGTGAGCCACTGCTGTTGTAACGCGTCCTGCACTGACTCGCTCAACGGGCCGATCACCGTTTTGGGTTCAGGAAATACTATGGCTTGAACCAGATAAATAGCTGCCCCTATAATAAGGAAGTGCAGCCATGGCTTGTTTAACTGCGTTTTCAAAAACTATCTTCCCTCTATTTTTTGCACATCAGTGCTGCAAACTATTCACTGAGATCGACGCTGTCTGGAAGGCTTTTTTTAAGCAAACCAATAGCTGAATCTGAGAATTCCAAGGCAATACTAAAAATAAACAGCCGGTGAAAACCGACCGTTTATTTTCTCTAGAGGTTATTAAAAGTTATAACGCACATCTATACCATAGGTTTTCGGTGCTGCGAGCACATAAGCTTGATTACCACTGAATGCCTGCACTGCGTTAGTCACAGAGGCATACTTATCATTGCTCAGGTTCTTGCCCCAAATCGACAGATTCCAATCATCATTGCGCCAGCCGATCTTGGCGTTTAAAAGAGTTCTGTCATTGACGTCCGTCGCCTCAATACGATTATTTCTATTGGTCGTCCAGTGGTCGTCCATAAAGATGTAATCACCGCGCAGATAGAGCGCGCCCTGCTCAAGAGGAATTACCAGTGTAGCTGCCAAATTACCACTCAAGTCCGCTGTGAAACCAAGTTGTTTACCGGCGTTTGGTCCTTCAGTGACATCGTACTTGTCCATATACAGCAGGCCGGCTTCCAAGGTTAGATTGTCGAGTGGCAGCGCCTTAAGTGAAAGATCCACCCCAGAGACTTCGACTGCACCCTCATTACTAACAGTAGTGCCGCCGTTGGGTAGCGAGTACTGGAATTGATAACCTTTGATCTCGGTAATGAACAAAGCAGCATTGAGACGCAACCGTGAATCGAGCAAGGTGGACTTTAGGCCTAGTTCGTAGCTCTTGGTATCTTCGTCGTCAAACTCACGCGTGGCCGCAGGACCACTGACACCATTGAAGTTTCCAGACTTGGTACCTGTTGAGGCACTCATATAGGCCATACTGCTATCATTGAGGTCGTAGGCTAGACTGAGCATCCAGTCTGTATTAACACTGCGACGCTCCAGCGTTGCGTCAATTTCCGTTGCTAATCTATAAATAAAAGGCGTGCTAATAAAATTCAGCAGGGGTGCCGGAAGAGCGGCGGCTAGTGGCGGAGGAGCACCTGTTGCTGTGCTATTAATCTCAGTATAGAGGTCGGCTACTTTTTCCTCGTCTGTCCAACGCAGACCAGCGGTTACAGACAGTCGTTCACTTGCATTCCAGGTCATTTGACCAAAAGCGGCCAGAGTCTCTGAGTTCCAGACATTTTTACCTCCAATGTAATCTCCAGGCTGTGCCGCAAATCCCATCAGCGGGATCTCTCTGGGACCAAATAGGGCATTGGCCTTGAGATAAGCCGTCCCAGCAACGCTAATAAAATCTTCCCCAAGAACAGTACCAATAGCGCCGTCGGCGCCTCGCTGGGATCTATGGTCGTGATAGAACAGGCCGACCTGATATTCGATACTGTCACCAAGTGTCGAATCGAGACGGAATTCCTGAGACAAACTGTCCCCTGAATAGAGCTCAGGGACAGTGCCTATGATATCAAGCTGAGAGCCATCCGGATCAGATGCCGTACGATAATCGTAGTCATTCCAAGAGGAGATCGAAGTCACTGTTCCCCAGTCCATGTCGTAAGCGACACGAAGAGACAAGTTGTCTGACTTCATGGCGAATACGCCCTCTGTACTGGTAGCAATTTTGTAATCGTAGGGATCATTCTCTCCCTGGGGCAAACCCTGTGCAGCAAGTCCACCTAGCGTTAAATTACCCAACACTCCATCGAAGCCGCCGCCATTGCTATCACGATCGACATGGGAGGCACTGAGTACAACACTAACCTCGGCACTCGGTTCCCATAACAGCTTGCCCTGTACATTCCAATCATCGGCATCGCTTAGATCTGGACCAGAAGCATTTTCATAAAAACCGTCCCGTTGGTGACTGTTGCCCGACAGACGATAAGCGACGGTCTCGCTCAGAGGCCCTGTAGTGGTCACAGTCACTTTTTTCATGCCGTAATCTCCGACAGAAACTTGCGCGTAGCCTTCAAACTCCTCGAGATTAGGGCTTTTAGTAATCAAACTAATAGCGCCAGCGTTAGTATTCTTACCGTATAGGGTACCCTGAGGACCCTGCAATACTTCAATACGCTCTAAATCAACTAAGTCGGACATGCCTAGTCCAGTGCGCCCCATGTATACGCCGTCCACAAACATACCCACTGAAGGTTCCAGGGCAGGATCGTTTTGTGAGGTGCCGATTCCACGAATGGCAAGCCTATTTTGAAACGGGCTCCTAGAAGTTGTTAAATTGATGCTTGGCGTCATATTAGCTAGATCCTGTGCATCGTTGATACCAGCTTCGTCGATCATTTGTGCCGTGAATGCATTCACGGCAATAGGGACTTCCTGCAGGCTTTGGCTGCGTTTGGCCGCTGTAACGACAATTTCTTCAAGTGCTCGATCCTGTGCGGTAACACCCGAACTAATAACGGCGAAAGCTAGCGCGGATAACCCCAGATGAAAATTCTTCATAATTGTTCTCCCTTAAAATTATTATTGCCCAACTTCTCCAGAAAGAAGCCAGAATTCGGATGTAGTTTTTATCCATTTAACATAGATTTTGACTACGTCTCCTTCAGAGAGTAAGGACATTAAAAGAAACTAAGGGAATCACTTTCGGTCAACTTTTAATAACATGATGAGTAATCCATAGCTGAGCGGCCAGGACAGTCAAGACGGCAAATGCCATCTCATAGCATCACAGACTATCAATAAAGTTAAAGCCACTCCTCTGCTATACCCTTTAAAGAAATCCCCTTGGCCGAATATGATTCTCTTGATTGCGTTTATCGGGCTATTATCTTGTTTCTTAAAATCGTTCAAAGGTACTGACCATGAAACGTTCCGCAGTCCTACTTATTGTCGCAGCGGTAATTGCGATACTGGGCTATCTCCAGCGTGACAGTATCGTCACAGGTTTAGCGATCAGGGGTATCGAAGCCCGTATGAGCGCCGATTATTTGGCAACACATGAAGATGGATTGCATCTCGTACTGTGCGGCGCAGGCAGCCCATTGGCCGCTCCCAACGCCTCAGGGCCCTGCGTCGCAGTGGTGGCAGGCCAGCGCCTATTTATTGTCGATAGTGGTAGCAATGGGCGCATTATTCTCCAACGCATCGGTTACCAACCGGGGGATATCAAAGCCGTTTTGCTAACTCACTTTCACTCTGACCATATCGATGGCCTAGGAAATATGGGCGTAGCTCGATGGGCTGGAGGAGAGTTCACGGACCCCCTTCCCGTCTACGGACCAGAAGGCGTAGATCGTGTGGTTAACGGGTTCAATGATGCCTATGCCCAAGACGTTGTCTACCGTCATGAACACCATGGTGATCTAGTGGCCCCTCTGGCTGGCGCAGGCCTCGCAGCCATACCCTTTAAGACACCCGCCATTGGAGAGTTAATTAAAGTCTATGATGAAGCTGGTCTAACTATCGAAGCGCTGGCAGTAAGCCATGCACCAGTCGAGCCAGCCGTGGGCTACCGCTTCAGTTACAAGGGCCGTTCGCTACTTATTTCTGGCGATAC
>MDTG01414863.1_pt1 | contig 23404 bp, 26 predicted proteins | sample 811421 | NCBI WGS metagenome assembly MDTG01 (sample SAMN05326645, study PRJNA326480) | marine metagenome | isolation source: seawater | place: Pacific Ocean: South East | collected 2011
GCCTAGCCAAAGTGAGGTTTCTTCCTCATCAAATTCAGAAATATCTGGAATGGCAGTCATTTGTGTTCTATATTGCCACGTAAATGTGGAATCGTCGATAGTTGAATCAACACCCTCATACGGCCGTGCAGTGAATTCTAGGTCGAATAATTGAGCGGGCTCCTCTGTGCCTGGTATCTCAATCCAGAGGTTCGCAAGCATTGAACTACCTCCGTCATGCACTGTGGTCAAACTAAGTGGCCCTGTAAGTGTTGCACTATTTACTTCAACCCACCAATTCCAATTTGCATTTACGACTAGATCAAACACAACATTTTCTGCCCCATTTCCATGGTTCTCTATCTCAAATGGGATTTTTTGCATCATCCCAGGGGATATATCAATCTCTGGCGCATTCATGATGATTTCAATATCATGCAGTTGTCTAACACGAATCTGTGAAAAGACAGTTTCTGATGCAGACATCCCTGATTCAATCGAAGTTGCTTGAGGTGTGAAAATTGGACCGGGGTCATTAGCCTGCGCTGATTCTGGTGCAGTAAAACTGACTAATACGCGAGCAAGACCATCTGGGCCAATGACAACGCTTTCAGATGAAATCACCTCAATATTCCATCCGAAAACCCCCGTCGATTCGTACGTGAATGTGAATTGATCCTGTTGTGTTGCATTATTCCAGATTGTAAATGGTACAGTTATAGTTTCACCTGGTGAAATCCACCAACCTTCTTCTGGTATATCGTCTGTAGAAACACCTACAGAAGCAATTGACACCATCGAGGCTGTAACATTCGCACGCAGAGTTGAAATTTTGCTCGGATCTGCTTGGCTAGTGGCAGTGAATGCAGTATTTGCGCGCATACCCGGCAGTGCATCCGAGGCTAAGTTGGCCGTTAGTGTCACAATTTCCGTTCCATCTTTTGGAAGTGTAATCATTGTCGGTTGATCCCATTTTAGTCCAAACGTCCATCCTGTTTGAGTGAGAATTTGCTCTGAAGTCAGGGAAAAGGTGTCTTGTCCATCTCCATCATTGCGTAAAGTAATTTCAAAGTCACACGCATTTCCTGGGGCACATCCAAACCCAGGATTATTGCCAACCCAGTTTGGTTGATAACTCGGATCGACAATGAAATTTGCGACTGTTGAGTCGGAAACACTACTCTCCGAACTTTGAGTTATTACAGTCAAACTATTTCCGCCCAAAGCAGCATCAATCGGGGGTTTGACAAGCAATTTGACAGTTTTAGTTTCCCCTTTTTGCAAATCAATTGTTGCGCCTTGGATTTGTGAGCCTGACATGTGCTGAAACTTGTATTCCCAACCACTCTGTAGGTTCGAAATCCCCAGTGAAACTGTATCGGAAAGGTTCCCTGAATTCATAACAGTAATTGTTGTTTCAGCCCATTCTCCGCCCCGAGAATGACCGCTATTTCCTGCGTTCACACTGAGTCCATACTCACTCGCTCTAGCTTTTTGGTCATAGAACATGACGATATCTTCAAACCAATAACCAAGTGATGTTGCAGATGCATCGGAATGGAAATTTATCCTAAATTTGAATTGGGAATTCATCAAATTAGCAGGTATATTCCACCAAGGCACAACATCCCCATTTACCTGATTTACATTAATCAGCCAGCTGCTACCATCAATAAAGTCGGTATCAACAGTTGATGCCACAGTAGTCGTAATTCGCTGCCATGCATTCCCTGTCCAGATATCAATGTCATATCCATCTCCAGTAAGTGCTTCGCCAGTGTAGAAAAATCCAATTCCATATCCACTACTCGGATTCGTGTGTGCATCAGAAGTATCGATGATGGCACTTGTCAACGAGGTGTCCCAATTATTTCCATAATTTGTGGATGAAGTTGACCCACCTACATGGAACGAATTACTACCAGACAGGGATGCTTCGGAAGAGACATACCAATTACTTCCAAGGGTCCATGTACCGCTGGCTTCGGCCCTGTCATACAAATTTCCAATTGTGAGGCTTCGTGTTCCAATGTCATTTGCAGGATTTGTGTCTCCATTGAGCAATGTTGTAACTTGAATAGTATGATTTCCACTGTAGTGTGGTATCCAGCTAGTAGTCAAAGTTGCACTTGAACCTGGAGATATTTGTGTGATGCTGCCGCGATATGTGTACAGCACAAAATCTGCGTATTCATTGTGCAGAATCTCAATATCTACATTGAAATTACTGGCCATCGCGTCGCCTTGATTTTCAACTGTGATTTCAATATCTTGTGACAATCCTAGCATACCATCAACTATCCATAGGTCCGCTGGACGATTCATACCAATTGAGGCGGGATCTTGCGATGATAATGCAGCGTAATCCGCGTGATCTGCGGAGTTCGAATAACTGACATATGCTGCAGAAGGAAAAACATCAGGACCGGCTCTTCCTTGAGTCGCCGAGGATACAGGGATAAGCGATAATGTCAACAGAAAAATCAGAAAAATTGCCCATCGGGCCGAATCTTGAACCCCCCTCGACCTCATTGCCCTCCCATATGACTAGTTGGAGGAACTCATCAACGTAACGGTCTGCCTAGGACTGTCCAGCATCCGGATCTTTATCTAATTCTCCAGTTTTTCGCAGGGCAGAATCTCGTAGTTTACTTTCACGCTTTTCCTTTGCCATCGCAGCAAAATAGACGCACATTGGTACAACAAGGGCCATTGCGAAGCAACCAATCAGTGCCGATATAGACCACAACATTTCGGTAACTGGATCCACCTCAAACGGCTCAACTAACTCCAGTTCATGCGTTGCCGAAATTACTTGTGGTTCAAACTCATCGTCACGTATACTGTCTGTTACAGATAATGTAACTGTCCACACCTTAGTCCCATTATTGTCACTGATTAGTTTCTCAGAATCTTTTGTGGCCTCTGTGAGTGAGTCAGCATAGAGGCTGCCAATGCCTCCCATTGGGAGTGCTGGTGAGACAATTCCGCGAACTGTTAGATTACCATCCTCTGTGACATCAACGGTGTGGCTTTCTGCAGCAGAGCAGACATTGTATTCCTCATAGGATTCAGCAGCCTGGCGGCAACTAAATTGCTCAGCATCGTCATCACCTAACATTTCGTGGTAATACCAAACTCCATCACTTACTTCAATAGTGATTTGGTCACCTTCTTCTAGGCCAACAAAACTGACATTTATCCACGTAGTAGCTCTGTTTGTCGAAAATGTCCAACTTTGGCTAGTATTGTCTTCACCTATTCCTTGATCTAGAACGGAATGGTTTTGCGTTTCATTCGAAGTGTGGTAGTAGTAATATGAGGATGCTATTGTGGCGCCATAAACGGCGTATGAGAGGATAATAATGAGTGTCATTCCAAGGCCAATCATGGTCCGTAGCATGTTCGGATTCTGAGCCAAAGCCTTCCTCATCATGACTGCCACTGACAAGCATCGCTTGAACCTTAGGAAAGATACCCAGATACTTACCCCACCGTAGGTGGGCGGTCAGCGTTAAATAGGCGGGGTCGGTCGGCGACCTGCTCAGGGGGCTTACATGACAACGTTTTACGATGTTCCAGCAGACTTACTCGTGCCTGCCCTAGCGCAGCAATTGGAAGCAAACGATAAGATTAGTCAGCCAGACTGGGCTGAGTATGTCAAGACAGGTTCCCATAAGGAACGACCACCCGTTCAGGAAAACTGGTGGTATCTACGTAGTGCAGCTATTTTGCGAAAGGTTGCACGAATGGGCCCTGTGGGTGTCAATCATCTCTCACAAGAATTTGGTGGGCCAAAAAATCGTGGCTCAGCCCCGAACCGTGCAACAGCAGGTAGCCGTCATATTGTTCGCACAAGTCTACAGCAGTTGGAAGACTCTGGACTCGTAATGCGGAAGATGAATGCTGCTGGGACACGAACACTAGGTCGTATTTTGACTGCAAAGGGCCAAAAGTTACTGGATTCGGTTGCTCATGAAGTCAAGCCACAAGCTGATGCGGCATATCCAGGACTAGAAAAATATTGAAATTGGAGTGGAGTTTTGTGGGTGAGGTCATGTCTTTAGAAGATGATGAACTAGCCCGCCTACGTGAGGCACGTCGTGCCCAAATCCAAGAGCAGTTAGAGGCACAGGCTGATCAACAATTGCAAGCTGAGAGCCAACAAGCCGCTGCTGAGCAAGAGGCACAAGTCCTTGCGAATGCCATGCGCACAATTCTCACACCAGAAGCAAGAGATCGATTGGCTAGGGTTGAACTTGGCCGTCCAGATTTAGCAGTGACTGTAAAGCAACACCTTTACACATTACATCAAAATAGCCAAATCCGTATTCCTGTCGATGACGAGATGCTTAAGCGGATTCTAAAGGGTATTTCAGAGAATAGTCGAAGAGAGACTAGTATACGAAGAATTTGAGGGATTAAAATGGCACGACACAAGCCTTATGCAAAGAAAAAGCGCCTGAACAAGGTAACCAAACAGAACCGTCGAGTTCCTGTTTGGGTCATGATGCGAACAAATCGCAAAGTGACAAATCATCCTAAGCGTCACCACTGGAGACGGAGTAAATTGCAGCGTTAAGGAGGAATAATTATGGCTGAAACAAAAGAAATGGTAGTTCCACTACGTGCGGCTTGGGCAGTACCGAGAACACAAAGAGCAGCTCGTGCAATGAAAGAAATTCGAAAGCATGTCTCGCGGCACATGAAGGTAACAGAAGACGAGGAAATGTGGATTGACGAAGCAGTCAACCACGCAATATGGGCTCGTGGAATACAGAAACCACCTCGCAAAATTAGGCTAGTAGTTACTAGAGAAGAGGGTTTTCCGATTGAAGTTAAATTAGTGGAGGAGTAATAATGGGTAATATTCGACCATCATTCATCAAAATACGTGCAATTCGATTGTGTGAAGAGTATCCTGATCAATTCAATGCAGATTTTGAACACAATAAAGCACTTGTTGAAGAGTACACAGATGTAGCGAACAAGCGCATGCGCAATTGGATTGCTGGCTATGTCACACGCTATATGCAGCGTCGAACTGACTGAGGTTGATTCTATGCCGGCCCTAGAGGTCGATCAATCTGGTGAAGTAGGCCATGTTCATCATCCTACGCGCCAGACATTGCTTGATTTTATGTCATATCTCAAGGAAAATGGGTATCTGCGGTTTTCCTATCCGATGCCCGATCAAGAGAGGGGTGCTGGTTGGATGATGTTTCTATACGACCAGATACCTGTGGAAATAATCGAAGCATTTGAGGTATAACCATGGGAACCAATTCCAGGATACCACATCCAAACTGGAATTGTGAACTTGTGATAGTTCTAGTTGACCCCCAATTCGAAGGAAATATTGGCGCTGTTGCGAGGTGCATACGGAATTTCGGATTGCATGAGTTGCGGATATTACGCCACAATGGAGAATTTTCAGAGGAAACTCGAAACAGAGCAAAGCATGCACAAAATGTTCTCGATGACTGTCAGATTCACGAAGAGTGGGAAACTTGCTTCGATGACATCAGTTTAGTTATTGGTACAAGTGGAAAGCGTGAGCATGGCGACAAAGTACTATTTCGACACTTTCTATTGCCCAGCGAATTAGGGGAAAGGCTTTCTGAAGTCCAAGGGAAAGTTGCTATTGTATTTGGGCCAGAAGGGATGGGTCTTTCGCAAGAGGAATTACGTTCATGTGACCTGCTAATGACAATTCCAACATGGGAAGGTTATCCTATTCTCAATCTCAGCCATACTGTCGCAATCGTTTGTTACGAATGGTTCAAAACATTGCTGCCAAAAATCGGTAAGGAGGAAGCCCTCCCAAAAACAGTACATGTCGACCGTTTGTTGAATCCCAATCTGAGGCGTGAGATTAGAAATCGTGCAGAGGAGATCGCAGCATCTGCGGCGCAACGCGATGACCAAATCAAATCAGCAGCAGATACACTAAGCCGTGTTATTTTACGCGGGATTCCAACAGATGATGAAGCACACAGACTTCTTGGACTACTGAATACAGCTGCAAAAGCGATGCAGGGTGATGAGCGATGAGCTCTGCGGAAATCCATTTGTTCACTGCCCGTGATGGCCGCACGCTCGATGTGTTAGTTGGTGGCAATTCTAGCGCAAACATCGCACTCGTTTGTCACCACGGCACTCCCAGTGATGCAACAATCTGGAATGATTGGCACATGGATGCCTTGCAAAACAAGTTGCGTTTGGTCTCTATTTCAAGACCTGGTTATGCTTATTCCGAACGTAAACCGGGGCGGTCTGTTTCTTGTGCTGCTGCTGATCTCGAAGATGTTCTGGATGCATTGGGAATTGAGAAATTCCTAGTGATTGGGTGGTCGGGTGGTGGACCTCATGCACTCGCATGTGCAGCATTGCTTCCTAGGCGATGTATTGCTGCCTCAGTCTTGGCGGGAGTCGGACCACACGGAGAGCCAGATTTAGATTCGCTTTCTGATATGGGGCCTGAAAATATCGAGCATAAAAAAATCGCAATTAAAGGTGAAGAAGCCTTACGTGAGTGGGCAAAGGTCAACGCTGCAGCATGGTTCACAATTGCAGATGAAGATTTGGCCGATGCATTAGGGGGGCTTGTTCCTGAAATCGATGTTTACGCCTTGAATGAACAAGGGCAGGCTAAAATTTGGGCAAGCAGTATTCGTAGATGCTTACAAAACGGAATTGATGGATATATCGATGACAGTCTAGTCTTCTGTAAATATTGGGGTTTCAAACCTGCTGAAATTCAAACACCAGTCACAATCTGGCAGGGTGACCTAGATCTGATGGTGCCGTTCACACATGGTCAATGGCTTATCAAGCACATTCCCAATGCAAAGGGAATGCTCGAAATTGGGCATGGCCACATTTCACTAATCGCCGATAAGAAGCAAGATATCATTGATGATTTGGTATCTCATATCCATAATAACAGCATCTAAACCGTTTACTGACTCATACTCGATTTTTAGGTTTCCATTCCTTGAAAGCGAGATGGGCAGGAGGTGTTCCTGCTCCCTCGTTTTCGTATTCTTTTACGCGATCAACAAGCCAGATGAACCATTCCATATCCTTGTCATTCCCGTCTTCCCTGATAGGCTCAAGGTAGAACGAAAAGGCCTCATAGATCTTCATAATTACACCTGAGAAGAGATCATAAAAAGCGTGGAAATCCATATCACCACGGTGAATAAGCACGCCTATGCTTTCCCATGTTGTAAGGACAGTCATCACCTTTGGCCAATCATCGCCAAAATGTTCCTTCAATATTCTAAAATTTTCAGTTCTGTCATCAGTCATTTTCGATGGGTCAAACTCCATATTGAGTATTGATGTCAGACCAACCACGAAATCTTGACTTTGAAAGTTAGAAGCTAAACTCATCGCAGTTGTGCTATCTCTTGCGCGTCGAAGTTCTTTGATTTGAAACCATGAATATATCGCAGCACCAAGAATTGTGAATAAACCCAGAATCTCTGCCCATGATGCTGCTGTTCCTAAGTCCATGCACCCATACAAACTGGATTTGATTTTAAACAAATCCCAATAACAGTACCAAATCAGTCAGCGCAGTCTTACTGCTTCGCATCCATTCGATTAGGCTGACCAGGATGCCCAGGATTTGGGCGTCTCTCGGACGTGCATGGCCACCAGTCGCAATCGGTTCCCATAAGCGGTCTGAATATGCGGCTCAATCTGCTCAAAGGCCCACTTGGCAAGGTTCTCAGCTGTTGGGATGAAATCCACAACAACAGTACGGTGCTCAGACCCCATCATCCCCAATGCGGTGCGCGCATCATCATCTCCTGAGTAGACAACAAAAGCGTGATCGACCACATCGTGCACATGTTCCTTAAGTATGGAAGAAACATCACTGAAATCCATCAGCATTCCTTCGTCAGACACGCCCTCAACATCGACGACATCGCCTTCAATTTCAGCTTCCCATCGGTAGCGGTGTCCATGCAAATGGCAGCACTTGCTCTTATGGTTGGGTACTCTGTGTCCCGTATCAGTCTCAATCCAGCGGCGTATTCTTGTGGTCATTTTCTCATCTCCTGTTCAACTTGTAGCGCATTTGCAAGCACAGATTCCCATGAGTCAACATAGGTGACAGGGTCTTTTCGCCCAATCGCATGGAATGCCAAAATCCGTTCTACATCTGCTCCACTACGACCCGATGCGCGGCCTTGCAGGTCTGGATTGTAAGATGTGTTGGTATTCGCAAACACCGTATCGAAATCAAGGTTTAGAGTGGACAAAGCATTCTCAGCATCGCGTAAAATAACCTCCTTGTCTCCGTCAATATAGGGTAGGTGGAACGAGACTTTCTCACTGTCCCAATTCCCTACCGCAAATGCGTGAGCTATCGCTTCGTAGAATTCAGGTCTACAATCAGGATATATGGCATGATCACCGCTGTGAACTCCTAACGCAATCACGACATCAGTCTCTTCACATAGCGCCACTGAAAGGGCATATCCATAGAGGATTGAAGCAAATATTGCATTCCGATTCGGAACAACTGTCTGCTTCATCTGTTGCTCTTCATAGTGTCCTTCAGGTACATCGTAACCATCTGTAGTAAGAGCAGAATGGAAAATACCCATGGCTGAACTGAGGTCTGCAATCATGTGCTTAACTTCAATACCATTTGATGCCAAGTAAGCAATATTCGCCTTTGCACGTTCCAACTCAATGCTGTGCTTTTGTCCATAATTGTAGGACAAGCAACTAACAGTGTAGCCATCCGCAAGCAGTCGCATCAATAGTCCAGTACTATCCATGCCTCCTGAAAGCGCCATCACAGCACGCATCACAGAACCCCCATCCATTTGTGAGTCTGTAAACTCAAACGCCATCCTGGGCTTTGCTTGACAATATTTTCAGCGACTTGGAATGACCTTCCATTTTTCTCAACTGAATCTGATTCGATGTAACAAGGTTGGATGAAAAGATGATTAAATCCTTGTATGAGATTATCATACATTGCAAGGTCTTGACCACAATACACAACTTTCAATTCGTCTCCTGTGCGTTGCTTGATTTTTGCATTTGGATACAGTTGGTCCTTTGGTGACACGCAAATCCAATTGATAATGGGGTCTACTGGGATAGTCCCATTGGTCTCAATTGAAAGATTAATGCTGTGCTTTTTGAGCTCTCTACCAATGGTTTCCAAGTCTTGCATGGCAGGTTCACCACCAGTGAAAATAACACGGTCACAATTGTATCTGAGCACTTCTTCAACAATTGAACCAATTGTCCGTTCTTCATAGGTCAGAAAGTCTGTATCACACCATTCGCATCGCAGGTTGCAGTTTCCAAATCTAACGAATACATGAGGGATGCCTGCATGGAATCCTTCACCCTGCACAGAGTGAAATATCTCAACAATTGGGTATACTTTGGACATGTCCTCAACTCATTCTCTAATCAATTGCATTAATTCTGAACGCGCCTCTGCCTTTTCGAAGAAAACTCCTCGCATGGCCGAAGTGGTCATGACTGCATTCTGCTTCTTGACGCCACGACATTGCATACAACCGTGTGATGCCTCGATAATAACTGCACAACCAAGGGGAGACAAATGTTCTTCCAAATCATCAGCTACATTCTTGGTAATTCTCTCTTGATTTTGTAATCTACGAGCGTGTAAATCGACAATTCTCGCGAGTTTGCTGATGCCAACAATTCGCTCTGTTGGGATATAAGCAACATGGGCACTACCGGCAAACGGTTGGAGGTGGTGCTCGCAAGTGCTGTGGAATTCGATGTCTCGCAGCAACACGATCCCATTGTACCCTTCTCCGTTGAAAGTTGAATCCAATACTTCAGCAGGCGATTGAGTGTACCCGGAAAATATTTCATCCCAAGATTTGATGACACGTTTTGGCGTGTCTACTAACCCTTCTCGGGCGACGTCGTCTTCAATATAACCGAGCAATGTTTTCACAGCAATTTCAGCTTCTTCGCGTGTTACCAATTAATCACCTCTTAGACGCCCGTGCCGTTCATCAATAGCATCCAATTGGTCCAATATTTTCCGGCATGCAGTTCGAATTGCATCGGCTACACTGACGAACTTACCTTCATCTCCAACATGGAGTTTAAGGTCATCTAGCAACTGCTGTGGCATGTCTAAACTGACTTTGGGCATAGCCCATCGTGCCGCGAATAACATATTAAGGTATTCGCTGAGTAATACTATGCGATTACGATAGAGATTCGACAAGATCCTCGCGATTGAACTGTCTCGACGCCCACCATATGGCGCCGATGGCGTAGATTAACGATGTGGACACCCACATGAAAATATGCACGGGGTCGTAAATTCCCATCAATGCCTCACGCATTGCCAGGGTAATATTGAAAATTGGTAATACAAACCACCATAACTCAATTCCTTGGAGATTGACAAATTGCGCAAAAAGAGTTGGCCCAATGAATATCAGTACCATGGGGCCGAGAATACTACCGGCTTCTCTCACACTGTGTGCACGTACGGCAACGGCCAATTCGATAGCAACGACAAAGATTGCGAAGAGTATCACACTTAGTAGTAGTAAGAGAATACCTGTAGTTGAGATGCTTGGCGCTTCCAAACCCCCCCCAGTCAAGAAATTGACTGCAAACAATAGTCCAACCATTTGCCCAAGGACACTTACACATGCGACGATTGCAACGGCAAGCCATTTGCCAAACAACAAGTCTGCCCGCGAGGTTGGTGTGCAAAGTAGGGCTTCCATAGTTCCACGTTCACGTTCACCAGCGGTTAAATCAATTGATGGTTGGATCGCAGCAGTGGTTGTCCACATGGCTACAACTAGTGGGATAAACATCGCTAAACTCATTGCCGCAAGGTCTCCTCCACTAGCAACATCTGCTGCACCTTGGTCTCCATCCCAGTGTATTGGATCAAAAGCTTCCTCGCGTGTGAGGTTGTTCTCAGCAAGGGTTGCATTGATGACATCTGATTCCCATGTAAGTACAGCATCGAGTGTTCGAGTTTTTGCCTCAAGCGAGAGTTCGTCAGTAGAATCTGACAAAATTGCGTAGTACCATGATTGGGAAGCATTGGAATCAACTTGTCGGAGTCGAAGAATAGCGTGTACTCCCTCCTCGGAATTCAGACGGTCAGCATCAGGGCCTGGTTCGGAAAGAGTGCCATTAACTGTCAATTCAGATAAGGTAATCACCAATCCTCTCCCGTCTAGGTGTGCACTCAGATCTTCTGGTAACTCGCCCTGAACTTCTACACTCAATTCGTAGGCAGACAACTCAGCAGCCTCTCCCTGTAAAAACAGCGGTAAAGCGATAAAAATAGCAGGGAAGATGAGTAATGGCACCAATATCATGGCTAGCACGGTTCTCCAATCGCGAACAAAGTCCACAAGTTCTTTCTTTGCAACTATGATTACTCTAGAAAGGTGTCGCTTTTTATCACTCAGAAGAACCACCTCGCTTTGTTAATAACCTTCGCCAAGCTCTAGCAATTCTCCCCTCATCTTCTACAGGTGAATTAGTACGGGCTACATCGCCTGTGAATGCGACATATGCTTCCTCAAGGTTCTCACAATTGGTTTCTGTCATCAAATCTTCAGGTGCACCGTCGGCTCGTACAGTCCCATTGTGAATTATCACAATACGGTCGCAAACTTGTTGAGCCTCAGCGAGATTGTGTGTACTATAGATGACGGTGCCCCCTTCATCACCCAATCTTCGAACGAGGCTTCGAACCATACGTGCACTAGTCACATCTAGACCTCCAGTTGGTTCATCGAGGAGCAAGATTTTTGGTCCATGTGAAAGAGCTCTCAGAAGTGCGGTTTTTTGCCGCATCCCACGAGAAAAACCACGTGTTGGACGATGTAAATCACTGTCGAAATCCAGTAATTTAGCAAATCGTTCAGTCCTGGTCCATGCTACTTCATCTGGAATCCCATTGAGTCGGCTATGGTACTGGATATTTTCCCAAGCTGTGAGTCTGGCATACAAACCCGTGGCTTCAGGGACAACTCCAACAACATCTCGCATCTTGTAGATGTCCACCGATTGACCTTCAATGAATCCCTTGGCTGACCCACTAGTCGGCCTGTACAAACCGCATAGTAAACGAAGGAGTGTGGTTTTTCCAGCACCATTTCCTCCTACTAGACCAACAACTTCACCTGCACGAAATTCCGCACTGACTCCAGACAATGCGACAATATCTCCAAAAGATTTAGTCACTGAATCAACTTCTAGAAGCACGTCGTTCATGGCTTCACCTCATTCATATTGGAGTAACTCAACAAGGACACCACCTGTGCTAGATGGGTGTACAAAAGCAATTCTGCTGCCATGAGAACCTTTTACAGGAACTTCATTAATGACATGTATTCCTTCTTTGATCAATTGGGCCAGTAAAGTGTCAAGATTCTCAACCTCGAAGGCAACTTGCTGAATCCCCTGCCCCCTTTTTTTGAGGAAACGGCCAATGGGAGTATCCTCTCCGAGAGGCTCAAGCAACTCAATACGTGGCCCTTTTCCATCTCCATCAGTCTCGAAAAAGCGGATATCGACACCCTGCTCCTCATTTCTCTCTTCACCACCTTGTTCTAGGCCCAGAATTTGCCAAAATTTACTTCCATCTACAATATTTTCTACAGCAATTCCGATGTGATCAAGTCTAATTTTCATCAAACCACCTAGAACCCACTTGGCGCCATCCATGTCCCAAACTCTGCCTTCATCGCATTCATGACTTCACCAACTGTACAATTGGCTTTCACAGCCTCCAAGATAAGTGGGAATAAATTTTCATCGGATGATGATGCAATTCGGATCGATTCTAAACAGGCCTCAACCATGGAATTATCACGAGATTTACGCAAATTCTGCAGACGCTCGGTTTGTGATACTGCAATAGAAGAATCCAATATTTGCCCCATTTCCTGCAAATTTTCGTCCATCACCGCGTGATTTACACCAACCACATTTCTAGCACCACTCTCTACATCCTTGGTTTGTTTCCATGCAGATTCGTGGATTTTTCTCTGTTGGTAACCAGCCCTTAGGGCAGCAAGAGCGCCACCTGCAGAGTCAATTTCCTCAATCAATTTCAGCGCTTGTTGTTCAATATCTGAAGTTAATTTTTCGACATAATACGAGCCAGCCATTGGATCTACAACATCCGCAATACCAGTTTCTTCAGCAAGTATTTGCTGGGTACGAAGAGCGATTGTGACACTTTCATCAGTAGGTAGTCCAATTGCTTCATCATATGAATTCGTGTGCAATGATTGTGTCCCCCCAAGGACTGCAGACATGGCTTGGTATGCTACCCTTGCGACATTGTTTAGCGGTTGTTGTGCAGTGAGCGTAACACCTGCTGTTTGTGTGTGAAATCGAAGCATGGCTGATTTCGGATTAACTGGTGAATACCTTTCCACAACTAGTTGATGCCACAATTTTCTAGCTGCTCTAAATTTCGCGACCTCTTCAAAGAAATCATTATGACAACCGAAAAAGAATGAAAGCCTTGGAGCAAATGTGTCTATGTCTAATCCCTTTTCAATAGCAGCATCTACGTATGATAGTGCATTTGACAGGGTAAATGCAACTTCCTCTATGGCAGTAGAACCAGCTTCTCGTATATGGTAACCTGATATGCTAATGGTATTCCACAAGGGTAAATTTTCCGCACAATACGACATTAAATCCGTGATCAATCGCATACTTTGTTCGGGTGGAAATACATGTGTACCTCTCGCAATGTATTCCTTTAGAATATCATTTTGCACAGTTCCACGGAGCTTTTCAGGGTCAATACCCTTCTCTTCTGCTACAGCAATATATAACGCGAGGAGAATAATTGCTGAACTATTGATAGTCATAGAAGTCGAAATCTCATCCATGGAAATGTCTCGAAATAATATTCGCATATCTTCGATGGAATCTATAGCTACGCCGACTTTACCAACTTCTCCAAGTGACATTGGATCGTCACTATCTAGTCCTAACTGAGTAGGTAAATCAAATGCAACCGATAACCCACTTTGGCCCCTATTAAGGAGAGTCTGGAAGCGCGAGTTTGTTTCCTCAGCTGAACTGAAACCAGCATACTGCCGCATTGTCCACAAACGGCTCCTATACATCGTTTCATGGATGCCACGCGTGTATGGTGGTGTGCCAGGTTGACTAGGCTCATTGACTACCAATTCAGGTATAGGTACGCTAGGTATAGGGATGCCACCAAGGGTTTCAAAAGAATCCTTGCGCAATCTCACCAACTCACCTCTGACTGTTACGAGTACATCCGCTTCTTCAAGCGTTCGCCCTACAGTTGCCAAAAAGACGGGTTTGCTACAATCAATCAGCAACAACCGTCGCCGCACGTACCTTTCTCTTCGGTTTGGTGCCCATCAGGTCCGTGTACATGCCCATGAGCAACCTCTTCATCAGTAGCAGCACGAACTTCCATCACTTCAACTTCGAAGTGTAGAGTCTTTCCAGCCATTGGTGGATTGAAGTCGCAGCGAACAGTGTTATCTGTAATTGCAACTATTCGGAATGGTCCAGCATCGGACATCAACATCATACCAAGATCTATTGGCATATCTTCTGGAAACATTTCTCTGGGGACTTCTTGGATAAGAGCATCTGAAGGCATACCATATGCATCTTCAGGCTCGAGTGTAAATGATATATTTTCACCCGGAGATGATCCCATCAATTCACGCTCAAAACCAGGGATCATTCCACCGTGGCCAACTAGGAAAGTCAGCGGTTCGCCTCCTTTACTCGAGTCAAATTCTTCTCCCGAATCGGGGAATGTTCCTGTATAGTGTACGCTTGCTACCGTGTCTTTCTCAATTTTTGTCATGTTTTCACCGTCTTGTTGTTAAGGATTTAATCAATTTCTCAATTCGCTCAGCACATTTTTCGCTGATGATCCCCTCTGTAACCTTACCATTGAGGAAATCCTTCGCCTCCTGAACTCCTTGCCGTTCCCCTTTAGCCCAAGTTTGACCCAGTACATTAGAACGGTGCTCATCAGCGACATCCTCTTCATCGAGAATTTTGCGAACGTCATATTTGAATTCCATATATTTTCCACGATGCAATTTTTTAACACGCGTTGTTGGGGCTTGTGGGCGATTCCGTTTTCCACCCCTTCCCCCGCGACGCTGTGGCCTTGTATTGCCTTTTTTCTTGAATATGTTAGCAGGTTCTTTGGAAGTATTTTTTACTTCAGGAACCGTTGCAATTGGTTCGGTTACCTTAGAGATTGTCTCATCAATAAGTTGCCTTGCTTTGACATCAGATTCCTTCTTCAAATTGGGCACAGATTGATTTACTTTTTTCCGTAAACCAATACCCTTACCAGCCTGAGCAGGTGCACGTGGACTTTCTACAATTTTTTTCGTAGGCTTTGCTGAACTTGTAGGAGCTACAGGAGGTTTTGATTTGGCTTGGCCTGGTGGGGCTGGTGGACCAGTATTCCGAGTTTTCCTCCGATCCTTAGAATGGCTCTTTTTAGGCTGTGAAACTGGTTTCTTCGAACTCTTGAACGGATTGAATGGTTCGTCACTTGGCACCAAGTCTTTCTTGCCTCCAGTAACACCTCAGGCCCACCCGTCATAAGGGTTGGCAATGGTAAGGCACTCAATGCCACAGAATTTCAGTTTCATCGGTTCGCAAATCCTGCCTGACCCCGGAGGCCGAGAGTTTAGTTTCCTCACCCCAAAGAAGTTGCAGTCTACCTAATGTTGCAATCATACTGCCATTATCTATACACAGTGGTTTTATCGGGACATGCGAAGTTGAATCCCTTGATTCGGCCATTATGCTACACATACTTCGCAATCTCTCATTACAGGCCACTCCTCCACCAAGCAATAATTCAGACTTGCCGGCATGCGCCATGGCACGTTCTGCAACCTCTACACAGGCAGCAAAAACATGTTCCTGAAGTGACCAACAAACTGCTGCCAATGGTTTTCCATTAGCAACAAGATTCAATGCTGCATTTAGAATCCCTGAGAATGCGAGGTCCATTCCTTGAACGGCATATGGTAATTCTAGACCCTTCAGTGAAGCATTTGGATTACTTTCAAGCCATTCTAAAGCAAGCTTCTCGATTTTCGGGCCACCTGGAAATGGTATGCCTTGTTCTCGTGCAAACTTGTCCAGCATATTACCGATGCCGATATCCAAGGTTTCCCCTAAAACACGATAACGCCCATCTAATCGCGCAATAACCTGCGTGTTTCCTCCACTCGCATAAAGCAAAACGGGGTCGTCACAACCGCATCTTTCTCTTCCAACCTCAATATGTGCAACACAGTGGTTTACACCAACAAGGGGCACATCCAATTTAGTTGAAAGGGATCTTGCTACAGAAGCACCTACCCGGAGACAAGGCCCTAACCCGGGTCCTTGAGAAAAAGCCACTGCCCGGATATCTTTCAAACTAATATTTTCCTCAGACAACATTTTTTTTAAAATTGATCCGGCATTTTCCGAATGATGATCGGCTGCTTCCCTCGGATGGATGCCACCTTCAAGCGGTCGAACAAAGGCTGAGTGAGACTTTCCTGGTTCACCTAAGCCATTCACCCACCCGATGGAAAATGTATGCGCAGTTGATTCAATACCGAGTATGACACCTCCTGCATCTCGTGACCTGTTTCGCTCACATGATGGGCCGTGAACATCGATGACCATGCACCTCCGATAAGGCACACCCTTTCAAGCCTGATGTACGTCGCAAAACCGATTGAGATGCCAGAAAGAGTGGTTTTCATCAATGCGGGGCCAATTGCCCATTTCGCATCAGGTGATTTGCATAAACCACTCACGGGCCATGCAATGTCTAGTGATGAACAGGTGTACGCATCAGGAATGGGCTTCATCATCGAGGAAGGAGTATTTTCTAAGATTCTAGATTCGGATGAGATTATCGCGGAGTTTGGACAGCAAAACTGCGTGGATTTATCCGGCAGAGCCATCGTCCCTGGGTATGTTGATTCGCATTCACACTTATTATGGGCAGGCGACAGATCGGGGGAGATGCGACTTCGACAACAAGGTATGTCCTATGCGGAAATTGCGGCTGAAGGAGGCGGAATCAAATTCACAGTCGATGAGACTAGAAGATGCACAGATTTCGACACGATTTCCAAGGACCGCATGAACTTAGCATTATCACATGGAACGACTTCGATTGAGGTAAAATCAGGATATGGGTTAGAAACATCTACGGAATTAGCAATGCTTAGTTCCTATCAGAGTATCCAGAATTATAGAGGGATGAATGTTACACCAACATGGATGGGCGCTCATGATTATCCCACGGAAATGCCGAGGGCTGAATACTTCGAGCAATTGATGTCCGAACAATTGCCAGCTGTAATTGACCAGGGTATTGCAGAGTACGTCGATGTATTCTGTGAACCTGGTTGGTATACTTTGGAGGAAACAGAAGAAATTTGCCGTGAGGCAATGCGACATAACCTCAAGGTAAGGTTACATGTTGACGAGTTCACGGACGGCGAGGGTTTGCAACTTGCCGCTGAATTAAGAGCGATAACTGCAGACCACTCAATCCATTCGTCTGATGACGCACGTGCCAAGGCATCAGCAGCTGGCGTAATCCAAGGTTTCCTCCCTGGGACACCATATGTCATGGGTTCAGATAAATGGCCACCTATCCAAAAATGCATAGACGAAGACTGGGCATGGGCAATCGCAACAGACTACAACCCGAATTGCCGCTCCCTCTCATTGCCAATGGCTGGTTCTCTTATCACACATAGGCTAGGCATTGATCCACTCGCTGCGCTTGCCGCTGCAACGAGGAACCCAGCAACAGGCGTTACTAGAGCCGATGGCCTCCAACAGGGAGTAATTACAGAGGGAGCTGTTGCTAACTTCAACCAACTAAAATCGGAGTTCATTGAATCTTGGTGTCAGAGTCCGGGACACTCAGGAATCGAGAGAACATGGTTATTGAAATAATGATATAGGCAAGATTATTGGATTAAAATGGGAAAATAAAATAAATAATGGATTACATTAATTCAATGATGTGAGATTTTACCTACTCAGCAATCATTGTATGAACTAGAATTGCAGCACACAGGGGTGCTGATAATCCATGTTATCAGCCCTAAATTAATAGCTGGATTAGTTCGATGTGACTCAGTACAGCGTTTAGAGGTTAAGATTGCAAAAAATGGCAAATTTGCACCTCAGAGTATAGGGTAGGAGCATCAAGAATTAGGGAGTGGGCCCGGCCAGATTTGAACTGGCGATCTTCGCCATGTCAAGGCGACGTCATAACCCCTAGACCACGGGCCCGATATTTTGTCCTACAGCGTTTTGTATTTGGATGATTCGATTTACATCCATCAAACTAACCTACGATTTTGGATATACGCCCAGTGCACCCAGGTTGTGAGCATACTCCTCCGACGCGTTTCCTACCGTTTTTCATCGTGTGGTGTTGAATGTCTTTCATTGGACCATAAGTCTTGCACTTAAGACAGAAACCTTCGTACTCAGCCATTGGAATCGTTTCGTTGAATTGGATGCTGGATATAACCGTTGGCTTCCGCCACTATATGAGTATACACCATAGCCTGTTAAAATTAACTAAATGAAATTGAATTAATTAAAACTCTTATAACATTCATTCAATATATACTCGACTCTTAATCTTCCTGCACCTTTGCTTTTTACGCGGGTTATTTCAATATCGGGAATCTCTCTTGTCGTTTGAACGTGAGTCCCTGCGCAGGGGCAGACATCTATGTCTCCAATTGAAATTGTTCTCCAAATGCCAATGTTTGGCGGCATTCTTGCCATATTTACACGAACTAATGGATCATCAAGAAGGTCTTTCGATGGTCGGAAATCCATTTTAACATCCAGATTCTTCCGTAGTGTCCAATTTACAATTTCTTCTAGATGTTCTGAGGAAAACAGCTCGCGGTTTTCGAATTTCAGATCTATGCGTGTTTTATCAAATCCAATTTGATTTCCAACTGTTTCTGCACCCCACTCTTCGTGAGATAATGCACTAATTATGTGCTGGGCGGTGTGCATTGCAGAGAGCTGATTTCTCCATTCAACATCAATTTCACAACTTAGCATTTCACCTATGCTGGGTTCGCCCTCGATTTCGGAAATGTGGTGTGATACAACACTTCCAGATTTTTGGACATCGATGACTCTGCATCGAAATTTCTCTCCCGACAGTATTCCCTTATCTGCGGGTTGTCCTCCGCCACTTGGATAGAATTCTGTGCGGTCGAACTGAACTATTGTGGGCTCAAAATGCGCTAATTTAGAGGTAAAAGACGCTGGATTAGTGCCGGGATGTTTTTCCAGATGTCCCAATATCGTCATTCCTCATCACCAATTGTAAAATCCACACTAGAGCCTTCCCAATCAGCCACAACATCTTCATCCCCTTCGAAATGCTCTTCGGGGATTTCACCACGTGGATCTACACTGTAGAAACCAGGATCTCTTGGCTTTTCTTCCAATTTTTCAGTAGACGGCCGACGTTCAACAGGTTCCCTATCGTCACTATCTTCTATAGTCATATGAAATGAGCCACACTCGGGGCAGCGTGGTGTACCGCTTGGAGCAATAGTTGCACAAGATGGGCATATTGCGGCATTATCGAAGGCCCGCAGGGGGTCTTCATCTTCAGTCAGAAACTCACCTCATTCATCCTGGAACAATGAGTCCCAATCTACGAGATATTCTTCGTCATCGTCTTCACGCTTTACTACAACTGCGTCTTCATCATCATCGAATTCAATGACAGTCCCATACCAGTCACCATCTTCATCTTCGACACCAACACGATCTCCAATGTCGATTCCACCTGCATCTTCGTCCCCACTATCCTCGTCATTGTCTTCGCCGTCGTCATCGTCGTCGTCGTCATCGCCGTCGTCATCGTCGTCGTCATCGTCGTCGTCATCGTCGTCGTCGTCATCGTCACCGTCGTCGTCATCACCGTTATTGCTATCGTCATCATCATTCTCTTGAGTTTCGACATCACTATCTTCGTCCTCGTCAGTCCTCTTCTTGCGATATTGCTGACGCAAATTCTTGATGTGACGCTGTAGCATGAAAGTTCCAACTAGTGAGAGTAAACCAATGACAATGAGTAGAATACCGTCCCAATAGAATCCCTTTGGCATGGAAGACGCACCGTTTTCTCCAGCAAGCGGTGTCAATGAATTTTTACATTGTGATACTTGCATTTCAGGGTCACATGGGTATATGTCCCCATTGGCAACGTCTACAATCAAAACCCAGTCAGTATCTGGGCCCATTCGAGTAATATCTTCTCCATCATAAGCAATGTTTCCACCTGTGCCATCAACTGGTCCGATAACTGCATTAGCAACACAACCAATAATTAGAATTGCAAACAAGGTATACATAATGGGGAATGCATTTTCATAATTCCTCATCAGCACCTTTTGCCAAGAAGATGGGCCTGAATTCTCAGTTACAACAGAATCACCATCGTCTTCAGTGAAATGATCCTCATCACTGTCGATGTCTTTGAAGGGTAAATCCCCTCCGTCGTCCTCTTCCTCGGCTTCTTCTTCCGCCTCTTCCACGACTTCTTCTTCAGTCACTTCCTCGGCTTCTTCTTCCGCCTCTTCCTCGGCTACTTCTTCCGCCTCTTCCACGACTTCTTCTTCAGTCACTTCCTCGGCTTCCTCTTCGACTACTTCATCAGCCTCTTCTGAACCAGATTTCCAGGACTTTGCCGCCTCAGTTAGTTCGGGTTCTTTCAAGAAATTATTTCCATCCTTATCGAATGTACTAGCGTGTGTTAGGAACCCCTCTTTATCAGTAATTCCATAAGTTTTCATGACACGCTTCAACACCCTTTCAGTGTATTGCGGGCTCTCTTCTTCATCTTCTTCAGCATTGTCGTCACTATCAACTGGAATATCTGAATCATCAGATTCTCCGCCTTCTGAATCGCCCTCACCTGAGTCTGACGGTTCTAGGACAGTAGGTTCCTCTGGAGCGACCCACGGCATTGAGATAGCAGCAGCTAATTCAGGATAGGAGATTACTCCGTCTCTATTGAGATCAATCTGAGCGATGAATCGATCAAGTTCATTTGCACCCAAAAATGCAAGGTTTCGGCCTTTCAGAGCTTCTTTTACTTCATCGGCTGTTAGGGAACCATCACTATCACTGTCAACTTCACCGAAAATATCGTGGACAGACATCCCTTCCTCCTTCATCCATCCGCTCAAAGCACTAGTTAAGTCGTCGAGGACGAAGCCGATACCACATTGTGGACAGGACTTGCTGTCTAATGGAACAAGTGAGTTACAAGCACCGCATTCTCCCATTTCATCATCGGCAACTCCGGAGAACGATACATTGCATTCTGGGCACCTAGTTGAATCGATTGGTATGACAGCGCGGCAAGCACCACATTCTGCCATATCTTCCCTTGATTCGTTTGAATCATCATTACTCATTCCTAGCCCTCTCCGGTTTGAGCACATTGGGTGCTGATATAATAGTTAAGTCGGAGCAAATCTGGCATAAAGTAATCCAAAGTTTGCATCAAACTCTGCCGAATGGGCTAAGAGCGGGCTTTTACCAAGCAGTATTGATACGGTGCCGAGAACTCTTGATTCAGACCTGCCCGATGAAGGTAGGATCCATACTATCCAATGTGCGGAACCTAGGGATTATCTTCATAGAATAGCTCTGCTTAATCGTGAAAAAGACCTGCGATTTTTGGTATTGACAAGACTTTCACCACAACGACTTGGACAGCACTTGAACCTCGAAGAAATTGAATTTCGATGGCTTACTGAGAACATGAACCCACATGCAGTGTCTCCTTCACTGGAACGTATACATCACACAATTAGTTCTCGTGTTGTAAGTGATTCTGGAATTGTCTGGTTGGATGCAGTAGAATACCTAATTCACAGACAAGGTTTTGATGCATTTTTGGCCTTCACTAGGAGCCTTGCTGATGAATTAAATGGCAAGAATTGGACTGTACTCCTGCCATTTGATCCGCTTTCTCTAGATGGTACTGAGGCAGCACAACTCCGCAGAGAAGCAACGCCATATTCCTTCCCGATAACCTCTGCAGATGCCGTTGAGGATAAGATGGATGAATCCTCAGAACATGAAATTTCGGATGCGCCTACTCAGGTCCAAGCAGATATTTCAGAGGACAGTGTTACAAATAGTGCAGATAATGAAAATTATACATCGATAAAACTGCTTAGCTCTATAGCGGAATCTGCCCTGAGTAAGGCGGTTTTGGCCAGAAGGATGGAACAGTGGAGTGCTATGGGGTTCGATGTTTCAGAATTAGAATCTGCCCTCAACAACTCAGGTTCTCGATACGATATTTACCGATTGGTTGAGGAAAAAGTTCGGCGTGCTGTGGAGTGCATACGAAGGATAGAAATGCTTGAAATTCGTGGATTCAAAATTGAATCTGTAAAAATGCGGTTTAGAGTTATGCAACTCACAGGTTTAGATACGATTGAAGAACGACTCGATGAATTAATGTCGGGCGATATTTAACTACAATACGCCTAACTTTTCACTGATATTGGATTTTATTAGGTGGGTTGCCAACATTTCTATATCGCCAGACATCACACGGTCTCCATCGAGTTCATCAACGAATTTCCTGACCAATTTTCTGGCGATTTGTATATTTTCACCTGGTTCATTTTTGTTGTAATCGAGAGCCTGTGTCGCACAAATCATTTCGCAAGATAGTACACGAGCTAAGTGCTTCATTTGTTGTACTAGTTTGAAAACGGCAGTCGCACCCATGCTTACATGATCTTCCTTACTATTGGATACAGAAATATTTGACAAAGTAGCAGGACTTGAGAGTACATGCATTTCCGATATTGATGCCGCAGCAACATATTGAACAATCATGAAACCACTCTCTAAGCCAGATTTTTTGGCTAAAAACGCGGGTAGTTCGGACCACTGTGGGTCCAATAACTGGTTTATCCGTCGTTCAGATATAACTCCTAACTCGTGGCAAATGATAGCAAGCCGATCAGCCATTAGGGCCAAAACTTGTCCATGGAAATTCCCTCCACTCACCACTTCGTGGGGGCCCCTGTTATCTGGATCAGGAAAAATCAAGGGATTATCTGTTGCACTATTCAATTCTGTAATTAGCATATTCTCCAAGTCATCAAGTGCCTCATGTGCTGGACCATGAACTTGTGGAGAGCACCTTAGGGAATAAGCATCCTGAACTTTACCACAATCTGCATGCGCAGAATTGATGTCGCCCCCACTAAGAAGTTGAAGAACACGCTGTGCCATTTTTATTTGCCCATAATGGGGCCGCGCTTGGTGCAATCTCGAGTCA
>MDTG01319725.1_pt1 | contig 23403 bp, 16 predicted proteins | sample 811421 | NCBI WGS metagenome assembly MDTG01 (sample SAMN05326645, study PRJNA326480) | marine metagenome | isolation source: seawater | place: Pacific Ocean: South East | collected 2011
CCAGGGTTGTTGCTTTCAAGAAATTCTAGGCCGGTCTCCAGAACGTGCGTCATGGCGGTCCGTTCGGCATTCAGAACATGAATCCACCGCTTGTGGTTGGATGCGTGGATTAAAGTGATACCTAGTGTGAAGATGCATTATCCGGAGGGGGCAATCATGTCTGATGAAGATAGTGAATCGATTTCATTGAAGGTTTCAAAGGCTATACCAAGTGACGTAGGTCACGGTCGAGCACGAATAAGTGGCGAGAATGGTTTAGATCTAAAACCTGGAGATATTATTGAGATTAAAGGAGAAAACCGTTCTACTGCCGCAATCTATTGGAGAAGTCGCCCTGAAGATGCGAAAATGGACATTATTCGAGTCGACGGAATCATTAGAAAAAATGCAGGTGTCAGTCTAGGAGACAAGGTTACTGTTTCAAAGGTTGATGCAAAGGTATGCACAAAATTGGTTCTATCCCCTGTAATGGCAAACAAACAGAAAGTAAAATTCGGACCTGGAATCGAGGGATTCGCTAGAAGAGGCCTCAACAAGAGACCTGTCGTAGCCGGTGACAGAATATTCATTCCAGGAATGACTCTATTCGCTGAAGCACTACCATTCGCTGTATTGCAAACTACTCCTAAAGGAATCGTTCAAGTAAATTCAGATACAGATATCGTAATCAAGGACGAAGCGATTGATGATGATGATGTTGGTCAATCGCAAGGCATTACCTACGAAGACATTGGAGGAATTGGGTCACAATTACTCAAAGTGCGAGAAATGATTGAATTGCCTCTGAAGCATCCTGAATTATTCAGGCGTCTAGGAATTGATCCGCCAAAGGGAGTACTGCTACACGGTCCACCAGGCACTGGTAAGACCATGATTGCAAAGGCTGTGGCTACTGAAACAAATGCACACTTTACTGTGATTAATGGTCCAGAGATTATTTCAAAGTATTACGGAGAATCTGAAAAGCAACTTCGAGAGATTTTCGATGAAGCAGCAAATAATGCACCTGCGATTGTATTCGTAGATGAAATCGACTCGATATGTCCTAAGCGTGAAGATGTAAGCGGAGAAGTTGAAAGGCGTGTAGTCGCCCAAATGTTAACTCTGATGGATGGCATGCAAGGTCGAGACAATGTAATTGTCATCGGAGCAACAAATCGCAGAGATGCTATGGATCCTGCACTTCGTAGGCCTGGAAGATTCGATAGAGAAATCGAGATTGGAGTTCCAGATAGAGAAGGAAGAAAAGAAATTCTAGATGTTCACACTAGACAAATGCCAATTGCAGATGATTTTGATGTCGACTGGGTTTTGGAAAATTCGTATGGATTCGTAGGAGCAGATTTAGCTGCACTTGTCAGAGAAGCAGCAATGAAAGCACTCCGACGCTATCTACCTGAAATTGACCTTGATGAGGATACAATTCCACCTGAAGTTCTAGAAAAGATGGAAGTTAGAATGGATGACTTCCGTGTTGCGATTAGAGAAATCGAACCTAGTGCATTGAGGGAAATCTACGTGGAAATACCAGATGTATCTTGGGAAAGTGTTGGTGGACTAACTGAAATTAAAAACAGGCTAAAAGAAAGTGTTGAATGGCCTTTGACCAAACCTGAATTATTCGAACACTTCGGAATTAAACCGCCTCGAGGAATTGTATTATTTGGTGCACCTGGAACTGGAAAAACATTGCTTGCGAAGGCCATTGCTAATGAGGCAAAGGCGAATTTCATTTCGATCAAAGGTCCTGAGTTAATTTCGAAATGGGTTGGAGAATCTGAGAAAGCGATTAGAGAGATTTTCAAGAAAGCCAAACAATCCTCTCCTTCGATTATTTTCTTAGATGAATTCGAATCAATCGCAGGCATGCGTTCTTCTAACTCTCAGAGCGGAGGATCTGATGTATCGAATCGCGTCGTAAATCAATTGCTGGCTAGTATGGACGGAGTTGAGAGCCTTGATGGAGTGATTATTGTAGCTGCTACAAATCGACCTGAAATGATTGATCCTGCGCTATTACGAAGTGGTAGATTCGAAAGAGTGCTGCACGTCCCTCCTCCTGACAAAGCTGCAAGAGAGACTATCATGCAAATACATTCCAACGGAATGCCATTGTCATCATTCTCGATGAAGGATGTATTGGGTGGAATGGAAGGTTTCACCGGTGCCGATATTGAAGCAGTTTGCAGAGAAGCGGCATTAATTGCAATGCGAGCAGGTAAGAAAAAGGTCAACAAGGGGCACTTTGAAGATGCCATTACTAGAGTTCGTCCAACTGTAACTCCGGATATGCTTGAGTATTATTCAAAGATGGAAGAAAGACTTACATCTGGACTTTCTAACATCAAGCGTTCGAGAGACACCGGATACGGCATGGAATCAATGTAATTCTTCTGAAACGCCGGTTGATTGAAGTGGCTGAGGCTATTGCATCCATTCAAGGGAATATACCATGTCCAGTTTCAGCGGCGAGTATCTCAAACGTCCCGTAGTTGATGCTAACGGCGACCTTTTTGGTCACTTGGTCGATATTGTAATAGAACCAAGAAGTGGAGAAATTGCTGAAATTTTAGTTGATGTTGTATCCGAAATTGATGTTACAAAATTACCTTGGCCAACTGAAGATGGTTTTTGCCATGTACCTGCCCAAGAAATAGCACAAATAGGCTCTCGTATCATGCTTAGACGATGAGCAACTAATTATCATCTAAACGCAACCTTCTAAACCCATACGATAGCGTCGGTTGTCTGTATCTTGTACTAGGGGGGAATCAATGGACGAAAAACCGCGCTTCAACAGAAAGAGGTTAGCTCTTCAGTTTGCGTTCTGGTTTGTACTCCTAATGCTCCTGTCAACAGTTGTATCTCAAGTCATCAATATTGGAAATGATGACGGCCTATCTGCATACGGTGATGATTGGGATGACATGTCTGCATTCCGCAAAGATATCAACGATATGGGAATCGAAACCAAATCATTGGTTTCCTCACCGCTGTTGTTGGCAGATATTGAAGATCCTGCAAATACAACATACATCATTGCAGGTGTTGAAAGAGACACAATATCTCTACCACAATTCTCTTCCGATGGATTCCTAACGTTTGCTGACGAGGACGGATATTCTCCTGCCGAAGTAGATGCTATCAAAGAATTCGTATTTGCTGGAGGCGATGTGTTGGTCATGGATGATTTTGGATACTCTTCATCCATAGCTGAGGCGTTTGGTGTTAGATTCAAAGGAGTTCAATTGTATGATACTGTTTATGTCACTGAATTGGATTACAACTTCGTATGGATGTGCGTCCAAGAAAATCCTTGCGGCATGAACGGTACTTCACTAGACCCTAGTACAGTAGAAAATCACAGCAGGTGGTCTGTGCGAGACTCCGGAGCTCATGTTTGTGAGATTTACAATGGTAGATCTATGCCGAAGTCTGAGGCGGGAGTTTGTGAACAGCATTGGAAAGATGGTGGAATTGAATACAATTCATCTTACCAAATATTACTGAATAACATCACTGGAATAGATGTTGTAAAAGGCGCTAAAACTGGCATGGGTGCAACTCAGATTAGAGCTGTAACTTCTGCAGATGCATCGATTGATGTAAATGGTGATGGAGAGATTTTAGTTGGATCTGAACAAAATTCAGAAACACCAGATCTGTCTGGTCAATTCAACCTGTCAATCGAGGTTTGTATTTCACAGGATTGTAATTTTGCCAATGGCGGAAGAATCACATTTATTGCTGATGGTTCCGCTTTAGCCAATGTAATGTATGATTATGAAGCATACAACGATGGCAAGTATGGTGAAGCGGATAAACCGATTCCTAGAAATGATAATCGAAAATGGGCTTTGGATTACATTGCAGAGTCACTTGTTGACCCATTCGCTGATTTGAATGCTACAGAGGTCCCTGAACCTGCTCCTAACGCAATGGTGATTTTTGATGAAAGTAGGCACATCCAACCAAGTATTGCTTCTGAATCTTACAATACAATTTACTTCTTACTGGTGTACTTCACTGGAGAAGGTTTAGCAATGTTACTTCTGTTCATAATTTTGTTCATCGCATTCGAAGGAGTACTTCTGAAAAAGAAAGATCCTGAACCATGGCGCCATGTTTTCAGTATCATTTACTACGGGTTTGGTGATGCTAATAGATACACATATTACGCAAAATCAAACAAAATCAAACAAGTATTCCTTTCAAAAGTTCGAAACCAAAATGGTTTGACTAGAGAAGAGTTCGATTCATTACCAGCGAGAGAACTACAGGGCATGATACAAGACCCAGTTCTAGTCAAATTCGTATTTGAAAACCGCAATTATTCATTGGAACAGACCGTGGCAATTGTAAAACGAATTAAGGTCTGGGGAAGAACATGAGGTGGATATAATGTGGACACGTAAAGCTGCATTTACATTCACTGGTGGAATCGCTTTGATTCTGATTGGAATGATGATTTCGAATCACCAAATGATGATTCTAGGTCTTGCTTTCATTGCATTCATTGTAGTGAATTCGTGGGTTAGCGGCCATGGAGATGTAGAAGTTCAAAGAACACTTTCAGCAGATAACCTGTACAAAGGAGATGACTTGTATGTCGAGTTATTAGTCACCAATAGAAGTAGACGTAAGACACAGCAATTAGAAGTCTATGACAACGTTCCACATGAAATGAAACTGCGAAGTGGACTGAATCAAATGCGCCTTAACCTCAAACCTGGAGAAAGTGCAAGGATTCGATATGTCTTGCGTTGCCCGTTGAGAGGACACTACTCCTTAGGCCCAGTATCCCTTAGATACCGTAACACATTCAATCTATCAATTGATGAAATGTATGTAGACCACCATTCTGACATTATCATCTTCCCGCAAATTCGTGATGTTGAAGAGGCATTCATTCGTTCTAGAACTGCGAAGATGTATACTGGTGCAACCACTCTAAGAACACCAGGTCCTGGAACCGAATTCTATTCCCTGAGAGAATATGTGCCCGGTGATCCATTCAAGAATATTAATTGGAAGGCGTTTGCAAGAACTGGAGACTTGATGATTAATGAAAAGTGTCGTGACGCTGTCACAGATCTATACATTATTCTTGACAGTCGAGATATTGCAAGAATTGGAACTGTACTAAAGAATCCATTAGAGATGGGGACTGTTGCTGCTGCAAGTCTAGCCTCGTTCTTTATCAAACGCCGTGACTCGGTTTCTCTAACTATTTACGATGAAAAATTGTCATTCTTACCTCCAGATACCGGTGATAAGCAGTACTTCAAGATCTTATCATCTCTAGCAGGTGTTGCACCTAGAGGCACCATGCCTTTGCAGGCAGTAACCAACAGTCTGGCTGCAAGATTTAGTAGAGGCAGCCCTGTATTCATCATATCATCTTGTGAGGGAGACGGTACAGTTCCGTCTGCAGTAAGAGATCTGGTTGGAAGAGGACACGAAGTAACTGTTCTTTCACCATCATCAATCGATTTCGAAAGATTGGTTAGCCGTATTCCTAGAATGTCTTACGAAGTTCTCAAACTCGAAAGACAAAACAGATTGACATCATTGGCTGGATTTGGTAGTCAGGTAATCGATTGGATGCCAGACATGGATTTGTCACAAGCACTGTTGCAGGTGAGAGGATATTGAGGTGTAATTATGGCAGGTGAAGTTACTCCACAGGGTGAAGGAGCAAGAAGTCTCCATCTCCGTCAATTACGTGTACAATGGCAGATTGTTACGTTACAAGTTCTAGCTACTTTGGCATTAGTTTGGATGTACCTAGAAGTAGTTTCAACATATGTCGTAGGTAGTATTGACCACACTCTCTTGTTTGACAAACTCGAAGAAGGCTTAGGCGCCGACCTTCCTTTAGGAGATTGGTTAACAGGAGAAGGAAGCGATGGTCTAGCAAGATTCTATGTTCCAATGGGAATCGGTTTAGCCTTAGGTGGATCAATGGCATTCCTAGCATTCCAGACCCCTAAGTTTCAACAAAGAGTTAGACTGAGTATAATTCTACTATTGATTGTCATGCTTGCTGGAAGATTCGTGTTCAGTTATGCTTGGCAATTGATTAGTGAAGGCTGGAGCATACCTGGAAATGATGTCGTACGATTGCTTGAATGGCCTCTATTGATGTTGCTTTCATTAGTTATCTTAACATTCTACTTACTACCAATCATTACCGGAACTAAAGGAATATGGGGGCTGTCAAGAAGAGGCGTAGCATGGTCAATTGGTTTCATTCTACTCTTCTTAGGTATCCATGCAATTCTCACATTCCCATTGATTAGATCTCAACTTGGTAGTTATGGAGAACAATTGACCAGCCTCGAAATCATAGTTTCTGACCCCACCATATTCGGTTTGGTTACTGCAGAGCAACTTTCCTTGATCTTAATTGCTTGTCTAATGATGGTATTCCAAGAGTCGGCATTTGGAGTAATTCGACAATTGGAATATGCATATCGTTTACCCGATTCTTGTAAGAGAGACCCAGAATATGTGACTCAAATGGATAATTTGTTGAATGGGCATCTTCGCCACACTGCAATTTTTCTTTCTTTAACCATAGTCGCTACTACGATTGCATTAGGATTCCACTCCGTATTACTAGAATGGGTTAGTGGAATTACTGGTTCTCAATGGGCTGCACAAGTTGGTGAATCAATCGAGTTAACACTAACCTATGGATTGGTTATATCTGCATTATTATTCCTTGGAATAATGGCTCTATTGCGCTTCGTAATACCTTGGCAGAGATTCTGGGGGCTAATTGAATCATCATTCTCTACTCGTGACTGATTATTTGGTATGGATTGATTGTACCAATCTACCAAGAGCCTCTGTCAATACCAGCATCAAGATTGGTAGCAAACAAATCCATGATAGCCATAATAACGCTCCTGAGAGATAATCTTGTAACAAGATTCCGCAATATATGCTAGATGCCAGTAGAGCAAGAAAAACCATTTTTTCAATCCACAAAGGATAGATTGAGCCCATAATAATCCCTCAAAGATCGATTCCGTCGAGTGAATCTTCTAATTGCTGCAATGTAGAATCTGATGGTGTTGATTGTTCAACAGGATCGGTCTTCCTTTCCCATCTAGCATCGAGTCGCGCTAGTTCTTCTTCAAGTGAAGCTCTTTCATCGTCGAGCGATGGCAAAATTTCTTGATTTGATTCAACAATCTCTTCTTCAACAGGTGTTGACAACTCTTCCCATTCTTCTGTAACTTCACTAACATCTACCGCTACAGCTACTTCTTCATCGATAAGTTCGCCTTTCATCTGTTCAATAGCTGCTTCATTTACCGGTTCACGTTCTCCGGCCGGTACAGAATCTCTCTCAAACGGCAGTATACCGTCTCTCTTGAAATCCCACAATGCTCCCTTAACTTCGCCATCAACAAAACCGCTAGCATCTAATTGAGTTAGCAATTCTTCTAATGCACTAGTCGTTGCTTCTAACTTCACTGCAGACCCTGCATCACGCATATCTGCTTCAAGATGGATATCATCTAGTGCCTTCTGAATTAGTGCTCTAGTTTCACGAGCTAAAACCGGTAGAGATTCCGGTCTTCTAGTATTATTCATCAATGCTTGAATTTGACCTGATGGTGCACCGAGTTTCTCCAATTGCTCGAGCACATTCTTTATTCTTCGTAACATAGTAACCGAGCGATCATAATCTTCCAACAGATTCTCAAGATCAAGTACTAAGTGGGTAACAGTTTCTCCGAGTTGATGTTCCAATCGCTGTTGTACCGACCATCTTGCTAATCCTCTTACAGCTCCAGCTGTTTCAGGAACTTGCCTTTCAAGGAGAGACATTACCTCAGTAGAAAGAAGGTGGCGCGGAGTTGTTGCGACATGGTCGACGCACCCCTGAATAACTTGTAATGCACGCTCTACTGCACGGTCGAGTAAAGATACCGAGTAGCCAAGGTGTCGAGCATGTTCTAATCTTTCAAGAACAGGTCCCAATCCATCAAATTGTGCGCCATCTTCTAACAGTGCTTGCGCCAAAGGTTCCTCTGATAGTTTTGCTCGAAGTATTTCAGCTTCTTTGATATCAGAGAGTGCCTCTTCATGTGCTATTGCTAACGCTTCAGCTTGGTTCAGTAGATTTGATAATTCAGCTTCGGCTTGGCCTCTTCTAGCTCCCAAATCACCTAATTCGGTCAATACTTGGCGCCTTTCGTTCATCAATTCTCTCATTTCTGATTGAATCATTGACGCTCTATTCTCTTGTTCTGTGAGTCTGACCCTGTCTTCCTGAGTTCTTTCTCTTGCAACTCTAGACTCTGCTTCAATTTGCTTTAATGACAATTGTGAATCGTTAATCTTGGATTCTAATTCAGATAGCTCTCCTTGGGCTCTACGGTGTCGGTCTCTAGTAGCCTCTACTTGCTCTTCAATCATACGTTGACGGCGTTGATCATCATCGATTCTTGAACGAATGCTAGAAAGAGTCGCTGAATGTGAATCAATGTCACTTGACAGTGCTGCTTCCTTGTTTGCCATCTCCTCAATCTTTGATGACAACTCTGAACTTGCTTTGGAATCACCTAAAATTCTTGCAAGTTCTACTGCCCTCTCGCTTAACTGATGTTCCAACTCATTTACTCTCTTTGAAAGTCGATCGCTACGGGATTCTGAATTCTCTGCAGTAGCTTGTGCAGCAGATAAATCGATTTGCAATTGATCGATTGTACGATTATATGCTGCAATCTTTTCTTGGACATCTGCAGTATGTCTATTCGCTTCGTTGGCATTTACTTTAGCTGCATTCTCTGCTTTTTGTGCAGACTCAAGTGCTATTCTAAGCGAAACTATCTCTTGATTACTCTGATCTAACTGCAGTTCTGCTTTCTCAAGTTTTCTTCTCAATCCATCGTCAATACCGGATGATGTATCGATTACTGCCAATCCTTTGGAAGGAGTAGCTACTGAAATTTCAAATTCAAAGCGTGTCCTCTGCTTGCGAAGTTTTTGTAATCCTATCTCAAATCCATAAAGTTGGTTCATGGTTTGCATGATCAATGCTTGTCGAGATTCAGATCGTGTTCTGGTAGTTGATAACTCACTGCAGAATCCTGATAATGTAAAATCAGGAACGTTTCCAGACTCAGCCCCCAAGATTGTACCGACTGGAAGCCTATGTAATGACAAAATCCTTCTTGATTCGGTCATTGAACTCATTGCATCTACAAGTTTGTTATTGCCTGGGCCTTGCATTGCCACCGGCACTCCTTTCACTAATGCAACTCTAATTGCCTTAGATGACTTACCAGCTGAGAGATGTCCGGTTAGGCCTTCCTCTACGGCTGTAGTAAGCATTGAGATTATTGCATCTGTTCCGCCTCTTCCCTCTCTAACTACGTGGCCATCAGAAAGTGATTCTCCCCTTGACCCCATTGCATCTATCTGACCATCCATGAGAGCTGCAATTTGACTAATCAAACGACCATGTTCAACATCGGATTCAGTCCATATGGCAAGCGCAACATCTCCGGCCTCAGCAAGTAGCAGTGATCCATCTCCTGTGTGTAAAGTCCAATGTCCTGAACCATCCAAGCCCAAATCACTAGCCATGGCCTTCCTTCCTGCTAAAGTCTCACCGACTTGTGCTGCAAGTTTATCAGCACTGGAGGGTAAATCACCTGCGCCATCGATAAGCATACCAGAATCAACTGCAATTCCGCCTCTAACTTCAGGACGTTGTACCATATGTGAAAGAACTGCAGATAAATCTCTCGAAAGTAGCCTATCCAATGAATCTCCTGAACCAAGTAGTCCTCTGATATCCGCTGAATGTTCGAATGCTTCAGGAACCGTTTCTGCAACAGAGCCTAATGCCGATTGTGTCCAAGCCTTTGCGATTAGTCTGTGAGCATCGTTTTCTAATTCTTCAAGACGTTCTTTGGCTGCAGAGCCACAGAGCAAAGCACTACCTTTGCCCGGTTCAGCAATCCATCCAATGACTCGACCCGCTCTTACGATACGATGTCCACTAGCGGTGGATCGACGACCCAAATACGTCGTAATACATCCATGCTCGAACGGCATGATTGAACCATCACTAACATCAATTTCATCATTCACAGGTATTCCATATGGAAGATCGAACATATCAGTCACCTAATCACAGAGTTTAACAAATCAACATCGCATTCAATGGCGTGTCTCCACCTAGCGATTCTGCCACCTTTTTTGCCTGACACGATAAGGCTTGCATCTTCACTCAACCTAGTGAGTAAAAGAGTACCTTCTCCTTCAGACCAAAGTTCAAGACCTCTTCCGATTGCTTTACTTTTCCCAAGCTTTTCTAGAGCCTGGATCAATGTGGTGGCATAATCAACCATCGGTGTTCGACCTTTCTTGCCCACTGAAGCGACCAAGCCATCTCGTCGTGAGATGATGTATGCTTGGTCTGCCCCTGGTAGAGCAGAAAAACCGGCCAGAATGCGTTGCATCATGCGCGCTCAAGTGGGTTCAGGTTGAAACCGGCTTCAAGAAGTTTGGCTTTTTACAACGCCCGTAGGGCGATTTGTGGGGTGAATTGATTTTGCCAACAGCAAATTTTGATTAAGGCAAAACTTTGTACGTGTATTTCAATTGAAAATTCGTTTTTCCAATTGGTTTTTTTGACCGTCGACATCAAGCCAAGTACCTCTTGGAATCACCATGGCCGGCCTGTTTGAAGTCCCGAGTTGCGATAAGTGTCGCAATCCGGCAATTCACCACCAGGTTTACTCTGGAAGGATGATGTGTGGGTCACACTTAGCAGACAGCGTAAGAAAGAAAGTTTCGAAAGCGATTAGGGAACAACTTGTAATTCCCAAAGGCAAACATCTCACAATTCTTGTTGCAATTTCAGGAGGAAAAGACTCTGCAGTTTTGCTGGAAAGGATTCACGAGAATTTAGGTAAGCGAAGAGACGTTACAATTGTCGGCGGTTGTGTTGACGAAGGCATCAAAGGATATCGGCCTCCTTCACTAGAATGTGCAAGAAAGTTGTGTGAAGATCTCGGAGTAAGGTTCGAAACAGTATCTTACCCTGAACTTGGATTCAAAGAAATGGATGAAGTTGTAGGAAAGATAGCTGAGTTGAAGGATAAGAAAACCCCTTGCTCATACTGTGGAGTTTTCAGAAGAAAGGGAATTAACCATTTAGCAACTAGAGTTGGTGCAGATGTTATCGCATTAGGACATAACCTAGACGATATGGCTCAAACAATAATGATGAATATGCAAAATGGAGATCTCGAGAGAACTCTTCGCCTAGCACCACACACAAATACTCCGCTAGAGGGCATGGCACCCCGAATAGTGCCATTGAGGTGGGTTCCAGAACAAGAAATTCATCTGTACGCTTTGCATCGCAATCTACCGATTCATCACGAAGAATGTCCTCATGGAGAAGGAGCTCTAAGGTTCAGGCATCGTGAAACCATTGCAATGATGGAAGCGGACGTTCCTGGAACCCGGCATGGATTACTACGAATGGCTGACGACCTCAAGAAGTTACACGCTAAAGCAGGAGGTGGATTAAATTCCATCAGTCCGATTAATTGTCCAGAATGTGGACAAATGTGTAGCGGAAGTATTTGCAAAGCATGTGAAATGAAACGGCATATGCAATAATCAAACTCTGCGTCTTAGTTTTTCCATGAAGCCATCTGCCAACCCCAATGATTCTAGGGATTCGTCAATTCTGCCAGCCTTCAATGCATCAGTTGCAAGTGCGATCGCTTCTTCAGTAGATCTACGATCATCATCTTTAATTCCGATATTGCTAGCATCACACTGATTTCTCAATGTCTTCCATTCTTCTATAACGAATTCCAATAATTCATTTGCTTCGTCACCGGCTTTTCCTTGAGCATCAAGATCTTTAGTCAATCTTTCGAGAAGAGTTGCGGCATGAGTCCATTCCAATGCATCAACAGAATCTTCAATCTCTATCAGTCGATTATCCCATTCAGAAGCATCTTCTCTTTCTGACCACCGAGAAATAAGGTGCACTTTCTGTCGCAGTGCCCTTCGAACATCATCCATCGATTCTCTTTCGGCAATAATTTCCCTGACAATACCGTCTGCTAATCCTTTAGCTTGTGCATGATTACCAGATTCAAGTGCCTTTTCAGACTGCTCCAATCTTTCTGAAAGCATTTCTTTGTTTATGCCATCAGCTGATTTCAATTGCCTAGCTGCTTCATTCACAGAATCTTCAGCAATGGCTAATGCATCATCAGATGCGGCAAGTTGCTCCGGAATAACCATTGCAAACTCATACGCTTTTTGCGGTTTCTCAGCATACAATTTCTTCTTCGCATCAGACAATAATTCTTCCATGCTTTCCTGAGCATGTGGTGATTTTGCAAGTAAGGCAGCACCGATTCTAATCGCTTCTTCCGCCTTAGCCCACCACTCAATAATTTCATTCGCTCTTTTCTTGGCTTGTCTGAACAATGCTTCACCTTCACGGAGGCTGCCTAATTCAACCTCTCTTTGACCCATTTCCCAAGCCTTTCGAGGACGCTTTGCAGTTTGAGCAATTTCTTCAGCAGCGGCAACTGCATCCAAAGAATCTGATTTGATTGCCTCTACATCACCAGCAAGGGAAAGCGATCGCTCAATATCTTCATCAGCGTCATCCAATAATCGCATTCCCCATTTTGGATCACGATGGCCTTCTTCTCTTGCTGTCATTACCAAACTAGCGGCTTGATCAACTGCTGCGCCTTCGCTTTTCAAGATTAATATACGACTCTCTAAAGCGTTTAACCTAGAGTCGAATTCCTTACGGAAACTACGCTGGTCATCTTTTCCAAACCAATCAATGAATACTAAAATTAAACCAATCGTACAAGCTAGTACTTGGACATATGATGAGTTGTTATCGAAATCAATTGTTGATAGTAAAGAAGCACCTAACACAAATCCTAGCATCCCCATCAATGCTCTAAATTTCATCACAGCGATATCGCCTTGCAATATAATTCTACTAAATTTAAACAAATACAAAGACACTAGGAGAAGTATAGACATACCAACGAGTTGTGACAAATCACCTTCTAATTGTGAGATTGCAATAACCGAAATCGGTAGCCATGAAATTGTTGCAGCCGCTCCAATTTTACTACGAGTTTTTTCATCCATCACACCTAGATCTTGAACAAAAATTCCCCATGCCAAAACAATCAATGGATAGCCTAGTCCAATAATTAGGGGACCTCCGTTCATAGATGATTGTAGTGCAGGCCATGCCAACCATATTGCTGCACCGAGAATCAATAATGCAGAAATCCCTGATAATTTCTCAACTCTTTCTGTACGACTTTTTGATTCGGCTTGGATGGCCTCTTCCAAATTTACGAAACCATCCATAACATTGCCACAACCGTTTAGCATATCAGAATCTCGGTTGATTGCGGTTTCTAAGCCATATTATCGCAACAACTAGAACACTTACAATCAAAAATAGTTCTAGACCACCAATTCCGGATCCAGATTGATACTCACTAGTTGATTGCTTAGTAACCGTATTGTTATCATCGCCAAGATATGATAATTCTACTGAGAAGGTTTCGAACCAACCCATGTCCACCTCTATGGATACAATTGCAGTTGCAGACTGATATGAGCTAGATGGCCCAACATAAGATTCTACACAAGTGTCGCCGCTACAAATTACGAAATCGGTAGTACTTGCTCCGTTATTTTGCACGGTTACCCAGAACTGCTGCTTACCAGGTTCAATATCAACTGAAGATGATTTGATACTGATTATCTCGAGATTTTTAGCAATAGGAGGAGCGACGGCAATGCCGATTGCAGCGCCATCAAAATTGCCTGCTTCATCATAACCTTTGATGATTAATTGATGCACTCCGACATCTAATTCAGGCACCTCCCAGAATTGTACATCTGACCATGATAATCCGGTGTATTCTTTATCTGAAATACTAATTGAAAAATTAATTTTGTCAATTGAACTATGGTCGTCAAAAGATTCGGTTAAATTGAGCCGTATCTTGCCTCCCGGACGTATAGCAGAAGATGCTGTAACCCATTCTCCATCTGTATTCAAATTCTCGACAGCTGCAATGATTACAGGACCGATATTATCGGTTAAACGAATAGTCCAATTGCCCACTACTGTGTGGCCTGCATCATCGCTTACTTCGGCTGCTAACCAGTACTCAACTGGGTTACGAGATTTATGCCTCTCACTTAGGTTATCATTACCCGAATTTAGATTCGAGTCAACACTAAATGTCGTATGAAGAACATCGCCAGTATACCACCAATCTTGTGATTTATTGCTGGTCCAGTATACTCGCAAGTTGTTATCATGATCATCTCCAACCATCAAATCCCATTCGAAATATCCAGGAGGAATCTCTTGGATTTCGTCACTGGCATTTATCCAAGGAGATCCTCCGTCAAGAATGAAACTGCCGTTCCAAGTACCGTTTAATCCGCCTTCATCAGTACATATCACAGACACTGGCAAGAGGGAATCAACTGGGTAAGAGGAGAGGTTCACTCCTAAGTAATCTGTCGAGCCTGAAATATTCCATTCACATTCATGCGTTGAAAACGGCGCATCGTCGATAATTACTTCGAAGTCATAGGAGGTAGATTCCCAGGGTAAAGCATAACTTTCGTTCAACGAAATTATCGGTGCTGAATTGGGACCTAAAGTGATGATGTAATATCCACTTATTGAGGTCCCATCTCTATCTAATGTGAAATTTGCAGTTGTACCATCTATCCATTCTTCTAACGGACTAGAAACATACTGCCAATCCCCATCAGTTGCTATTGTCAAAGGAGTTGTTTGACGCAGATCGTTTTGGAACGGAACTTCTAATCTGAGTAGGTTGATATGTGATCTTGATGAAGATATCGTGCCTGATTCATTCCACCCCCAATATCCATTTGACAAATCGATATCTGCCTCGATATCTATACTATTGAACAAAACAACATCATCATCGATGATACAGCATAATGCTTCTCGACCATTATAGTAAACGATGGACTCTAACAGCAACTCCAATTCATTAACATCCCCTCCCAAGAAGCGATCTATTTGACTTGCAATCCCTGCTTGAACGCCAGGAATAAATGGCAATCCTAAGCCGGTATTGAAGATATGATTGGCAGACCAGATTCCTGTGACATTCTTATTTGGTTGAAGATCTGATGTAAATCTAAGAGTTGCACTTCCTACATCAGTAGTAGAATTCAACTGTAGACTTGCCCATTCAGAAGTAGGAGGCCAGGTTGAGTTTCCAGTAGGGATTCCATTGACGAAAACCCTTGCTTCCCATCCTCCACCGAATTCTCCTACAGTCAAATTTTTATCAACCCAATTCACAATTTCCCCAGTCCCAGTATGAATAGCTGAGATAGTTACATCGTCAGAAAAATTGCCATCTAGATAATATGTGGATGTTGCATTTGGAATCGAAATACTACTTTCAGTATTTCTTACTGTTGTTCCACCAACTCCCGTCACCAATATTGGTATCCCAACCGGAGCCTCGACTAATCCGTCAACTACTGATGATTCCCAGGCACTACCCAACACCTGAATCGTATGTGCCCCTTCTACAGTAAACAAGTCTTCAACCAATTGATATGCTTCTAAAACTACTGTTTTTTGTGAAGATGCCACAGGGGGGTGCCACATTACCACATACCCATCACATGTAGCGCTGGGCTGATACATCCCTCCATTTGGTTCATCCAAAATCTTACCAGTCCAAGGTTCTGTTAAAGTAATCTCACAACCTGTAATAGGGTCGCCATAAGAATCCTCGACTTCAACTAACCAAGTATCACTTTCTTCAGCCCAAACAGGCGGAATCAGAAGTAGTAATACCAGTAATAACGCCTTGCGCATATTTCCAACGTATCACCCATCCCACATCAAGCAAACGGAATTTCGCGCCCATATGTTCAAGGTCGGGTTAGGCACAACTCAATAGGAAGGGGAGCAATATGCCGGGACTCATCACCATGGACGACCTAACAAATGAGGAGATTATCTCTATCCTTGACGACGCTGAAAGATTACTGCCTGTAGCACGTGGCGAATTGTATCTACCATTGCTTCAAGGAAGGATTCTTGGAAACTTATTCTTTGAGCCATCTACTCGTACAAGAATGTCATTTGAGACCGCAATGAAGCGTTTGGGTGGCGATGTTGTAAATCTCGGAGATGTGAAAACATCATCCGTAGTGAAAGGAGAAACCCTCTTTGACACCATCCAAATGGTAGATGGATATACTGACATTATTGCTATGCGCCATCCTCGCCAAGGAGCTGCTCAATATGCTTGTGATAGTGCCAGAGTTCCAATAATGAATGGTGGCGACGGCGCTGGCCATCACCCTACCCAAACAATGTTGGATTTGTTCACCATTAGACAAGCACATGGAACTTTAGAAGGACTGAATGTGGTTTTGGCTGGAGATTTACGATATGGAAGAACTGTCCATTCCTTATCCCATGCATTGGTAAGATTCGGATGCAATGTTACATTTGCATCTCCTGATAGTCTGAGAATGCCAGAAGAGATTGTTAATGATCTGAAAATTCATGGAGCAGAAGTCGTAGAGACCGACGATTTACTTAACCAAATAAATTCGGCCGATGTAATTTACATGACCAGGATTCAAAAAGAACGATTTCCTGATGAAGAAGAATATGCAAAGGTTGCTGGAGCTTACAAATTACATGCCAGAGATCTAGATGATGCTAAAGCAGAGATGATCATAATGCATCCATTGCCTCGTGTTGATGAAATTCACCCTTCTGTCGACTCAACTAGACATGCGTGCTACTTTGAACAAGCTTTCAATGGAGTTGTTGCTAGAATGGCCTTAATGTGCTGGCTATTAGGCGTAACAGTTCCTGAAGACATTACATCAGAAGGAGGGGTTCTATGAGTCAAGAAGGGAATATGCGCAGAGTTACTGCAATCAAGAATGGTACAGTAATTGATCACATTCCATCTGGAAAGGCACTTTCTGTTCTGAAAATGTTAGGAATTGAAGGATATATGTCAAATCCAGTATCTCTGGTAATGAATGTCCCTTCAAAAAAGATGGGCTCCAAAGATATAATCAAAGTTGAAGATAGAGAACTTACTCAAAATGAATTGGATAGGCTTGCTCTAGTAGCTCCTGATGCGTCAGTAGCAATTATTCGAGCATATTCTGTGGCTGAAAAATTAGAAATCAATCTGACCGAAGAAGTTGTTAATTTGGCAAGATGTACATTTACAAACTGTATAACTACCAATCACAGAGAACCACTGCCTCACCGATTGGTAGTAACAAATAGAGATCCGCTAGAACTACGATGCAGATATTGTGGTAAGACCCAAGATATCGAGGAACTAGTAGACAATTTACTCTGAACTTAAATCGAATAAATTTGCTTTCCGACAAGCATCGAAATTTATCCATCCAGGGAAACCTAAGTCAACAGGAACTCCTCCAACTGTAACTATTATGCCAGTCATAATCAGATGATTTGCTAAAGGAGACTCGGACCATTCTGCACTTTTCCAACCATTTTTACCACTATTCAATTTAGTTGTCATTTCTTTACGTGCTGTCCATGAATTGCCATTCCAAGAATGAGTCTTCAATTGATTTGTCGTGATCTCAGGAGGAGCGACTACATTGTGGAATTTCACCCAGTTATCCTCCCACTTTCCAGCCATTGTATCAGCCCAAACCAAACCTGTTGGTTCAGATTCTGGCATTTTCATTTCACCTTTCTCTGCAAAATAAATTGCTAGCCTTCTGAGGTGTGGGTGCCTTGGATGATCTTTGATTGTTTTTTCAACAATATTAACCGCACTAGCATTCATTCCTCTATCCAAGTATAGTAATGCGCGAGCGGTTTGACCATGAGGCCATTTTTCCAAGTCGACATCGTTCTTTTTCACCCATGCTTCTAACTTATCTAGGGCAATGTTTGATTGTGACCAAAGTCGATACCTAGCAATGTCGCCCAATATGTGCAGTTTCGATGCAGGTTTATTTTTCCAGGCCTTGCTAGCTCCTGGTTCTCCATCCAGATATCTCTCAATCAAATCGATATTTTCTTTTGTTATTGGATCCAATCGCAACATCAAACGTGCTTTTTTGGATAGTTTTTGAGAAGGGTCTAGAATAGAAGTAACCCACCTTAATCGAGCTGCTTCAATATCTTCTTCTGATAGATAATTAAGACGAGGTATTGCTTCTGGGACGTCTCTTTGAGCGAGCGAAGCCGCTGCTAAAATCATACGGGCGATCTCAGCGGTTCGGCCTGCTCTTAATGCTAGGAAAGAAAGTCCAACCTGTTCTGCTTGGTCCCACCTACCAATTCCCATCAATAATTCCATACTGGCTTCAGTACGTCGAACAAGAGATAACCCCTCTATGCTTGCTTCGCCATGATCTTCATACAACAATTCCATTTTCCGAATTGCTTTAGACCATTCATCTGCAGCAATCAAGTCAGTAAATGCCTCGCCTTTACGGTAGATTATTTCCTCGATTGCTTCTAATTGAATTCGGTTTTCATTCGCCATAGCGTCAAATGTGATATCTCCTAACCTTTGGCCAGTCCTTCTAGATACAATCCATATTCCTAAGAATACAATTTGTCCACCGGAAGCGAGCATCCATGTCAATTCTTCAAGTGCGTCTTTGCGCATAACCTGACAAACTGAATCTTTCCATGTTCCACATTCTGCTCCCTGAGGAAGGTATTGTGAATCCCAAAATGTCAACATTGCTAGCGCTAACAATAACATTGATTGCCCAGCAAATCCTGTGAAACAGAAATTCAAAACATTAGCCTGTTGGCTCTTTTCACTCCTTAAAAGTCTAGAATCTGCAAGTTTTATTCCTCCTTTGCCAGATACATCGGCAACATCCAAAAACAAGATTCTTGCAACTTCATAAACGAATAGGAAACCTACGATTGCTACGTTCAATAGCAAGAAGAGAAGGACTATGGTTACCAAAGGAACCCTAATTCCAGATTCTGAAATATGTGAAAATAATTCGATGGTATAGAACCCAATTATTCCTCCTTCTTCCATGATTGAGTTCTGAGGCCTGTATTCAGGTAAGTCAAACACTCTCTGGGTATGCTCAAACATCGAAGGATCAATCGAGATTAATAGCAATGAAATTAGTGTATTCAAGGCAATAATCGGCATAGCAACAGTATTCAATCTAACCAAAGTAGCAATGAATTGTTTCCTCGCATTTGGTTTGTGAGGATAAAATGCAGATGGTTCACCCTTCGATAGCAATTTGCTAGACTCAGACAAAGCGGTCCATGAAGATCCCATGACACGCCCATAGGCTACGAATCCTGGGGCGAATGCTAAACATCCAATCAGTGCTAATTTGCGATCGAGGCCAATTTCAGCGAAACCCATTATGTACCAAAGTATAGTAAGTGCCGTGAACCAAAGTATTGTGATAGTAACACCTACACCGTTCCTGAATGTACTAGCTTCCTGAAGGGTTGCCCTCTTGCCACCTGTACGAGTGATAATCTGAGTGCTCATGGAGACGCCTGTTGAAATCATTGCGGGGAAAACAATCAGCACTAAGGCCATAGCAAGAGAAATCATATGGATTCCATCAGACCAACTTAACTGATAGAAGAGCCATTCCAATGCTAGTAAAATTGCACCCATAAGAGCCATGATGTAAACAGTTAATCCATTCCTCATTCCGGGTGATTTCAACAATTTTCGTGCCTCATATCGATCTGATGTGACAGTATGAACTTCGTATCTCTTCGGACCAATAGGGAATGCTACTTGCAAACCAGATAGACCTCTAGGAATCAAATATTCTTGGAATAGATAAGCCAGAAGCCCTGACAAAAATATGGCCAAAATTGCCATAGAATCGAATTCGTTTACCAATTCTATTCCCATTTCTTCGCCTCATTCATTCTGTGCTGGGACTAGTGATGGAGTTGCAGATTTTGATTCGATTTCTTCTACAAGTTCAGAGAGGAAAGTATCGAAATCAACACCTGCTCGTTGGTCGCCATTTCTAGCACGGATAGATACAGAGTTGTTTTCGACTTCGTCGTCTCCTAGAATTAGCATATATGCTGGTTGGAATTTTCTTCGCATCCTTATTTTCTTTCCAATTGTATCGTCACCATCATCCAATTCAACTCGGATTCCTGCTTCTTTCATCTTCGCAGTGACCTTTCTGCCATACTCAACTTGTTTCTCGGAAATCGTGAGGACATGTATTTGAGTAGGTGCAAGCCAAGTAGGGAATTTACCTGCGAAATGTTCGATTAAAACTCCACAAAACCGTTCCATTGAACCGAATGGTGCACGATGAATCATAACTGGGCGATGCAGTTCTCCATCGCTTCCTTTGTATTTGAGATCGAAACGCTCTGGAAGATTGTAGTCAACCTGTACCGTACCTAACTGCCACTCTCTTCCAATTACATCTTTGACGACGAAATCTATCTTTGGCCCGTAGAATGCCGCTTCACCAGGTTCTTCTGACCAATTGACATCAAGACTGCTGGCTGCTTTCCTGCAAGCTTCTTCCGCTTTATCCCACTTTTCGCTAGCCCCGACATACTTGGTTGAATCAGGATCTCTTAATCCCACTCTAACTCGGTAATCAGTCATACCCAATGCCTTGAAAATTACTTCAACCAACTCGATACATCCAAGCACTTCTTCTGCTATTTGATCTTCAGTTACGAATAGATGAGCATCATCTTGAGTAAATCCACGAACCCTTGTCATACCCGAAATTTCACCTGATTGCTCCCAACGATACACAGTACCAAATTCAGCTAAGCGCAATGGTAAATCACGATATGAGCGCGCTTGTGAAGAGTATATCTTGATGTGATGAGGGCAATTCATCGGCTTCAGCATGTACCCCTCGATATCACCTGCAGCCATCATATTGGATAATTCACCGCATGAACAGCCTTCATTAGCCAATTTTGCCATCATATCCTTCTCGACCAATGGAGGGTATTGAGAATCTTGATAGTAAGGGAAATGGCCACTTGTTCTGTACAAATCTAATTTACCGATATGAGGAGTATAGACCTGATGATAGCCTTGGCGAGTCAAATGTTCTGAGATGAAATTCTGAAGACATGTGCGTACTGTAGCCCCCCTGGGAGTCCAAAGAATGAGGCCTTGCCCTACATCTTCGTCTACATGGAATAGTTGCAAATCCTTTCCGAGTTTTCGGTGATCTCTCTTCTTTGCTTCTTCAATAGCCGACATAGTCGCCTTCAAAGATTCCTTAGTTGGTTCGACGATTCCGTAAATTCGAGTTAGCTGTTCTCTGTTTTGGTCTCCTCGCCAAAAAGCCGATGATACCGAAGTCAATCTCACATGCATCAATTTGGCTGTTGAATGTACGTGAGGCCCTAAGCACAAATCATACCAATCTCCTTGGCGATAAATTGTTGAGCCGGCTCCATCTTCCAATCTGTCATTGATAATTTCCAGTTTGTATGGGTTACTGGAGAACATTTCACTTAACTCAGATTCACTGCATTCGACTCTTTCTAAAGTATGATTGCGCCTTGCAATCTCATGCATTTTCTTCTGTACAGACTTCAAATCTGATTCACCGAAATCAGGTAGATCTGCGAAATCATAGTAGAAGCCCCTATCGATTGCAGGACCAATTGTTGGTTTGGCATTCGGATAGAGGGATGTTATTGCTTGAGCGAGAAGATGAGCGGCGCTATGCCTCAAGATATGTATTCCATCATCAGTGAAGCCAGAAATGCCTTCAACTGAACAATCAGAATCTAGAATTGTAGAGAAATCTTTGTGAATACCATCTACTGATGCTGCCACACAGTCATGCTTTCTTCCTTCAATATCCATTACGATTTCACCAGCCGTAATTCCAGCAGCGTATTCGTTTACTGAACCGTCTGGCAATGTGACAGAAATCATGGACATGGGTGTGCCTCCGCCCCCTACGGGGGCGCTTCTACTCTTCACCTTGGCGATAAAAGAAATCATTCAGAGGTCTTCTTCAAACGAATGTCAAATCGCCGATTACCATTCTACATCAAAGTCATCGCCGAGTTTTGAAGTAGGCTCTGCGAGAACTTCTACATGCTTTTTCTCTGGCTTAGGGGATTGTTTAGTAGCCATTTTTATTTCACTTCGATTATCATCAATATCTCTTTGACCACGGAATGAAGGTTTCTCATGAACTTTGACTTCTTTCTTCTCAGTTGGCGGTTTCTGCTCTTTCTCATCTTTGAGTTGATTAGCCCAAGCTCCTTCGAAACTCAAATCGTCTACTCGCCTCTCCATGTAGACCCGATGAGGGCGGCAATAAATAATCGGTTTGATGTATGGCTTACTCCTGGGGCGCAATATGCGCCTCGCTGTAGTCGTCAATCCTGATGCTGGCTTGGGTGGACGCCTAGGCTTCAAGGGAAGTGATGGCCGTGCAGCTGAAGCAAGAGCTGCTGGTGCAGAAGATCGTGCTGGACCGAGAATGAAACAATGTTTAGAGCGACTTTCTGAATTGGCAAGAATGCCGATTGAAATTATCTCATGGGATGGCAGAATGGGAGGAGATTGGATCCCGGGAGAGTATACTTCCACCGGTAAAACTCCAGAGATAACCGATGCAAATTCGACTGCTGATTTCATCAATTCACATGAACCAGATCTGTTCCTCTATGCAGGAGGAGACGGGACTACGAGAGATATTGTCGAAGCATTAGGTGACAGAGAGACACCGATTGTCGGAGTTCCGGGTGGGGTTAAAATGCACAGTGGTTGTTTTGCAACCACACCGAGGTCTGCAGCAGAAGTTGTTTGGTCATTCGTTACCGGAGATTTGATGATTGCGAGAACTGAAGTTATGGACTTGGATGAAGAAGTCTATCAATTGGGAGAATGGAAAGTTCGAATGTATGGAGAAGCATTCACACCAGCAAGTCCTAGATGGATGCAAGGTGCCAAAGAACAAGTCCAGCGTGAAAGTGAGAGTGAAACTCTAGAAGCTATGGCATCGCATATTCAAAGCCTAGTCGAAGACAATCCAGATTTGATGATTGTCTGGGGCAGTGGTGGAACACTTAGACAAATGTGTAAAGAGTTAGGTTTCGATTCAACCTTGCTTGGTATCGATATTCAACACAATGGCAAAATGTTCCATGATCTGAATGAGCAAGGTATTCTACAACACATCAATCAACACAATGGTGCTAAGTTACTTCTTCTTTCACCGATGGGCGGTCAAGGATTCCTTATTGGACGAGGTAATTTGCAGTTGTCCCCTGATGTATTGAGAGCATTGGTATCGAAAATA
>MDTG01287713.1_pt1 | contig 23402 bp, 21 predicted proteins | sample 811421 | NCBI WGS metagenome assembly MDTG01 (sample SAMN05326645, study PRJNA326480) | marine metagenome | isolation source: seawater | place: Pacific Ocean: South East | collected 2011
AGAAAAAGAAGAAGAAAAAGAAGAAGAAGAAGAAGAAGAATAAGAAGAAAAAGAAGAAAAAGAAGAAAAAAAAGAAGAAGAAGAAGAATAAGAAAAATAAGAAGAAGAAGAAGAAGAAGAAGGGGAAGAAGAAGAAGAAGGGAGAGAGAGAGAGACTCAGGAAAAAGACCTCCCCGCTCGCGTCTATCGACGAAAATAGAGAGAGCGCCTCGAAATTGAGGAAAAAATTGAGGAAAAAATTGAGGGAAAAAAGGAGGGCAAAAAAAAGGAAGAAGAAGAATGGATGTGCATGATGGTCGTAAATTATTAAATATAGTGGTATTAGCAAATGATTAGGACTATAGAAAACACAAAGAGGAGATGAGAAGCGTATTATTTCGTGGACTCTTTCAAATACGCGATCAAATCCGCTCTGTCTTGCGGCTTCTTCAACCCCGCAAAGACCATCTTCGTTCCGGGAATGTACTTCTTCGGGTTCAACAAGTAGTCGTACAACGTCGACTCGTCCCACTTGACGCCTTTGTTTTTGTTCGCCGCAGAGTAGGAGAAACCTTCGGTAGTCCCGGAAACGCGACCGAAAAGGCCTCCTAAGTTTGGTCCCTGTTAATTTTGTGTTTGAATGTGAGAAAAATATGTCGCGCGATTGAGTTTTCGTGCTCTTTTTATCGAGTCTGTTTCGTTCGTCTTCTTCGTTTTCCGCTCTGCCTTTTCCCCGAACTCGATAACGTTACCGACTCCATCGAACGACGAATTCCAATCGCGAGTAGCGTAAAGAAAGAGGCGCCGTAAAGACTCGATCTGATGGTTCAAAACGCCCAAGGCGCGTCCAACGTGTACCACGAACCGCGATCTCATCCATTCCAGTTCGTTTGTGTCCAAAAGACACGCGTAAACGTACCTGTTTGTGTCCTCCCCCCGGTTCCGCGACGTGGCACTGCGCGCACTTCGTCTTGAAAATCTTCGCGCCTACACGCACGAGATCGAGAGATGAGAAAGAATGCGTCAGTATAACGACGAGATCTTGTCTGCAACGCGCGCTCTGCCACGAAGCCAAATCGCACGAACTCCTTCGCGAAGACAAGAAAGCGTACCTTTCGCGACGTCTCCGGCTGGTGCTTCTGCAAAGGAAGCCATCGTCGAGTCTTTTTTCTTTTTTTTTGTGCGGTGCCGCCACCCCCACACACAACACTTTCTCGATTTTTCGACAAATGACAAAAACCAACTCTGATGTGAGCCACGAATGAGTGGGAAAATCCAACCAAATGCCAAAACACTTTTGAAAAAAACAAACAAAGACACCCATGACCCACCCCGATGATAAAAATGATAAAAATGATGCTCAATCAAGGAGGGAAGAGTCGTGTTTTTACGACGAAGAAAAATGTCCATTTTGCAAAGCGCGTTCCACATCAGAGAAAGAAGAGGAAGACGACGACGACGACGACGACAAAGAAGAAGAAGAAGAAGAAGAAGAAGAAGAAGAAGAAGAAGAAGACGAGGAATGTCTTCGAACAAAACCGCCGCGGGCGTGGACAACACGACGAGAAAGAAATGGGACAAATCCGAATACGCCGCAAAAGCTTTACAACGCGTGGAAGACGAGAAGAAACCGAAAGCGTCTGATTTTGGTTTAGTCGTCAAACAACCTCTCTCCAGAGAGAACATGATCAAAAGAGACTTTAAAAAAGACTTGGAAAGTAAAGTAGGCACGGTAACGCTCGTAAATCCAAACACCGGAGAAGGATCTGGTTTTAGATGCAAGGAAACTGGGGTGATTTTACACGATTCATTGAGTTATTTAGACCACATCAACTCGAAGAAAACGCAGCGAGAACGAGGAATATCGATACACGCAGAACGGTCGACGGTGGAACAAGTCAGGAATAGATTTGCGCTGCATAAAAAAAGGAAAGAAATGATTAAGCGAGGGGAAAACCCGGACGAGAGTATAGATACGGAGACGGATTTGGTTAAAAGGATTGAACACGCGACGAATAAAGAACGGGAAGAAGCCGAGGCAAAGAAAGAGAGGAAACGTTTGAAGAAAGAGGCGAAGAAAATGGGGAAAACGAAGGAGGAGGTGGAGAAGACCGCAGAAGAAGAGGAGATGATGAAGGCGATGGGCTTTAGCGGATTTGGAGGTAAAAACTAAAACGTATGGTTATAGTAGGAGTAGTAGGAGTAGATAAAAAAATAGTTTGATTGTAGTTAGATTTTGCCGCCATGTAGATTCTATTTTAATTAGTTAGTAGTTACGAGTATTTCTCTACACTTATAATATACAAATGCATGAAACGCAATCATCTCACAAACGCTCGTCGCGGACGTGGTGACTCCCTCTCAAACAGTCCCGTCGCATCTTCTCAAATACGTTTCTAACGATCAAAGGATCATCCGTGACTATACCGTCGATATTGTTATTCGCTAACTTACGCACCCTTCGAGCGTCGTTTACGGTCCACGCGAACGTCTTTAAACCCAGCTTTTCGTTCGCGTCACGGACGAGTTTCTCCTCCTCGGCCATTTCCGATTGAACAGCCACGCAATACGCGCCTAACGGTCTGTTTATGCTCAATTCGTTGTACCCTTCGTCCCTCAACTCGTGGGAGAAATTCGCCACCGTGTACCCGACTTTGTGTTTACCGCCGTCGAATTCTATGAATTTTCTTAACATCGCGTCTGTTTTCCCCCAATACACGCACTCTTCGCAACTCCTTTTACTATTATGTTTATTATGACTACCTCTTCCACCCCCATTATGATTGCTATTATCTTCCGCAAAAACAGTCTCGAATATCTGTTCTGGCAACCCTGACCATCCGGCTTTCGGGTCGTCCTTTACGTCGATAGTAACTTGTTTAAAACCTCTATTCACGACTTGGTCCACAACCTCTTTAAACGTGGATATCCAAACCCCCTTTTTCTTCGCGTGCATTCGTATGACGTCTAAAGTCACGTCTTGTACTCTGTCAAATTTATTATTCGTAATCGCTTTCAGCTCTCTCGAGTGTAAACACACCAACTCGTTATCTCGCGTTCTCGAGACGTCCACTTCCACGCACTCGAATCCTTCCCTACTGGCGGCGACAAACGCAGAGACCGTGTTTGGAAAGGATGCGCCTTTCTCTTGCCTCACGCCGCCGTGCAAACCTCCGTGCGCGCAAATCAAAGGCATTCGTTCGTTCCTCTCTTCGCAAAACCTCCTGGAGACGTGTTTATCGCGTTTGTCGATGTGCGTTTGGTGCGTGAACTGATCCAAAGTTCTCATGGTAAACCACAAAGATACGATCGAAAACAACAACAACACACCGCCTGGGCCTTTCAACCAGCTCGATAAAAACTTCGGCGGTTGGAACCCGGTATCCTCTTCCCTCGCCAATAAAGGACGATACCTTCGTTGTCTTCGACCGCCGAAACCAAAACTTCGCTCTCTTCGATAATCATCGAAAAACCGTCTGGATTGATTGAGAATACCTCTCGGACTGATTAAAGCCACGCCTCGAGAGAACATTGATGGGGACGACGACGAAGGTCTGCTCGAAGGCGCGGCAGAAGGCGCGTACCCTCCTCCTCCCCTTACTCTTTGTCTCTGATTTGGGTACATGATTTCCACTTTGTTTGTTACGGGTTGAACTCTGTCTCCTTCACTCTTCCTCGCTCACAAAATTGAACGCGTGCTCATCCTCGCGTCTCTCTCACCGAGACAGCGTCAGAGACAGAGACACTGTCTCGGTGCCACGCGACGCGGAAGTAAAGAAGAAGAGGAGGAGGAGGAGGAGGAGAGAGCGAAGAGTGCGTCTCTCGTCGTCTCTCGAAAGAAAAAATGAGAAGAAGAATGATGAATTTTGTTTGGATTTCGTGGACGTTTTTTCAAAAATGAAAAATGAAAAAGAAGAACGAAAAAAGAACCTGCCAAAAAGGTCTGGTGTCTGGTGATAAAAATGATGAAAGACAAAAAAAGGGGGAAACCCATTATCCGTTGTGTGGTTTAAAAAAAATGAAGACACGACGAGAGTCGTTAAAAGAAGAAGAAGAAGAACACTAAAAAAGTGACACAACTTTGCCGACGTCCTCTTAAAGCGAGAAGAGAAGAAAGAATGAAGCGGGCGTTGGGGTCGTCTCGTCGGTGCGGATACCTGATGGAGTGGCAGTGCGCCGCTCGAATAATGTCTTCGGGTGGTCATTCCTCGGGAGTCATCGACGGAAGACGACAAGACGCGCATCGTCGTCGTCCGAGGGACGTGTCGCTTCGGCTGAACGAAACGACGTCACGCGCGGCGTGCGGCACCGCAGTTCAAGAAGAACCGCCGCGGGAGAAAAAAACTATTTTATACACCACGACGCACGAAAAGCTCGTCATCGAACGGCGACGGTTATTGAACGACGACGAGAACCGCAAGATGCGCGTTCTCGTCAACGTCTCCATCAGCGACTTTGGCTTTGACAAAATCGGAGACGTTTTGGCAATCTCTCAAGAGGACGTGCCTGTACAAAAATCAAAAAAAGGAGAGTTTATCGCGAACGAAACGTCGTTAGCGACGTTGAAATGGTCTGGGTTTCACCGAACCGCAGCGGACGAATTATATCACAGTTTATGGTCTAATGTCAACGGGACGAGGAATCTTCGATTGCCATTTCCAGTGACGAACATTCGATTTAACGACGAGATGGTTCAAGAGGCGTATAAATTGTGTGTGCCAAACGCGAGTATTTTGGAGTGCGAAGCGGTTGGTTCGGACGTAGACAAGTGTTCGAATTTATTGGATGAAAAGGAATACGAGAAATTTATCGATAGAGAGTTGGAAGAAGAGGAGAACGCATCATATAAGAGTTATCCGTAATTGTTTAGCAAGAGTGAAAACTTTATTTTTAAAGTGTATTTTAGCAGCTTATTTGTATTAAATGTGTGTGTATCTTAAACTAGTTTTACGCTATCTTCCTTTTCTTAGATGGTGTTGGCGACGGAGCTTTCGCTTTCGTTTTACCGAGACGCGGTGATTCAACCGTTTTCATAACCTCCACGCCTTCTTCGATAATCTCCAAATCGTCGCTCGCTTCGCAAGCCGCCGCCGCCGCATCATCATCCTTCTTCTCTTCTCCTTCGGCAACTTTTGGCGTTTCGCCTCTCAATTCAAAACCTTCCGGGAACGTTTCCTCGTCGAAATTTTCTAAATTTTGATGCACGACGACCAAGTCAAACCTCAACTCTTGACTGTTATCGTCGATGCATAAAATACTGCCAGACTCCAAGCCTAAACATTTTAAAGTTTTTTTCCCAGTTGCCGCGTACGTCTCCACCTCGTCTTCGTCCAAATCTGCCCCTTCTTCGTGCAACATTTCGTCGCCTTTCAAAACAGTCGGCTCATTTGTGTTCAACTTCTTCTTCAAAACTTTTGTGACAACGTCGGTTAAGGTCGTCTTGGACATGTCACAACACAATTCGGCGCGGGCATTCGAGCACACGACGCATTTTGGATTTTGCTCGTCTGGCGCGAGGGGTTGTAACAGCTGCTTTCCGGCGTTGAAGTTACCCACAAACGTGTATCTAGAGTTTGCCAATTTAATTAATCCATCATTTTTGCCTTCTTCCTCCACTTCTTTGAGATGTTTTTGAGCGTTTAAAATTTTCAGTGCTTCAAGGACAATCAATCCGGAAACGATAGCGTTGGTCGTAGCTACCGCGTGGACTATGTTTCCAGCTACGCCTTTCGCGTCAAACCTAGACATGTATTCGATGTCATAATTTAAGCATCTCAATTGCGCCGTGGCGGTGACAAACGCCACCGCGTCGTCATCGTCCTTATCAAATTCGCTTATTCGGTCACCCTTCTCGAACAACTTTCCGGCGGATCGAACGAAAATCTCCACCGCTTCCTCCATCGTCCATTTCTTATGCGCATCGCCGTATCCTGTCTTTTGTTCCTCGCCACACTTCATGAACAATGTCTCTGAATCCAACGCTTTTGGTTTCTTATCTCTGTTCGCCCACATATCCTCTCTCTCTAACAAATCCTTGATTTTCTTCTCAAAGACGTACGCGAACACTCGTTTCGCAAACGCCGTTCCGGACTCCTTGTCTTTCCTCGTAAACGCATCTCGTGCTTCCTCTTCGTCCAAATCGCTCGGATCCTCCTTGTCAGGTCCGAACAATCTCGGAAATAACAAATCGGTCGCGAATACGATCGTATGAACAAACGTGCTCGGCGTATCTCTCAACGTACAAATCGGGAACGACTTCTGTACCGGTTTCGGCGCGCACTCGAAACACGCACAATACTTCCCTCTCACGTGCACGGTCACTTGACCTTTATACCCAGTCGTCCCAGACTCAACTAAAGGCACGTTTGCTGATAAGCATAATCGATTGACGTGTCTTCTCGCTTCCAGATTATCTAAGCCGTTAAGAACGATGTCAAACTTTTTGAAAAACTCCAAGCCAAATCGCTCCTCTTTGACGTTGCCCGTGTACGCATCGATGTTTATCGAACCTTTTTTGACGAACTTCTCCACGCTTTCTTTCGCAACTTGACTTTTGCTCATGCCGACGTGTTTCTTTCTGAAAAGAAATTGCCTGTTTAAGTTCGACACATCGATGGTGTCCAAATCGATAATCGATATGTTTTGGAAACCGGTGAGGACGAGAGTTTTTATCAACTCACATCCGATGCCACCGGCACCGACCATTAATATGTTTTTACTCAAAGTTTCTTTATCGGTGGATAAAGATAGTCGAGGAGAGAGAGAAGAGAAAGAGGTGGTGGCGGATGTCATTTTTATGTGCGCATACAAATACTGACGAGATTGAGCGACGAAAATATTAAAATTCTTCTAAAAATAATTTTTACCGCTCTATCTGTTCTATTACATGTCTAAAACTCTCTCGCTCGCGTAAATGGCTTTAGATGCTCCCGTTCTACAAGCTAAATGTTTTTCTAAGTGTTTCAACACCACGCCGGCGTCCTTTAAGGAATATTTCCCGCGTTTCCAGGTTTTATAAAAGATGTTCCAAACGCCGACGTAATAGGCGTCGAGGCAATCCCAGACGGAGTTGAACTTTGAGTTTCGGTCGTTTATGTGCTCGTTTAAGAAGCCGTTTTCGAGGACGCGGATGGACCAACTGGTAAAGGTGACCCCTAAGGCACACATTGGGAACTGTTGGCCTGGGCAGCGGGAGAGTCGATGGACGGCGACGGCGTTTCGGCCGAGAGTGACACCGTTCGTGGCGACGTTATTTGCAGTCCCGTTACTCCCGTTCGTTTCTGTCGCTGGGATTGCGGGTGTTGCATTAAACAACACGAACGATACCATATTCGCCACGGCTAACGCTCCACATGCTCTCACGTCTGTGCTTGGATCTTCGCCTTGAAACCCGATAGTTTCCCAGTGCTTTCCGACCGCGTCAATTTTCTCCTCGCGATAGTCTCCTGTAAGTTTCGCGTACACGGTCAACAACATTTTCCGGTGCATTTCGTCCACACTTTCGTCTTCTACCTCTGCGTTTTCTTCTCCTTCTTCTCCTGTGCTTTTCTTTGCGCGCGTCGTTTTCTTCCTTTTCTTCCATTTTAGGGGCATTTGACTCAAGGCTAATATCCTTTCGCGTTCGTCCAACAACCGGTGGCTTTGCAACGGTTTTATCCGTGCTTTAAACGCGCTCACGATTCTATCTCGTTTGCTTCGTGGCGGCGGCGGCGGCGGCGGTTGTTGTTGTTGCAGCTGCTGCATCACGGATGGTCCCGCGTTCATACTGTTATTGCTAGTCGTGCTCATGGTATTCGTCGTCGTCGTCGTCGATCGGTCGCCTCGTGCCATCGACCGAGCGCGTTCCACCAACTCTCTCGTGCAATCGTATTCCAAAAGGAAATAGTCGAGCATTTCTTTCCTCGAGCGGAGAAGGAAAGAAGACGACGGGTCTCGTCGTCGCTCCAGCCCGTCCATCGCGTTCATTCCAGGCGTGCACGTTCTCCTCCTCCTCCTCCTCCTCCTCCTACTACTACCAATAGTGGAAGTCGTAGGAGTTTGTACGACGATTCGTATTATTATTTTTATTATTCTGTCGCTCAATTCAATCAATGCTCAAAATTGTCAGTTGTTGTTTAAAAATTTAATGTTGTTGTTTGACATTTGACATTTCGCCGTCGTCAAAAGAAAGAATATAAAAGAAAAAGAAAAAGAAAAAGCATCACTTCAACTTTCCTTTTGCGACGAGAGAAAGACGACCTTTGAGGGAGAGGGAGAGGGAGAGGAGGAGGCTCTTCTCGAGAGAGCACGCGCGTGACGGCGACGAAAAAAAAGGCGACGACGATGGGAAGGAAAAGGTCGTCGCCGTCCTCCTTGGGTCGAAGAATCGTCGCGACGTGTCTTCTGTCCGTCGTCTGTTCGAAAAGCGCGAGATTGTATTTTGGAAACGCGAAACGCGACGAGTCGTCGGCGTCTTCGATGAGGACGTCGTCGCCGGCATCGGGAAAGGGGGAGGATGAAAACGTGTTCGGGGATGTAAACGAAATACAGACGCCTTTTATGCGTTTACGCGATGAACAACGGTATACACACACCGGAGAAGAAACGACGACGATATCTAAATATATTTTAGAGAAGATGAAACACTTGCCTATGGATATATTATTGAATATAAGTGATTCGAGTGGTAGGAAACAGAGGAGCAAAACGATGAAAAGACAGTATGAAACGTGTGCTTTAGTTGGCACGGCAGCCGTCGTAACGGACGCGCAGAGAGGCGGCGAGATTGACGCGAACGACGCGGTTTTTAGAACGGACGATGCGCCGACGAAAAGATGCGAACAGTTTGTTGGGAGGAGAACAACGTACAGAATTGTGAGTACTAGTGGTAGTGGTAGTGGTAGTGGTAGTAGTTCTGCGTCATCGTCGTCGTTTTTCGAGAACATCGTATTGTCTGGCGAGGCGATTAAAGAAAAATCGATCGTGACAACGTCTTCGATGTCCTCATCTGCTACTTCGAGAAAAGAGGGAAGTGAGGAAGATGAAAGCGAGGATGAAAACACAAACATCGAGGATAACGAAGATCAAAGAGTGATTGTGAAATACACGTCGCCGTTCGCGAAATATTTGGTGGTTTTGGACGAGGCCTCTAAGGAGAAAATTCGACAAGCTTTATCCTTGACCGATGAAGCACACGAAGAGAACAACAACGAAGGAGGAGATCAACTCACGCACGCGATCGCTTTGGACGCGTCATTTGCGAATGCCATCCGTGAAGCGTACACAACCGTCGGCGCGGCGCTCAACGAGCTCAGCGAAAACTTCAAAACCCGCCACGCGCCTCCGGTTGGCGCCTACGCTCTCTTCTTCGCCCTTTCCAAATGCGACCATCTCTCCTTATACGGCATCCCGTCCCCAGACTCAAACCGATTAGAAAGACAGCCTTATTGGCCTCGAAAAACCAAAACCGACGGTAAACCGACGAAAATCGACATCTTCGGCGACCGGGTTTTCTACGGTTTAGTTCGGTTGTTTGCTTTAGAAGGGTTCCTCGACGTAGTTAACTAAAATGTAATATATGTGTCACATAGTGCATGTAGGAGAATACGCGCGCTTGAATGAATGCGCATTACTCGCGCATGCAGAGTCTTTTGTCCTATCGCGAAAATGGTGTGCGTGCCACGCTGCGTGATGCGTTCGTACGATATTTTTCACTCTTCAAACCATTTTCGATTTTTCTTTCTTTTTGCTTCAAAAAATGCGCTTTTGGAGACCATAGAGAAAAGGACAGAAGACAATGGGACGCCCAAAAGGGTCGAAGAACGTGAAAACGTTGGAGAAAGAGCGAGTGATGGCGTTGAAAGAAGTGGGCGGTACTCTTGTGGTTGAGAAAAGAGGTCGAGGTCGTCCACCCAAGAACGCATCATCATCATCAATTCAGAATTCTAAGAAAGTGGTTAAGTCGTTGTCTAATGCGACGAAGATAAAAGATGTCGCGACGACAGCAAAGACAAAAAGAGGCCCAGGAAGACCACCGAAACGCAGTACAAAAAACATCGTCGTGAAGACTACCGCGCCTGTTATTCGTAAGGAGTTTGAGTTGATAACGAGCGCGGAAAAGAAGAAAAAGATTCCTCCAATTCTCTCTACTTCTGACCCAATTGGTGGTGGTGGTGGTGGTGGTAGAGAACGAGGACGAGGTGGTCGAGGAGGAGGCCGAGGTGGTGGAAGAGGTCGAGGAAGAGGCCAAGGAGGTGGAAGAGGTCGAGGTCGAGGTGCTGGAAGAGGTCGGGGACGAGGCCGAGGATCGTCGTCTTCTTCTCTACCGAAAGATGACGTTTTGAAGAGATTAGTGCTGCAATCGCAAGGCGTGGTGAAGAAGAGAGGACCAGGGAGACCGCCAAAGACTCCAGTCGTCGCGGTGAAAACACCAGTAAAAAAAGAGGCTACGTTCATCCCTGAGAAACGGAAAAGGGGGAGACCGAAGAAACTATCAACGGTATCGGCAGCAGTTCTACCGAAGAAGAGTCCAGGGCGACCGAGAAAGAACGCGCACGCGGTGCCACGTCAAGTTCAACAATCATTACGTGTGCAACATGCGCCGTTTGTGAAATCGAATTCCACGATGATTAACGAAAACGTATCGAGAGCGATGACATTAACCATGGGTTTACCGTACGCGGAAAAGAATGTACCGAAAGAAGGTGCGTTTAAATCGGTTCGTAAAACGCCGCCACCGCCAAGTCTCGATGAATTCGTCAAAATGCCGTCGAATCGAGGTCGAGGGCGACCATCAAAAAATATGAAATCAGTAGAAACAATGACCGAGACGAATATATCGCCGCAACAAGGAATTGGGCGTCCTCCTATAGTACCTAATACTACCACTATCACCGCGACGCAATCCAGATGGCGCTTGGATTTCCAACGCATTCTCGTCACTGGAGGCACTCGAGGCATCGGACGAGCCTGTGCGGAGGAATTTTTGGGGCTAGGCGCCAAAGTCTTCGTATGTGCGAGAACGCAAAAGAGTGTAAACGTGGCTGTCTCGGAAATGAGAAAAAAATTTGGCGCGAACAAAGTGTCCGGGGTCGACGCTGACATCACGACGAAAGAAGGCCGCTCGAAAATTTTACTCATGTGCGACGAATTTTTCGGCGCAAACTCGTTCGATGTTCTCGTAAACAACGCCGGTTGGAACAATCGTCAGACAATCACCACTCAAACTGCTCAAGATTTCCAACAAATCATGGATATTAACTTTGCGGCGCCATACTTCATGTGCGCCGATTCAGCCGAAAGGTTATGCCGATCTTCGAAAAATCCATCCGTCATTAACGTCTCCTCCGTGGCTGGTTTATTATCCACCGGGTCTGGAGTCGCCTATGCCGCGAGTAAAGCTGCCTTAGTACAACTCACGAAAACGCTCGCCTGTGAATGGGCCCCGCAAGTGAGGTCGAACTGCGTCGCTCCGTGGGTCACCAAGACGGAGATGTTGGCAAAAGCGGTGAAAGCGAACGCGAACTCGTTGAGAAAGGCGGAGAAGAGCACGCCGTTAGGACGCGCGGCAGAAGTGATGGACGTTGCATCGGCAGTTGCGTTCTTAGCTATGCCGTGTAGTCGATACATTAACGGGCAAACTATCGTCGTTGATGGTGGTTTGTTGTGCGAAGCGCATCAAGGCGATTGCGCTCGAACCGGGCCTTTAGCTCGTTAATTTGATGTTGTTGTTATTGTACTGGTAATTAAGGCCTACATTAATACATTACTATTTACTACTACATCGCTCACTTGTATTATTATGCTTTCTCTGCGGTTTCTTTCTGTTGTACTACATCTGTGGTAGGTGCTTCTGGGACTTCGTTCGGCGGGTTTGGCATTGCCCCCAACGGCTTCTCCTCCGGCGCTGCTGGCAAAGGGTCGTCCCTCAAATAACTCGGTATCTCCCCATTCCCAATCTCATTCTCCCAATCTTCTTCTAAGTCCAACTCCAACGCGTCTAATTCGTCCATCAACCCGTCTTCGTCTATATCTTCTGGCGTCGTGTACGACTGTCCCAACACTTCTTGCACCTCTTCGTTATACTCCAACAAATCGGCCATCTGGTCGTTTAACGAGTCGATTTTATCGATATCAAATTCTTTCTGTTTAAACTGTGTCTTCAACTCCTTCGACGCCGCTTTCATCGCTCGCACCGTGTCCACCGTAGCTTTCGCGTTTTCTGTCGCAAAGGCTACGGAATCGATGTTGTATTGTTGCGAATACAATTGGTCTCGTTGGTGTTCGTACATTTTCTTTTGCTTTAAGATGAGCAGCGCTCTCTTTTTCACCGCGTCCTGGGAAGGTCCTGGTCTGATTTTTTTAATCTGGTCGCGCTGTTTCGCCAATTGTTGGTCGAGAACTTTGATCTTTTGGTCGATGGATGTCGCTCGAGTGTCAAGCTGTAAGGAATACGAGAGAAAGAGCGTCGCATTATTCAATTGTCAATTCAAATGAACCCAACCGAGATTCACCACACACGCACGCGCGCACGCGCGCAGACAGCGAGAGAGAGAGAGAGAGAGCGAAAGTAATCTCACCTTACTCGTCGTGTCCTCCAACGAAGGCGCTTCGATGGTCTTCTTTACTCCAAATAAGCGTTTCATAGTGGTGCTCTTCTTCGTTACGTAGTAAACTTTGGCGTTTGAGTAGTACGTACGTACGTATGTAAATAAAGACTTTGTGATTTTTTCTTCGCCTTCTGCGGGTGCCTCCGCAAAGCGCACTCACCGGTGGTGTTAAAAAAGTGGTAAAAATGAAATTAAAAAACAAGTGTTGACGCAAACAGAAAAGACCAAAGAACGACGACGACGTTCTGCTGGGTGTTTTTTTTTGCATTTTTTCTTCTCCCGACGGTTTCTTTACCACGTCACGCTTGGGGTGATATTTTTCCCTTTTCGAAACGGCAAAGGACCTCTGCGTTTCTGGTCGAAAAAACGCACACAGACGACGCACAAAAAACAAAACAACCAAGAGGCAATCGAAATCTTCACTTTTTATTACGCAAGCTACACTCACAATGTCTATCGCGCAATTAGGATCTACGACTGCGGTAAGTATACATTTCGTGGAATTAGATTTGCGCGTCGCTCGATCGATGCAAAGTTCGCGCGGGTGCGAATAGAGAGGTGGAGCGCGATTCGCGAGGGAAATCCGCCTAACAGAAAGAAGACAGATAAAAGAAAGAAGTGAAGGAAGGATTGAATAATCATCGGGCGAAATCGTGAACGCGGAAAGGGATGGTTCTTGCTCCTCGAACAGCGCAAACGACACCGACGAGTACAAAAGAACGTCGACGATGTTTTCCTCCATCGGTTTTGCGCGTCTGCGTGTCGTTTTATTCCTCGCGCGTGCGAGCACGCGCGAAGAACAGTCGCTCGCGAAGCGCGGTGACACATTCGCCCGTCTTCGTTTTTCTTCCACGAGAAGGAGTTTGTTTGAACACGTGTCCATCTTTTTTCACCCGTGTGCAAATTTTGGCCTCAAACGAGTCCACCTTTTTTATCCAAAAAAAGATCACATCGCTCACCACGTGACGTCTTCTTCTCTTTCCGTGATGTAAATACAGGTCAACACCCGCTCCCTCGCGGGTAAGAATTTCATCGGCTCCAAGGTGTCTTCCGTCACCAACGGCTCCAAGGTGCAAATGTCCAGATGGAAGGGTATGGACGAAGACATCTCCGATGACCAACAAGACATCTCCAGAGGGAGAGACATGGTCGACTCCAAGTTCCAAGGTGGTTACGGTATGGGCGGTACGCACAACGCCGTCATGTCCTCCACGGACTACATCTCCCAAGGTCAAAAGAACTTGGACAACTTGTCCGTCGATGGTAATAACTATTACATCTCCCCGTCCTTTTTGGATAAGACCTCCGTGCACATCGCGAAGAACTTTATGGACTTGCCGAAGATCAAGGTTCCGTTAATCTTGGGCGTCTGGGGTGGTAAGGGTCAAGGTAAGACTTTCCAGTCGAACTTGATCTTCGCCAAGTTGGGCATTTCGCCGATTGTTATGTCTGCTGGTGAATTGGAATCCGGTAACGCCGGTGAGCCGGCCAAGTTGGTTCGTCAACGTTATCGCGAGGCGTCCGACATCGTCAAGAAGGGTAAGTTGTCGACCTTGTTCATCAACGATCTCGATGCCGGGGCCGGTAGAATGGGCGGTACCACGCAATACACCGTCAACAACCAAATGGTTAACGCCACGTTGATGAACATCGCGGATAACCCCACGAACGTTCAGTTGCCGGGTCAATACGAAGTTATCGAAATCCCGAGAGTTCCGATTATCGCCACTGGTAACGATTTCTCCACCTTGTACGCTCCGTTGGTTCGTGATGGTCGTATGGAGAAGTTTTACTGGGCGCCGACCTTTGAAGATCGTGTTGGTATCGCCAACGGTATCTTCAAGGCTGACGGTGTTGACGAGGAAGACGTTCGCTGCTTGGTTGAACAATTCGACGGTCAATCCATCGATTTCTTTGGCGCCTTGAGAGCTCGCGTGTACGACGACAAGGTCAGAGAGTTCATCTCAGAAATGGGCATCGAAAACATTGGCAAGAGATTGGTCAACGTGAGAAAGGGTGAAGAAGTTACCTTCGACCCGCCGGCTATGAACTTGGAAGTGTTGCTCGAATACGGCAAAGCTTTGGAGAACGAGCAAGAAAACGTCAAGAGAGTCCAATTGGCGGATGAGTACTTAGACGGCGCCGTATTGGCTGGCAACGACGATACTTCCAACACCATGATGTCCTTGAACTAAACAGTAATAGGATGTTACTACGCGTGTAGAGTATGTTGCGGGTTAGAAAAAGGGGTGTTTTCTCGAGAAGACGGGGAAAAATACGGAGAGCAAAGGAAGCTCACAAGTGGTGTGTATTGGGACGTTCATCGTGCTCGGAAGGTGGATAATGCTGTAGAACTAAATTCATATATACATGTTTTGAATGAATACAAAACAGTACCTTTATTCAATTGTTTAAAATCTCTTGTTCATATACAACCCCCACGCCACGCAGTACTGCGGAAATTTGCCTATCGTGCTTTTTGCTGTCACACATTTACGATTTACACATCACAAAAAAATATGCTCCTCACGCACTTTTAGTCTTGTGTTCACACGACGAATAATGTTTCAAACGCTATCAACGCCATTGTTATCGGCAGTTTTCACCAATGCTACAAGATTGAACGGCAGTGGCGGCAAAAGACGATTTTCTGTCATCTCTTCGTGCAGAGCGTCTTCTTCCTCTTCTTCTTCTTCGGGAAGCGATGAGAATTCGTTCTCCGCGTCAGCGATTCACCATCATCGTTCGTCGCGACGCACGATGCTCTCCTTAACAGCCTCTCTTCCATTAATCGTTTCGACGACATTCAAAGGAGAAGGTGATTTTCTGTTGCCTTTAATAAACAACAATATTGCATTCGCAGGAGAAGAAAACACAGACAGTTCGGGACAAGTCATCCAAAACCCGCAAGATTTGGGCGATGGTTTCAAGCGTTTCTACGGCGAGGCAACGTCGTCCTCTTCCTACGGCGGCTACGGCGGGTCAGATAATAACTTTGATAAATTCAAGTATTACTTCGAAATTCCATCGAGTTACGAGAAAGACGTGGTGAATAAAACGGAGAAATCGACGAACGGAACCGACGCGAGGTGGGTGAACCCGAAAGATAAAAGGGCGGAGAAGGCATATTGCATAACGTTGCCGGGTTACATGAAGTTAAAAGAGGATCGAATGGGAACTTTTCAAGATTTAGCTCTGAGCGATTACACGTTGCAGGATGCGATTTACGTCGTAGATGGAGAACCGACGATAAACGATCGATATGTTGGGAAGACAGAACCAGATCAGGAAGGGAAGGGAGGAAGTCCTGGGCAGTTGTACGCGGATTATGATTTAGTCGGCGTGGATTCGTTCGGGCATATTTTTGCTACGATTACCGTGTATGGAGGGAGGTTATATTCGTTGTTCGTGTGGGTACCACCAGGTGGTGACGTAGAAGATGGGAAGAGAATGCGAAATAGCTTTCGAACTATTGAGAACGTGAACCAAGAGCAGATGAAAGCGGATATGGAATTTTACCGTCGTTCATAAAATTGGAGAAGAAAATAGCAGTCCAAATGTTGTAAATTGTATTTTCGCCCTACGGTATAATAATAATATTTTGTGATAATGTTTAAAGTATGGTACCACGTTACCCGGGTATGGTACCTAGGTACCATGGTACCATTTCATATTAATGTCATATTAAAAACCTTTGTCGCGGTATAATTTGTATAGGGGCATCCATATGCATACGTAATATAGGTTGAAGTTTTTTGTCGTTTAAAAATTTACTTAGTTCGACGGTTCGGTGATTGCATACGACATATTTACATCAAACCGATAATCTTAAACCACGGGAATCCGACGCCCAAGAAGATGGCGATATACATTATTGACATACCAAAACCAATTTTCCACCAGGTAGCCAACGGAACGTACCCGGCGCCAAAAAACGGCGGTGCAGAACCGATGCCGTAGTGCGTGGTGCACCCCATGATGTTGGAGAAAATACCCAAAATGATGGCGGAAACCAACGGCGGCGCGCCACAGGCAATCAAAACGGACAAAAACGCCGTGTACATGGCACCAATGTGCGCTGCACCAGAGGCGAACAAGTAGTGCGAATAGAAGTACAACAAGACAACAACCAAAAACGCCGGTTGCCAGGCCAAGCCCATACTACTGACGATTTTAACGACAGAATCCGCAAACCACGGGATCAAACCGTATTTTTGCAAGTACGCGGCCATCGCGATCAACGCGGCAAACCAAGTCAAAGTATCCCAGGCTGGGCCTTCAGCCAAGCACTCTTTCCAGGAGATGACGCCGGAAACGAGCAAAATAGTCAAGCCGTTCAATGCCGCAGCAACCGAGCCGATGCCGACAGAGGCACCAACGACCCAAAGCAAAACCGTCAAACTAAGCGCAAAAGTCATAATTTTCTCGTCGCCAGACATCGGACCGAGTTTCGCCAACTCCTCTTTAGCTTTCGCCGGCGCTTCTGGAGAATCTTTCACCTCTGGCGGGTATAAAATATACAACACCAACGGCGCGAGGATCAAGCAGATCAAACCTGGTACGGAAGCCGCTAAGGCCCATTGGCCCCACGTGATGGTAATACCGGTCACGGCAGCAGCCAAGTTGACAGATAAAGGATTCGCAGCCATCGCGGTGATAAACATACCCGAAGTAATCGTGGACGTCTGGAAGACAGTCGTCATGACGTAACTTCCCATCTTCTTCTCCGTCTTATTCGCCGGATCAGAACCGCACGCCACGCACAACGCTTTTGCCAACGGCAAGAAAATACCACCGGCTCTCGCCGCCAAAGACGGGATTGCAGGCGCCAAAAGCGCTTCGGAAAACACCAAGGAGTACGTCAAACCCAAAGTTGAGGAACCGAACACAGAGACGATGTAATACGCGATGCGATTCCCCAAGCCGGTCTTAATAAACCCTCTGGCCAAGAAAAACGCAATTGCAATTAACCACGGAATTTCACTAGAAAACGCAGAAAACGCCGCTGAAAACGGCAATAAACCCGTCGTCATGCTCACACCGAGGCCAATCATAGCCACCGCACCTAGCGGTAACGGTTGCGTGATGATCCCGACAATCGTTGCCACGAACACGGAGAACAAGTGCCACGCTTGCGTCGTGACGCCCGCCGGAGCCGGGAAGATCCACAAGAGCAAACCTGCTAAAACCGAATACCCGAGGTTCTTCACATTTGCGCCTTTACCGTTGACCAAGGCTGGGTTCCCGGCCGAGTTCGCCGCCGCGAACGAAACAATGTTCGCGTCGCTCTTACCCTTGTTCGAGTTGGTTCGTACAGTTTGCCCTCGTTTTTTGTTCAAAGAGACGGCACGATGCGCGGCAAGCAACACGAGCTGTTGCGGAGTCAATCTTTTCGACGATTCGATGGCGTTCGACTTTTCGTCTTCGCCGAAAGACTTTTGAACAACTCGATCGCCTCTTTTCACGGCGGCGGCAGCTTTATTCGATTTCGCGTTCGATCGGGCATTTAAATTCGCCGTCGTTTTTGCCAACGACGTTGCGGTCGCACTCATCGTCGCGGAACTCATCCTTTTCTGGTGTCAGTCGCTCTCGTCGACGCGGAATTCTCTGCGATGCGAACAACACAAACACAAAGACGGAGCGGAGAGAGAGAGAGAGAGTTGGAAAAAAAAGGAGAGCAAAAAGTGTCGCGACGACGACAAAAGACGATGACTTTTATCTCTTCACGTGTTAGTCACTTTTGATGAGGTGTGAACTCACCTTAAATAATTTTGGACGAGAAAAAAAGAGACACGAGAGAGAGAAAAAAGGAAATCCCGAAATCCGAAAGAGTGCTGCGCCGCCTTTATTTACTCACCACCACCTTCAAAAGGGGGGTCGATGAACCAATCAAAAACACCCACATTTTCACATTTTCATTTTTTTTGTCTTTTTTTTCTTGTTTCCATTTTAAAACCAATTTATAGATGTAATGTATATTCATCTTTCCGCACTCCTTTCCCGTGTGACTCCCGAATCACTCTCAAACGCGATATTCGTTAAACGCGATGTGCGCGTAAAGACGACGCGGACCACACGCAGAGAGAACGACGACGACGACGACGACAGTTGAAAATGACGACGACGGCGGAGAAGCAGAAGAGGAAGGAGAAGGAGAAGGAGAACGACGCGACGGCGAGGGCAAGGAAAAGAGAACTCTCGCAACGGGCGACGACGGAGCAAATCGCGAAAGAGATGTTCAGAAGAGCCGGAAACGACGACGATAAAACAATTGATGCGACGTTCGTGAATGTCGCGGCGGAGTACTTTCACAAGCACCAAAACTTTGCGAATAAGTGGTTACATTTAATCACCATGCCGATTTTGGTGTTTAGCGCGCAGTGTTATTTGCAACAGTATCCAATGTCTGTGCCAGAAAGCGTGGTGAATAAAGCGTACGTGTTCGCGACGACTCACAACATTCATCGTGTGTTATATATTTTCGCTAAACCGACGGTATCGCACGCGGCGTTAGTATCCTTATACATTGTTTACGCATCAACGAGAGATTTCTTTGCCGCAACGTCATGGCTCGTATGCTGGGGCATTCCGAGCACGATTATGAGTGTCGCGTGCATGCATTCATGGACACCGATTATGCCTGAAGTGATAAAATACGGATGGTTCGGAGGGTGGTTTTTGCAAATAGTTGTCGGGCACGGCGTGATTGAAAAACGAATACCGACTTTAGCTAGAGGCGGGGGAAAGCATTTCATCCCCACGTTTATAAACACCAGCTTGTATGCACCGTTTTACGTGTTTTTGGAAGTAATGTTTGGCGTTTTGCTGTATTGGCCAGAGTTGGCAGATGCGATAGACGACCGAGTTGACGAGATGAACGCGAAGGAGGAGGTTGAATTGAGGTTGAAGCAAAAAAAAAAGACGAGTTGACGTTCGATTCTCTCAACTCGCAATCATAACGAGCTACTGTTGTATGCATATTTCTACGCTAATTACTGCTGCATCCATATTTCTACATTAATTTTTATATACATGAAGAGCGATTGTCCACTTTCTCCGTTTTATTGTTGGTATTTTCACCTGCGATACGAGAATCGCTATCATCACTCACGTTACCCATTTCTAACTCTGAGTAAACATACTTCCTTCTCGATTTTACTATTTTGCGACTTAAAACTTCCAATAAAATCGGTATCAAAACGTACGCGAATACGGTGTACGCGACAAAGAAATTCAAGTTCCAAATATTTTCAATCGCTTTTCTGCCAAAAGTCATCTCCGGATCGTGATCGTTTAATCCAGTCCTTACGGCAAATATGGAAAACAGCACCGACAATATCGCGACGAATCTGTGCATCCGCAACCACGCAGTTCTCTTTACGTTCGTTGTCGTAGCGCCGCCTCCTAGTTCCAAAAATTTCGGCGGTCGAAAGTACGCTACGATTGGTTGTAACAACCAACAAGCCACGGTGATGGAGCCAGACATCCCGTGTCTGGATAGCATTAACCCCGCAGTTGTCCCCTTTTCAACTCGGTACCTAATGGCTAATATTAATGCGATGAGCACAAACACACCCATTAAACTGACCGTATATTTATGCACGAGAAACCAGTGTCTACCAAAAATACTCTCCTTAAAGCGACCGGCGTATAAGAGAAGAGGTGGAAATACGAGCCACGAAAACAACATGACCGCCCCATGTGCGACGATAGATTTCAAGGCATCGCTTTTCCCTTGCGAACCATAAACCGCTTCGTCGTCGGTTAATCCGTCGAAATGATTTATCGGTGGCGGGCTCGCGACACCGGGCGGCCCAGGCGGTATGGTCCGTTTTATCGCCTCATCATACTCCAATGTCACCGAATTAAACTTAAAAGGTTCAGATTCCCCGTTTGCTCCGGTAACTTTCACCTCAATGGGCCCTACATCTGCGTCCGGTGCGGTCCATATGTAATGATGCACGTTCGACCGGAACTCAGCGCCGTACCTTTTTCCGGCACACGTAACGCCGTTGTTCGACTGTCCATTCATTTCTCTCCCTTGCTCGAAAAAAGTTCCGTGTGAGACTGTCACCACCTCTTTATACGTTTTTGTACCGTTATGTTTTATAGTTATCGTCATTCGACAAGATTTACAATATTTGTTCCCTCCGACCGACCACTCGGGCGGTATAACGCGTTCCCGGTCGTCTTCTCCTTCCGCAGGATGGTCCTGCCCATCGGGATTGGTCCATTGCATGAAAAATGTGATCGACGGGTCTTCCGTCGGCGCCCCGTGCCCTTCACGTCTCCTCGTCGGATGTGCGCACCCCTCCATTAAATACGGGAACGCGTTTGCCGCGTACATCTGCCACCACGACGTCGTCGCGAACAAAAGGAGACAAAAACTGTTCCCCGTGGTGGGACGTTTGTGTCGTCGACCATTTTTGTCAAACACGCAAAACATCATGACGAATAATAAAAAAACGGAATGCTCGCTTCCTCTCTTCCTTCCTTCCTTTCTCTCTCTTTCTCTCTCTCTCTCTCTCTTCGAGTTCACGCGCGTTCTTCGAGTGGAAAAGGAATAACTCATCCGCGTAAGGAGGTCTTTTTTGGGTTAGTGTTTAGGGTATCATTCTGAGAAGAAGAAGAATTCTTTGAGAGACGAGTCGAGCAAACCGTTAAAGTGTGCGGTCAGAAGATGACGACATCATCCTTGTCGAAAATACCTTCGTGGAAGACGATGAGTACGATTACCAAGCATCATCGGTGTTCGGTTCGACTCGGGAGGGCGAGGAGCGGTTCGGTACGAAAGACGATGGGGACGACGACGATGACAAACAAAAGTCGTTACGACAACGTGCGTTCATTTTCGTTTTGTTGTTGTTGTTGTTCTTCTTCTTCGTCGTCGTCGTTCCGCGAGGACTTGAAAACGAACGAGGAAGAGGAGAAGGAGGAAGAAGAAGAGATGGACGCGGGAAAAGCGATGAGAACGACGAGAAGAGCATGTGTGCTGAAAAGTGGCGTTGTGGCGACGAGTGGATTCTGGATTGTGGAAAATAGGCGTGCTCGAGCGGAAGACGAACGAAACATGGCTGAAGACTATGATGCGTATTCGCAAACGTATGACAATCTGGACGGAAACAAAATAGTCGTCGAAACATTAGGCATAGACCAATTGCGGACGAAAATGTTTGAACGAGTGGAAGGGGACGTGTTAGAGTTGGCAGTCGGGACTGGATTGAACCTCCCGTATTATTACGACAAGAAAGAAGGACGACGAAGAGTAAAAAGTTTAACCGCCATCGATTTGTCTTCGGGGATGTTAAAGAAAGCGGAGGAGAAGTTTAGAGAGTTAGAGAGAGATAGTGCCGATAATAATAACGTAAAATTTGAATTAGCAAACGTGGAATCGTTGCCGTACAAGGACGAGACGTTCGATTACGTCGTGGATACATTTTCCATGTGCGTGTTTGAAAAGCCAGACGTGGCTTTACAAGAAGCCAAAAGAGTGTTGAAAAAAGGCGGTAAACTGCTTTTATTCGAACACTCGAGGGCGAAAGCGAACACAGCATTATCCGCGTACCAACATGCAACGAGTGGGATGGTGAAAAAGATGGCAAAAGGATGCGATTGGTCGCAGGACGTGGAGAAGATAGTTAGAGAGGCTGGATTTACCAAAGTCACGTGGGGACCATTCGAACAAGTGGGTGGGTTAATAGAAGCATTGGAAGTGCAAAAGTAACCCCCCCCCAAAAAAAATATCGCGAATGCTGCATAACTGCGCTATTTGTACCAGTGGTACTGGTACCATGGTACCCGGTACCCGGTACCTAGGTACCTGATATATGTAATGCTACTTTTCTAGATGACTAATTCTTCATTTTTGTTGTTGTTGTTGTTGTTGTTGTTGTTGTTGCTTTTTGATGAACTCGGCGATGGCTGAATTTTCGCTCGTATCCACTAAATCAAACGGCACGCCAAAACCTTTCGACGGTAACACTTTACCTTGCGTTTCTATCACCCTCACTTCAAACGCGATTTCGTTGCCATCGTCATTAGAAAGTTCGTCGTAGGAAAAGAGTAAAGGTAACGTGGCGCCGCCAAACGGATTGAAATCGACAATAAATCGCACTTTTTCGTTATCGCTAGACAGCACCAAGTCCATGCAATATCCGTTATTCAAGGAAGGTTTGCCTTTATTCTTTTCCATGGACGATAAACTCCCATCGCTGCAAATATTTTTGTGCCATACCGACGGCCGTACTTCTTCCTTCCAAAAACGTTCAATTGTCCACCCGATTTTACTCTTCTCGCTCGCTAAAAAGGGATAAAACGACGACACGTCCCTTTGAGAGATGCCCGTAATCGTCCCGTTTACCACAAATACTCGAAACTCCCTCGATAAATCCAACGACATCGAGTGCTTTCGTAAAGTCAAACTGTGGGAATGTTCTTCTATTTTTTCGTCCTCCTCTTCGTCTTCGCGACAACACGCGTACGCGCTCCCATCTAAATCGTGCGCCACTCGATCGCTCGATTGCAACAACAGCATCACCTCGTCGCAGTTTAAACACTTCGTACTAAACTGCGTCAGCCAAATAGCGTCGGTCGGCGCGGACCAGGTGAGTTTCGGATGCACGCTTCCGCCCAACTGTTGTATAGACTCAGTAATAGCCGTCAACAAACTTTCGCTTGGGGAAGACGAAAATTTTCTCCCTCTCCACTCGTCGTCGTCATCATCATCATCATCATCATTTCAGTTGCTCGTTAACCTTTTCCCTCCGACACTGAACTGATGATCAATAATTGATGATTGAGGTGAAGACTTTCAGAATAAAAGCAGATTATTGAAAC
>MDTG01107795.1_pt1 | contig 23401 bp, 19 predicted proteins | sample 811421 | NCBI WGS metagenome assembly MDTG01 (sample SAMN05326645, study PRJNA326480) | marine metagenome | isolation source: seawater | place: Pacific Ocean: South East | collected 2011
CAGATCGAATCCGCCGTCACATGGGCCTCGCAACGGGATCTCGATGTCGTCATCCTCGGTGGCGAGGAAGCCGACCGGGTGACGGATCTTCTCGTGGAACACGATGTCCCGGTGATCCTGAGAGGTGTCCACCGAATTCCCATCTCGAGACATCTGTCTCCCCACTCACCACATGAACTGCCTGCTCGCCTGCATGAAGCCGGCATCACATTCTGTATCGCACCGCGGGATCGTCCAGCTCATGTTCGAAATCTTCCACATCACGCCGCGACGGCAGCCGCTCATGGACTTCCTCGGGAAGCCGCCTTGAGATCGATCACGCTCGATGCCGCCGAGATCATTGGACAAGGCCACAGGCTGGGATCCATCGATCCCGGAAAATCAGGAACACTCATCGTCACCACGGGAGATCCACTCGAGTTGATGACGAACGTCGAGATGGCCTTCATCGATGGGCGTGAAATCGATCTTTCGAGTCGACACACCCAGCTTCGGGACAAATATCGCGAAAAGTATCGTCAGCAGGGTCGACTGAACTGACCCCGCAGAACATCCGGAACTCATCCATCACATGACTGATTTCACCACCATCAATCCTGCCAATGGAGCATCCATCCAGACATGGCAGTCGCTTTCGGCATCGGATCTGAACGACACGATCGACCAGGTCTCCGCCAGTGGTCTCACCTGGCGAGACACGCCGTTTGCCGAAAGAACGCTGCTGTTCAAGAGGCTGGCTGAATTGATCCGTTCCCGAACGGACGAACTGTCTTCCTTGATCACGCTTGAAATGGGCAAGCCGATCACGCAATCGAGAGCGGAATGTGAGAAGTGCGCATGGCTGTGCGAGTACTTCGCGGATCATGCGGAGGCGTTTCTCGCTGATCAGATGATGGAACTCGATGGACATCGAGCCATGGTGATCTTTCGCCCAATCGGCACCATCTACGCGATCATGCCCTGGAACTTCCCCTTGTGGCAGGTCTTCAGATCGGTCGCACCGACGATCATCGCCGGCAACTCCGTCGTTCTCAAGCATGCTCCCTGCGTCTTCGGATGCGGCGATGCCATCGAGTCGCTGTTTCGCGACGCCGGATTCCCAGAGGATCTGCTCAGGGCGATCGTGATCGATGCGGACCGCTCCGAACAGGTCATCAATCACGATGCCGTTCGAGGCGTCACGCTCACGGGCAGCTGTCAGACCGGTCGTATAGTGGCGGCTCAGGCCGGTGCCGCCCTCAAGAAGTCAGTGATGGAACTTGGCGGAAGCGATCCGTATGTTGTCCTTGACGATGCGGACCTTGATCTTGCGATCGACAAGATCATGACTGCACGGATGCTCGCCAACGGACAGGTGTGCATCTCGGCGAAGAGGTTGATCGTGACACCCGGTGTCGCGGATCGATTCATCGACAAGCTGCTGGATTCCATGAAGACATATGAAATGGAGGATCCCTCGAACGAGGCCTGTCGTCTTGGTCCTCTTGCCAGAGAGGATCTGAGAGATCACCATCATGCCCAGGTGAAGGAGTCCATTTCCAACGGAGCCGAGTGCCTGCTTGGTGGAACGATCCCCGATCGTGAGGGATGGTGGTATCCCGCCACTGTCCTGACCAATGTCACCCCGGGCATGGCTGCCTTCGATGGCGAGCTCTTTGGCCCAACGGCTGCAGTCATCCGAGCCGAAGACGAGGATCATGCGATCAGACTTGCCAACCAGACGAGATTCGGACTCGGTTCCGCCGTCTTCACCAGTGATCTTGAAAAAGGCGCTTCAATCGCCAGAGATCGAATCGAGGCCGGTCTCTGCTCGGTGAACGATTTCGTCCGAAGCGATCCGCGACTCCCCTTTGGAGGCATTCGCGATAGTGGCTATGGACGCGAACTGGGCCAGCTTGGCATCTGCGAATTCGTCAACATCAAGACGGTCGTCATGTCCTGAGGTCCGACCAAAGGTCGTTTCAGGATCTCTTGTTTGTGCCGTCGTTGGTTCGTGCTACTCTTCAAGCAGGAGAGAACCAATGTTCATTCTGGAAGCAGCCGTCATTTTGCCCATGGTGATCGGGATCGATCTCCAGATCCAACCGTCACAGAGCTCGATCTCCATCGATTCGGAGACCTCCATCGCGAACTCCGGAAATCTCACCGGGAACCACGATTCCGAATCCAACCCCGATGGGACGATCACGATCCCGGGCTTGTGGGGCGGGAGCGGCAATCAGGAAATCCCGATCGCCTTTGATTCCGGCACTTCCATCAACGGCTCGAGCAACCCCACCGGATTCATGGCGGTGGAACCCTTCGTCGATCAGGATCTGGCCGTTGTCTACGGCCTCTCGATGGACCTGCTGAATACGTCGACCATTCCACTGACTCTCACGGCCACTCTGGACTACCAGTCCTTTCACACGGTCAATCCAAATGCGGTGTATCCGGGCGGCATACCGATCGAACTGCCGCTCGCCGAGCTCTCCCTCGACTCCTGCCTGGTCGAGCAGACACAAAGCACCACTGGGACATGGGTATCCATCGGGGATGACACGTTCTCCCTCGATGCGATCGTTCCGGTCCTGGTGAGCATGGAGGCGACGTTTGAAGGGCAGCCACTGCCGCTGGCTCCGGTGAATGCGGTCTTGGCGATCAGTGGCGAGTTGGAATACACGGACAACGGACCCAGACTGGAACTGTCCATTCAGATCGACGAGGGGGAAGTCGTCGATCTGCCAGGTGACAATCCACTTCCTCCATTTCCGTTCTCGATGCCCACCATTGTTCCACCGGGCAGCTTCGCCGACGTACTCATTACGCTTGTGCCGGAGTCCACTTCATTTGGACTGCTGCTCAATGGCACCGTGGTGGCCGAAGCTGATCTGGAGACGCTCCCCTGCGATGTCACCGGTGACGGGATAGTCGACACCAACGACATCCTGGCCGTCCTTGCGGCCTGGGGCTCATGCCAGGATTGTCCCGCCGACACCAACAACGACAGCGTTGTCGATGTGGATGATGTACTCAGTGTGTTGGGATGCTGGTCGAAATAGATCGCGTGTCACACCCTGTCGCCATCATCAGGCATCCAGCGGTCTCTTGCGGACAATTCCGGATCTCACTTCAGACGATAGAAACGTGCGTGATATCGATGCCAGGACTCCTCAACGGGTATCTCCGCGCCGATCAGTGATCCGCCCTGTGCCCACTCGGTCCCGCTTGTGTACGGCCCGAACATCGGCCTGAGTTCCAGCTGGGTGGATTTACCCTGGAAACTTCGATCCCATTGCACCATGTTGGCACCCACGCGTTCCGCTGCCGCGATCGCCTGCGCGTTGTCGACCGTCTCGTCTGTCGAGAACGTCGATACACCGATCAGATCGGCGGTCGATGCGTCCGGAGCCGTCATGACTCGTGTCGCTTCATTGGTGGGCTTGAACTGCTTGCCCTGATAATGAGCGAGATACAGATTCGAACAGCCGGTGCAGAACAGAACAAGTGGAAGACTCAGAATCAACACGGATCGCATCATGGAACATCTCCTGAATGACACGCATCATAGCGCAGGATCCAACGGATCGCAGCTTTGCACGGGATTGATCGGCCCCAGCACGTATCAAGGCCCCCTCGACTGACGAGGGGGCCTTGATGATGCTTGTAAGTGGAGCCGATCGGGCTTGAACCGACGACCTCCTGCATGCCATGCAGGCGCTCTCCCAACTGAGCTACGGCCCCATGTTTCCAATCAAGGTTTCAGGCGGGATTGGCACCGCCATGTGATTCTATCAGACAACGATGCCAAGCTACATGGCTGCTTCGAGTGCCTCTGCGATCTTTTCCTTGGAAGCGATGCCAACGAATGTCTGGGCGACCTCCCCATTCTTGAAGATGAGAACCGTTGGAATGCTCTGGATGTTTCGAGCGAGTGCGACCTGCTTGTGATCGTCGATGTTCATCTTGCCGACCTTGGCTCGTCCCGCGAACTCATCCGCTATGGCATCGATGGTGGGTATGAGCATCTTGCAGGGCTGGCACCATTCGGCCCAGAAATCAACGAGTACTGGCATATCGGATTCCAGGACATCAGCCTGAAACGTGTCATCGGTAAAATTCAATACAGCATCAGAAGCCACGATCAAGTCTCCATTTCTTGGGGTGGGACATGGAAGTTCGGGCCTACATCATAGCAGGACCGGAGTCGGACTCGGCAGCATGAGCGAGCCCCGCAGCATGCAGGGCCACATCATGGACCCTGAACAGCCTGCAGCCTCCCTGAAACTGAATAATTGAGGCCGCCACAGAGGCTGGCCCTCGATCCCGAGGGGCGACATCTCCCCCACGGACTGCCTTGAGAAACGACTTCCTCGAAGCAGCCGCCAGCACGGGGTATCCCAGCTCCGTGAGACGGGAGCAACCATTGATCAGTTGCCAGTTCTGCTTGACGGATTTACCGAATCCGAGCCCCGGGTCGAGCATGATCGCCTCGGTGGGCACACCGGCGGACTCGGCAGCCCGAGCTCTTTTCAGCAGAAATGCACGCACCATATCGAGCACATCATCGTATTCCGGCTCCGATTCGTAATCGGTGCTGTACCTGTCCTCATCAGGAGGAACCAGTCTGTGCATGAGGATGAGACCACATTGCCATTGTGCGACCATCGACAGCATGGAGGCGTCTTCCCGACCAGCGGAGACGTCATTGACGATACTCGCTCCCGATGACAGTGCCGCGTCGGCGACTTCGGCACTGGTGGTATCGATTGAAATAGGCAACGACAGCTGTTCCCGCATGGCCCTGATCACCGGGACGACCCGATCGATCTGATCCCGGCTACTGATTCGATCCGCACCTGGACGGGTGGACTCACCTCCGACATCGATGATTGCCGCACCTTCACGATGCATCTGAATCGCCCGCTCGACTGCGTCACGAGGCGTCCAGTGCAGTCCTCCATCCGAGAAGGAGTCAGGTGTCACATTGAGTATCCCCATCAAGACGGGACGACTCGATGCCATCACACCGTGTGAAGACCAGTTCCATCGGATCTGCTTGTGTTTCCGCGTCATGCGGGCTATTCCACAGTCACGCTCTTGGCGAGATTGCGAGGCTTGTCGACATCATGTCCACGAAGCACCGCCGCGTGATACGCCAACAGCTGCAGAGGAATCACCGTGAGCAGAGGCTGCAGCGGCTCGGGGACATCCGGAACGTAGAACACGTCCTCACAGATGGATTCGATCGACGTATCCCCCTCGGTGGCCACAGCGATGACGTGACCCCCTCTGGACCGAACTTCCTGGATGTTCGAGAGCACCTTCTCATACTGACTGCTGCGTGTGGCCACGACCACGACAGGCATGCCCTGATCGATCAGAGCGATTGGACCATGCTTCATTTCGGCAGCAGGCATGCCTTCCGCATGGATGTAGGAGATCTCCTTGAGCTTCAGGGCCCCCTCCAATGCCACCGGATAATTGACGCCCCTACCCAGGAACAACCAGTTTTCCCGTTGGACATACTTGGAGACCACTTGAGCGATCTGATCGCTCTGCTCGAGCACCCGACTGATCTGATCCGGAATCGTCTTGAGCCGGTCAAGCATCGAGGAGGCTTCGGAGGGCGACAGATATCGTCTTCTTCCCAACCAGACGGCCAGCATGATGGAAGCCGCCACCTGACCGATGAAGGCCTTCGTGGACGCGACTCCGATTTCCGGACCGACGCGAAGATAGACCCCCGCATCGGAATCACGGGTGATCGTGGATCCAACCACGTTCACCAATCCGAGTGTCCTGGCTCCCTTGCGGGAAGCTTCACGAAGCCCTGCATGAGTGTCGGCCGTCTCGCCGGATTGGCTGATGGCCACGACGACGGTGCCATCCTCGATAATCGGATTCCGATAGCGGAACTCGCTTGAGAAATCAGCTCTGCTGGGAATCTTCGCCAGACTCTCGACGAGATGCGATCCGATCATGCCGGCATGCAACGCCGTTCCCTGACCGAGGAACACCACTCGACGAGTACGCCCGAGTTCTCTCGCGTATTCAGCCAACCCACCCAGTACGACACGCCCGTCCGATGGAGACAGACGACCCTTGAGACATCGACGAATGGCCTCGGGCTGTTCGTAGATCTCCTTGATCATGTAGTGGGGATATTCACCCAGTTCGATCTGTTCGAGATCGACCTCGAGCTCGCGCATCTGGGGCGTGATGGTCACATTCTCCAGATCGGATGTCCGGAACGTATCCGTCGTCAACCGGGCGATGGTGTCGTCATCCAGCTCGATCGCCTGTTTCGTATGAGCCACGATTGCACTGGCATCAGATGCCACGACGTATTCGCCGTTTCCAACACCGATCATCAAGGGAGATCCCTTGCGCGCCACGACGAGGACCTCCGGCTCCTTCTCGGACATGACGGCGATCGCGTACGCACCCGTCACTTCCTTCAATGCCCGACGGACAGCCTCCTCCAGATCATCCTCATAGAAATGCGAGATCAGGTGGGCCAGCACTTCGGTGTCCGTTTCGGACTCGAACTCGTGCCCCTGGTCGATCAGATAGGTCTTCAGGGCGGCGAAATTCTCGATGATGCCGTTGTGGACCAACACGATGCCACGCCCTCCACGATGAGGATGGGCGTTGAGTTCACTGGGCTCTCCGTGGGTGGCCCAACGGGTGTGGGCGATTCCAAGTGTTCCATTGAAACGATCCTGGGTGGCTATCTGCTCTTCCAGGACCCGTACCCGGCCGGTGGTCTTCGCCAGCTGCATGCCATCGTTGAGAACCGCGATACCGGCGGAGTCGTACCCCCGGTATTCGAGACGTTTGAGACCTTCCAAGAGGAGATCTCTGGCTTGCTTGCCGCCGACATATGCAATGATGCCACACATATCTATGATTCTATCCGAGTACGCCCGACACGCGACTCAGGAGGCAGCCATGTCTGATCTTTGGGCCCAGGAACGAGCCGATCGGCTATCACAGGCCAGTCCGCTGGCAGATCGGATGCGACCCACCGAGCTGGATGAGGTGGTCGGCCAGGAACCCGTTCTGGGCGAGGACACATTGCTCAGAAGGCTCATCGTCTCGGATCGAATGGGCTCCATCCTGCTGTGGGGGCCGCCAGGTACGGGAAAGACGACCATCGCCTCTCTGATTGCCCGTCAGACAGGCAGACGTTTCATATCGGCCAATGCCGCGATGATCGGTGTCCGTGACATACGAGAGGCGATCGATTCCTCACGACGCCATATCGAGGCGGGCGACAAGGCGACCATTCTGTTTCTTGATGAAATCCATCGGTTCTCGAGAAGTCAACAAGATGTGCTTCTGGGGGATGTCGAGCGTGGCATCATCACCCTTATCGGGGCCACCACCGAAAATCCCTGGTACGCGGTGAATGCCGCGCTGGCCAGTCGTTCAACGGTATTCCATCTGGAATCCTTGACGGAGTCCGACATCACCATGATTCTGCGACGCGCTGTTCAAGAGGATTTCCTGATCAAGTCCAAGCAGCCCGACATTTCAGATGATGCATTCGATGAATGGGCACGACTCTGTGACGGCGATGCCCGGCGAGCATTGAATGCCATGGAGGTTGCTGTTCTGGGCAGTGGTGATCCGGCGCCGATCGTGATTGGACGATCACAGGCTGCAGAGTCGATCCAGACCAAGGCGCTCAAGTACGACCGATCTGGAGACGCTCATTACGACCACATCAGCGCTCTGATCAAATCCGTTCGAGGATCGGATCCCGATGCCGCCATCCACTGGTTGGCTGTCATGCTTGCATCAGGCGAGGATCCACGGTTCATATGCCGAAGAATGGCCATTCTGGCATCGGAGGACATCGGTCTGGCCTCTCCTCAGGCGATTCAGATGGCTGCCGCCGCCTGGACGATCACCGAACGAGTCGGCATGCCCGAATGCCAGTTGACCCTATCCGAGCTGGTCATCTACCTGTCGACCTGCCCGAAATCGAATGCGGCAGCAAAGGCGATCTGGGATGCCATGTCCGATGTGGAGGACAATCGAAGCCAGAGTGTTCCGGCGCATCTTCGAAGTGGTCATGATCCCACTCATGACGCCTCGAAGAAGGGCTATGTGAATCCGCATGCACAACCGGATGATGCCGACAGCCAGGTGTATCTGGAGGATCGTCGGCGATACTACGAACCTTCCGAAGCGGGCTTTGAAGCCGAGATACGAAGACGTCTCGAGGAAGGGGATTCCAATGACCCTTCATGAACAGAAGCACGCCATGAGATCCCGCATCAGGAAACATCTTGGAACCATGTCGGATCATGATCGATCACAGGCGTCCGCAGATCTCTGCATTCGACTCTCCAGGGACACCAGGGACATCACCGGATTGATCCTCGCCTTCATTCCAATGTCCGGCGAGGTGGATCTGATTCCCTATATCGAGGGGAGGATGCCAACTGGCGTCGCTGTTCCCATGGTGGACTGGGACAGGAAAACCATGAAAGCATGTCGATTGCATGGATTGGGCGATGCTTCACTCTCCACAGGCAGGCATGGCTTGAGAACACCGGTTGAGATTGAACACGTCGATCCGGATCTGATCGATGCCATCATCGTGCCGGCGATGGCCTTCGATGACAATGGCGGCCGACTTGGCAGAGGCGGTGGGTACTACGATCGTTTTCTCGAGGCGACCACATCGGACATGAAGCGAATAGGAGTCGCATTCGATCAGCAGATTGTGGAGAAGGTTCCCGTCGAGCCCTGGGATGAGAGAGTCGACATCGTCATCACGCCCAGCAGGACGATCTCGATCTGTACCGGGGAATCCTGAAGATCACTGGCGTACGTCGAGGGTGCTGACACCTTCGGACATCAAGGCGTAGATCGTGTCTATCTCGCCATCTCGAAGCCGAACACATCCCATGGATGAATCCGTCCCGATACTCTCTGGCTCGATGGTCCCGTGTATGCCGAAACCCCGTTCGCCCTTGTTCGTGGCATCAAGGCCTTCCAGGCCAAGCCAGTACTCGCCGATGGGATTCTCCGGATCATCCGATGGATAGAACTCACCTGTGCGGGGATTCGTCCATGTCGGATTGACGATCTTCTGTCCTTTTCTCACGCGGAACCTCCCTGTTGGCGTGGAATCAAACTGTCCGAGTCCAACTGTATAGCTTTTGACAAAGGCTCGCTCAGGCCCCTCTCCCATGAAGAGATCCAGCTGATGATTTGTCTTGCTGACTTCGGCATGGAATGGCCCATGGAGGATCTTGATCGTCTGACCGACCTGGATCTTCTCTGGTCGATCAAGCCCGTTGATCATCTGGAGAAGCCGCCAGTCGATCTTGAGATCCTCGCGACTGACGATTCTGGAGAGGGAATCACCAGGCTTGACTGTGTACTCGCTGGCCCAGGGATCACCCTCGAAGACATCGGAGCCGAAGACCAATTCATCATTCAGCATTCCCAGCATCTGCCTTGCTTCATACCCCTGGCCGGGCTCAAGGGCACCGCTGTCAATGGCCTGGGTCAGCAGTGTCCTGGCCTCCAGGAAACGACCCTGCTCGATCAAGGCGGCGGCCATTCCCAGAGGGCCCTCTTGAGCGACCTCCTGAACAACTGGAATGTCGATGGTCTGTACCGGGGCCTGCACTTCCTTGACCACCACGGGTACTTCACGTGGCGTCTGAGGAACCTCAGACACCTTTGCGGGAGTGTTCATCGATGAAGCAGGGACGTCTTCGATGACAGTCTCTGAAGCTCCTGGTGTCCATCGTGGTGGTGCGGAGGTCGTGTTCATGACCTCTCGTGAGACGTTGGAAGCCAGAGGGTCTGCAATGGCCATGACGCTCGTCGGAGCAACCTCTCCGGAATCGCCCTCTCCATCCCATCCATAGGCGATCCAGAAAACCACCCCCGCGGCAACAAGCAGCGTCACGAACAGGACTGGACCACGTCGTTTACGGCGGCGACGATAGACATATCTACCTCGAACGGGACTGGACTGCATTTGACTGGGAAGTGCCATCCGAAACCTCCTGGGATTCTGCGGTATGCAGACTATACCCAGCAAAGACAATTGGGTTCATCTGAACTGCGGACGCGTATCGTCAGGGCGGAATGAGCCCCGTCAGAACCTAGAACATCAGCTGAAGCTGACTTCTGATGAGAAACTGAGCATGATGGTTGTCCGGATCGGTTCGCCAGCCGGTCTGATCGATAGTCATGAAACCGGTGATGGGATCGAAAGAGACGCCGAAGTCGGTGGTGAATTTCACATCCTGGCCATCGAGATACCAGTTGAAACCGACGGTGAGAATCGAGACTCCCTGGGTGTCGATGCCGTTTCCTTCAGGATCGCTGAGTACCTGATTGAATGGCCCGCCCATTTCATACCGCGCGTAGATTTCCCATTTGGGATCCACATACATGCTGCCCTGAGCGACCAGCCCCCAGTAATCCAGTGAATCGATGTCCCCCCCGGGATCCATCTGACGTTCCCAGACCATTGAGGCGAAGAGTGACGCGCCACCGAAGTCGGCGGAGATATCCGCCGTGAGTCCGTAGAGCATGTTCTTGGGGTTGTTGGTGGACTCGTCGCGTTCCTGCGACTGACCGGTTCCCGCCACGCCGAGCATCAGACCAAACTCCTGATGAGTCGGTGATGTGAATTGACGGAACTGCTCCCACTCACCGGCCAACAGCCATTCCAATCGTCCCGTGAAGGACCATTCCGTATCAGGCCGATAAGCGGCATAGGGTGGCACCTGTTCCTGATTTCGGATCGAGAACAAGGCGGTACTGCCGTTTGTGAACGCCACCTGAGTTCGAATGGCACCCAGGGCCATGTCCAGCTGTACACCCTGTGATCTTCCAAGACCGAAGCGATAGTCGATGAGCGACCGGTCCACTGCCAACTGCAGTCCCTCGTAGACCAGGAACTCGCGAGTGAAGGGAAGCTTGAAGATACCGGCCTTCACGGCGATGTTCTCCGTCAGACGCTGCTTGACCCAACCCTCGAAAAGTCTTGTGCCGAATTGCTGGGGATCTTCACTGAATCCGTAGGGATCCAGACGTCCGAATCCCATCTCCATGAAGAACTGCGTGTCGTTGAAGACATGACCTCCGAGATTGAATCTCGTCGTCGAGTTCTCGAATCCGTAGCGGGTTCTGTCGGAATTGTTGACGACATCACCATCATCGCCATTGAGGATGTTCGCCAGAAAGCGAACCTGCATCAGGGCACCGATGTTCAGGCGAAATCGCCCATCGGCACTGGCCAGGAAGAAGCCGTCGGACCAGCCAGCCATCAGGCCGTTGCCCATCAAGCTCGCTCGGGTATCGGCATCTGCCAGAACATCCTGAACGAGGCCCTTGATCTCCTCCGCACGCTGCTCGGTCATCCAGTCCTGCTGCGTCTCTGCACGGAGGATGTCGATCTCCTCCTTCATTCGACTGTTCTGGTTCTTGACCTTCTCGAGCTCCTGACGAATCTCGTCGAGATCAGATGCTGTGATGCCCGTGAACTCCTTCGAGAGCTGTGGGGCATCTGCAACCTCTGCCATCGTCGTATGCCCCAGAATCAGGACAACCAACAGTGGCAGGAGTCGATGGACGAGTACCAGTTTTCCAGAAGCTTGCATCAACATCTTTCAGATGCTCCGAACGATAGGGCCAACTTTCATCAGCAGTGTATCGCTACAGGCCAAGGCGTGTGCTTCGTGCATAAAAAGACACCGGCCGACCCATATGGGTCGGCCGGCGCGAACATCGAGAGTTGCAGTGGGGTCATTTGACCCGCTAACTCAGAAGAAGAGCTGGAGCTGCGAACGCAGCATCCACTCGCCACCATTGGTGCCCGAAGGCAGCCAGTTGGTGTAACCGTAACCGGAACCAAGAGCAACAACCTGGCTGAAGGAGTAGCTCCAGTCAAGGCTCAGCTTGGCGTTGTTACCAGCGAGGTACCAGTTAGCACCAACGGTCATCATGTTGAGATTCGCGTTGCTGCCATAAGTGCTGGAATATGCTGGATCGAGCCACTGGTATCGACCATAGAGCTCGACGTCATCCATGATGTACATACCACCTGAGACTTCGAAGCCCCAAGGGTTGTTCGAGGATGAGTTCTGGCTGTCGCCAATGCTGATTGAACCCATTACGTTCCAACCGTTCATGTTCATGGAAAGGTCACCGGTGACCTGCCAATCGCTGCGGCTAGTGTATGGCCACAGATCCGTGTCGGAATCGAGGTATGCAGCACCGACACCAGCGAGAATGCCCATTTCTTCACCTGGGGCAGAGCTGATCTGGTCGAACTGTTCCCAAGTACCGGCTGCCAGCCATTCGAAACGACCAGAGAAGGCATACTCAGCACCGTTGGTGAAGTATGGGCTCTGTGCGTCCTGAGCGAAGGACTGGGAAGCGTTGGAGTACATGGCGTTGGCACGGAACGTGTCCGTGTCCCACTTAACCTTGACACCGTTGGTCAGGTTGGTGGTACCCCAGAAGTAGGTGTACAGCGAACGCTCAATTGCCTGCTGATATTCAGCATTGACAACGAAGCCACGCATTACGTCGTACTTCTGACGACCGATCTGAACGCTGAACTCGTCGTTGAACTTGATGCCGCCGTAGGCCCATTCGAGGACGCCTTCGGAGATACCTGGGTTCGGAGTTGCAGCTGCAACACCACGTGCAGGGAAGCCGGCAGCGGAAAGCTGAGTAGCGACACCTTCGTTGGTGGTGTTGTAGGGCGACCAGTTGAGTCGCATGTTGTAGTAATAGTCCTCAGCGACGACGCCGGAGAGGTTGATGGCTGCACGAGTGGTCTCGAAGCCGTCATTTGTGCGGTTGCCGTACTGGAACGGGAAACCGAAGCCGGCGCTGGTAGCACCGGGAGCGAGTGCGAGTGTGCCAGCAGGTGTATCGACGTACTGTCCGATACCTGGGTTCTGGGCAACCGCATCGTAGGTGCCTGTGTTGAGCCGTGGGTCAACTGCATCACCATAAGGGCCAGCCAAATTTCTGTCGTCAAAGCCCTGCGAAGCCACTACTGGCTGAAGAGGGTTGAGAACAACATTGTTTGGGTTGTTGGCGTAGTTCTGTGAGGGGGTGAAGTCGTTGGCAGTCAGCTGAGCTGCCAATGCTGGACCGGACAGTGGCGTGTTAGGCACACGGTTGTTGCTCAGGATCCAGCGGTTCTGGAGGAGTCCGTTGATACGGAGCTTCCACTTGCCGTCGGAGCTTGAGATAACAAATCCGTTGTCGTAGCCAGCGGACATGTTGGACCCCTGGAGACTTGCACGCGTATCCGCATCTGCAAGAACGTCTTGGACGATCTCGCGGATCTCTTCGGATCGTTGCTCAGTCAGCCAATCGGCGTCCTGTTGGGATGAAAGCTGCGCGATCTTGGCTTCAGCGGCTTCAAGCCGAGCCTGCAGATTCGTGCTGCTGATATCAGAGGACGGTGAAGCTGCAAATACAGCACCCGTCAGCATCGTTGCAGTGGCTCCTGTAAGGAGACCTACCTTAGTCGTCAGACTCATCTGTCGACACTCCTAATCTCTCGAACGCTTTGGCCAAAGGTCAGCCGCTGCGCTCTCTCTGTTCGTGCCACGCTTGCGAAAACCCGAGCCAACACGGCCCGGCACAAGTGGGATCTTCGCCTATCGACCAACCTAGGCCGATTTGTTGAAGGGCGGATGATACCGACTTGGTGGCACAACGCTACTCCTGAGGGTCGAATCCGTTGTTTTCAGGATCTAGCCCCTATTGCAAACTAAATAAAGCCGTCTTAAGACCCTTGTAAACAACGATTTACAAACAAACTCGCAGTTTTCTTTATCTCTTTACATCTCAAGAACAATCCACTGAATGGCTCTCAAGATGTCATTAGAAGGGTTTATGAGGCCTAATCGAGGCAAAGAAACCTGAAAATGCCTCATAAAAACAGCCTCATGAGCACTCTGGCTTCACACACTTTTTTGTTTTTTCAATGCGGATTTAGATGATCTGATCCAATTGCAGGTTCAGATTCGTCTCATCTTCCAGGACCAGACAGCGAACGCCAGGATGGCTCGGATTCGAGACCACCTTGTGGGCTTGGGATGAGACTGATTTCCGAAAGCTGTTTCTGATCGCCATCGCCAATAGTCACGGCGAAATCGACCCTTATGGATCAACCAAAGAGTCAAGAGTCCCATTGATGCCTGGAATATGAATTTCAAACAACCCATTTGAAGCCGCTCCTGGCCGTAGCCATGGTGGTGTACCTACACGCAATCCTACCGGCACTTCCATATATAGACAGTGATCCCGTCTGGAACCCCCCCTTGAGCCGCTGACTATTCACCGTGTGCAGCTCACGAGCAATTGGGTGCTGCCGAGGATCTGATCCCTCTGGCAGCCCGTTTCAATCAGGGCGAGGTGGCTGGTCTGCACATCATTGGAGGTCGACATGCCATGACTTCCTGTACGAATGCTTGGTAGGTGCCATGCCCGAGCTGCATCAGGCAGTCATTTCATACTTCAAATGTTCATTGAAAACTTGAGCAGACTTCGAATCAACGCTTACACTCGGAGACACTTCCCGGGCCTGCGTCCGAAAACATGTCCTATACAGACGTCGATCGATGCTCCGACACGATCGGCGTCTGTCACTTTTGCATTGACGATGTCGATCAGTTGGTGCCGGCTAGTCCGGAAACGGACTCATCCTCGGCAGGGCTGAAACGACTACCTACTAGACCGATTCGCTTGTTCACCTTTGATTGCGACGGCATGAGCGGCTGCAGCAGGAACAAGATGAGAATGGCACCAAGTGAGCCAGCCCACAGATAGGAGGTCCATCCGAGGTAGACGAACAGCGAAGTCATCAGAAGCAGACCCAGGCTGATTGGAATCATGCCTTCCCACGCCAGCTTCATGAGTTGATCGAATCGGAATCGCGGCAGCGTCCAACGAATCATCATCCCGAGGAAGATCAGCAGGAAGCATTTGCCCAGGACGATCCCGAACTGCAGGAGGATCAGGAAAATACCACCTGTCTGGGGAAGGTCCCAGCCAGTGATCGGATTGATCGACCAACCACCCAGGAAGAGCGTGGTGAAGAAGGCCGCACCGACCACCAGATGGATGTACTCGCCCATGAAGAACAGGGCCCATTTCATGGAGGAATACTCGGTATGCCAGCCACCGACCAGTTCCTGCTCGGCTTCTGCCAGGTCAAATGGAGCCCTATTGGCCTCCGCCAGGAGGCAGATGAAGAAGATGATCGCAGCCAGCGGCTGCTGAACCAGGAACCACTGTCCCTCCAGCTGCTGGGCGACGATCTGCTGAGGCAGAAGTGTTCCCGCCGCCAGAACGACACAGAGGAGGGCGAGCCCCATGGGGATCTCGTAGGAGATCATCTGGGCAGTCGCACGAAGTCCACCCAGGAAGGAGAACTTGTTGTTGGATGCCCAGCCACCAAGGCCTACCCCGTAGACACCCAGCGAGCCGGTTGCCACGAGATAGATCACGCCGATGTTGATGTCGGCTCCCATGATGGAAACCGTCTGGCCACCACCGATTTCAAGATAACCCGCCCATGGAATCACGACGAAACCGATCATCGCCGGAATGACCGTGATCACTGGGGCCAGGATGAAGAGTGTTCGATCCACTCCCTTGGGCATGAACTCCTCCTTGACGAAGAGCTTCAAGCCATCGGCCAGGGGCTGCAGAAGACCCATCGGACCGACTCTGTTGGGACCGATTCGGTCCTGCACCCATGAGCAGACCTTGCGTTCAAGCAGAATCAAGTAGGCCGCCGCACCCAGACACAGGTGGAGAACCACGAGTATCACGATGACGGAGGCTATGAGCTGCGGAACCCAGGGGTGCAGTTCCATGAGCTGAGGAATCCAGGAGGGAATGTCCATAGAAGCGTCAGTGTAGCCTCAGGATCGTCCCAAGGACACTCAATTCAGCCACCTAATGTGGAGACGCGACTGCCATTTCCGGGAACGCATCCTGAAGCGCATTGACGGTCCAGTTTCCAGCCCTCAAGGCACTGATGGCACTGACCGCCGCCAGAGCACCCGTTCCTGTGGTGATCATGGGAACGCGGTTGAGAACCGCCATGGCCCGAAGCCGCCCCTCGTCGGTATCGGCTCCCGTTCTGGTCGGCGTATTGATGATGAGATCAATCTCACCATTGGCCAGAAGATCCAGGATGTTGGGCCTGACCCCTTCGGAGATCTTTCTGATCAACTCCGTTTCAACACTGTGACTATGGAGCATTTTCCGGGTACCCACCGTCGTGCAGACCGTGAATCCCATCGACACGAGGGACCTGGCCACCTCGATGCAGGTGGATTTGTCGGAATCCCGGACGCTCAGGAAGACTCGGCCCGAGGTAGGCAATGGAAGTCCGGCAGCCATCTTCGACTTGGCCAAAGCCATGGCTGCCGATCGATCCAGGCCCATGACCTCACCGGTCGATCGCATCTCGGGCCCCAGAATGACATCCACCCCGGGGAATTTCTCGAACGGGAAGACCGGTTCCTTGACCGAAGTGAATTCATGATCGAGCGATTCCTCGACCTCGAGCGATTGAAGCGAGGCACCCATCATGACCCGGGCGGCGATGCGCGACCAGGGTCGACCTGTCGCCTTGGCGACGTACGGAACCGTTCGGGATGCACGGGGATTGACCTCGAGCACGAAGATCTCCTCGTCCTTGATGGCCATCTGGATGTTCATCAGGCCCCGAACCGGCAGATGTGCCGCCAGCTTGCGAGCGGTCTCGCAGATTCGTTCCCTCATGCCCGACCGCAACGAAGCTGGTGGAAGTGTGCAGGCGGAATCGCCTGAATGGACACCAGCCTGCTCGATATGTTCCATCACACCGCAGACAACCGCTCTGGGCTCGTCGGTACTCAAGGTCAACTGTCTGCTGGACGTGGCCTGATTCGGGATGAAGTCGGCCACGACATCGACATCGACCTCAACAGCCTCCGACAGGAAGCGATCGATGAGTACCGGTGCGTTTCTCAGTTCGGAGACATCGACCGCCGTCCTCATGTAGTTGGCGAGAGAATCCTCATCGAAGCAGATTTCCATCCCGCGACCACCCAGTACATAGCTGGGTCGAACCAGAACTGGATAGCCGATCGTGTCCGCGATCTCGCGAGCCTGCTCCAGTGAATGGGCTATCCCGTTGTCCGGCTGACGAAGATCCAGATCCTGGAGTATCCGCTTGAAGCGATCACGATCCTCGGCGGCATCGATGGACTCCAACCCCGTACCGATGATTGGAACACCTGCTGCCGCCAGCCCATGAGCCAGATTCAGGGGCGTCTGGCCACCGAACTGAACGATGACACCGACGACTCCGCCACTTCGGTCCGCAACCTCCGCCCCGCCTCCGTTCAGACGCTCCAGGATGTCCAACGTGTCCTCGAGCGTCAGTGGCTCGAAGAACAGCAGGTCGCTCGTGTCGTAGTCGGTGCTGACCGTCTCCGGATTGGAGTTGATCATCACCGATTCGAAGCCCATGTCCTCACAGGCGAATGCCGCCTGACAACAACAGTAATCGAACTCGATGCCCTGCCCGATCCTGTTGGGGCCACCTCCGAGAATGACGATCTTGGGACGATCGCTTATTCGGATCTCGTCATCGACGACCTGCCGACCATCTCGAGTGAACGGGGTCTCGTAGGTCGAGTAGTAATAGGGCGTGACCGCCTCGAATTCGGCCGCACATGTGTCGACAAGCTTGAAGACCGGACGGATGCCGTTGGACTGTCGATGAAGACGGACCGCCAGAATGTTGCTGGTCGAAACTTCTCCCAGATAGAGGCAGGCCAGCTGCGGATCCGAATATCCATATGCCTTGGCCTTCGTCAACGTCTCGACAGGCACCTCTTCAAGGCGTTCCCAACGGGTCAGCTCGTCCTCGAATGCCACGAGTTGCCTGAATTGCTCGAGGAACCAGTGGTCGATCCCCGTCAGGTCGTAGATGCGATCCAGTTCCCAGCCCATCTTCATGGCATATCGAACGTAGTAGAGGCGTCCCTGGCAGGGCACACTCAGTTTTCGAGTGACCGTGTCCTCGTCCAGGGGCCAGACAGCGTCCTCTTCCCCTCGCCTGGCCGACAGCCAGAGATCCTGCTCATCAAGGCCGAAACCGAATCGCTTGACCTCCATTGATCGGATGGCTTTCTGGAAGCTTTCCTTGAAGGTACGGCCGATGCTCATCGCCTCACCCACGGACTTCATCTGAGTCGTGAGGGTCTCGTCAGCCTCGGGGAACTTCTCGAATGTCCATCGAGGCATCTTCGTCACGACATAGTCGATGGATGGCTCGAAACAGGCAGAGGTCGTACCCGTGATGTCGTTACGAAGTTCGTCGAGCGTGTATCCGATCGCCAGTTTGGTGGCGATTCGAGCCACTGGGAAACCGGTCGCCTTGGATGCCAGAGCGGATGATCTCGACACACGTGGATTCATCTCGACGACGACCATGCGGCCATCGGTTGGACTGATCGCGAATTGAACGTTGGCACCACCGGTGCTGACCCCGACCGCCCTGAGAATGGCGAACGCGGCGTCTCGCATCTTCTGATACTCGCGATCAGAGAGCGTCATGATCGGCGCGACCGTGATGGAATCGCCCGTATGGACCCCCATTGGATCGATGTTCTCGATGCCGCACACGACGACGCAGTTGTCATTCTTGTCGCGAACGACTTCGAGCTCGTATTCCTTCCAGCCGAGCACCGATTCATCTATCTGGACCTGATTGATGCGTGAAGCCGAAATGCCACGTCTCACAAGATCATCGAATTCCTCACGGTTGTAGGCGATTCCGCCTCCACTACCTCCGAGTGTGAACGCCGGCCGGATGATCGCCGGCAGACCGATCTCATCGAGGAACGTGTCCGCCTCCTCGAGGGTGGTGACGACCGAAGCGCGCGGCATGTCCAGCTGGCACTGGTCGACGATGCCGCGGAAGGCCTGCCGATCCTCCGCTCGATGGATGATTTCACTGTTGGCGCCGATCATCTCGACATCGAACTCGTCGAGAATACCGCTCTCTTCCAGCTCGGTGGCGCAGTTCAGTGCGGTCTGCCCGCCCAGGGTCGGAAGCAGCACATCGACTGGCGTACCCTGATCCTGTTCCTTCTTCAGGATCCGACGCACCGCTTCAGGGGTGATCGGCTCTATGTAGGTCCGATCCGAAAAACCCGGATCAGTCATGATCGTCGCGGGGTTGGAGTTGACCAGAACCACGCGATAGCCATCCTCACGAAGTGCCTTGCAGGCCTGCGTTCCGGAATAGTCGAATTCACAGCCCTGACCAATGACGATCGGGCCCGATCCGAGCAGCAATACAGTCTGGATGTCCTCTCGGCGTGGCATGGTTTGGCTACTGATCCGGAGGGGATCTGCGACAGGCTAACCCACTTCGGCCGGTGTCACAATCCGGATGTGGATGAGTTTGCGTTGACAGCTGCCAAATGAGAGGAGAGGCTCTTGATGTGAGTAACCTCGATCTACTTCTGATCATCGCTGGCGGGTATCTGCTGATAGTGACCATATGGCAGATCTGGATCACTCCCTGGCTGAGACGACAGGTCGCTGATGATGCGGGAATCGGCGCCTGCACGATCCTGCTTGGCTGGTATGCCCGACTCGTTCATAGGATCTCCATCTCCGGACAGCAGCATCTCAAGGGGCTTGAAGGGCCTTTGATCGTCGCTTGCAACCACAGTTCACCCATTGACCCCTTGCTTGTCCAGGCTGGATTCCCGAAATTCATCCAATGGATGATGGCGATGGACCAGATGCCTCCCGATAGCCAGATGATCTGGCGATTCACCCGGGTCATACCCACTGACAGACGTCGGCCAAGTGCTCGATCCGCCATCAAGGCGATCAGAGGCCTTCGATCAGGTCGGATCATCGGTATTTTTCCAGAGGGCCAGATCGCCGTACCACCGGAACGGATCATGCCCTTCCATCAGGGAGTTGGCGAGCTGGCAAGTCGTACGGGATCCCCTGTTCTACTCGTCCACATATCCGGCACCTCTGGTTCGATGTCGATCGCCGGGGCCTTCCTCCGTCGCAGCCGAACCCACATCCATTTCCTGGGCGTGATGTCATGGCCCGGAAAATCCGATCCTGCACTGATCACCGCGGATCTGCAGCAGCGATTGATGGAGAGCACGGGCTGGCCCGCCGCTCCGGAATCTCCTCCACTGCCTGATGAAACGGATCCATTTCTCCCCTGATGACGCGTCCAGGCTGCTGACCGTTACCATGTGGTCATGATCAGCAGGATCGCTGGACGTCTCATTCAGGCCAATGATGGCCGTGCTCTCCTGGAATGCGAACACCTTGTCTACGAGGTACTTGTTCCCGGCTGTGATATCCCTGCCTTGAACAGCCAGTGTGGGTCGGTCATCGTGTTCCACACGCTGCACTATCACGAATCCCATGGCCAGGGTTCCTCCTTCGTGCCCAGGCTCGTTGGATTTGCCACTGAACGAGACCGAGCCTTCTTCGAGCTCTTCACGACCGTCAAGAACATCGGCAACCGAAAGGCTCTGCGGGCGTTGCAACTGCCCTTTGAACGAGTGGCCGCGGCCATCGCGGGCAAGGACGCGTCGCTCTTGACGTCTCTTCCCGAAATCGGCAAACGAACGGCTGAAACGATCATCGCCGAACTCAGTGGCAAGGTCGATGATTTCATCGAGGATGTTCCTCAGATCGCTGCCGCTGACGATGCCACCACGGCACTCATCAACGACACAGTCTCCATGCTGACGACGCTTGGTGAAAGTCGTAGCGAAGCGCAGTCACTGGCACAACGAGCACTCGCCGTCGAACCGACGATCACTACACCGGATGCATTGCTTTCAGCTGTTTTTCGTCTGAGAGAGCCCATCCGGTAGCACCGGCAATCAGGAGTCCCCATGGAATACGCAATGATCATGGCAGGAGGCGCGGGCACTCGCCTCTGGCCGATGAGCCGCAAGGAACAACCAAAGCAGCTGATCCCCTTCATCGGAGGACAGTGCCTTCTGGAGATCGCCGCCGGAAGACTCGACGGCGTCGTTCCAAAGGAACGCCGCCTCATCTGCACAGGCGAAGCCTTTCGGGACCCGATACGGGTCCGTCTCGATGACTTCACCGATGACCAGATCCTCGGTGAACCAGAGGGCAGAGACACCGTCAATGCCATTGGGCTGACAGCAGCGGTCCTTCTGAAGCAGGACCCGGACGCCTCCTTTGCGGTCTTGACGGCAGACCATCTCATCGAACCGCAGGATCGTTTCAGAACCGCCTTGAAGACCGGGTTCGATCTCGTCAAGGACGATCCCCGTCGACTGATCACCTTCGGGATCACCCCGACGTATCCGGCAACCGGCTATGGATATGTCGAACTGGGGAAGGACATCGGTGGCAGTGATGCCAGAGAGACGATTCAATTTGTCGAGAAGCCCGATGAACCAACGGCGCAGGGGTATCTCGATCTGGGCAATTTCCTCTGGAACAGCGGCATGTTCATCTTCTCCGCTGCTGGCTTCATGGATGCGCTGGAAGCCTATCTTCCGGAATCCGCGGCAGGACTGAACACCATCGCCGAAGCATGGGGCGGCCCCGAGCAGACCGCCGTACTGAAACGAATCTATCCCACGCTCCCGAAGATAAGCGTCGACTACGCCATCATGGAACCCGCATCGAAGGACGACACCCGACCGGTCTGCACCGTTCCGATGGACATACAGTGGCTTGATGTCGGAAGCTGGACATCGTACGGAGAGACGCTTGCTCCAGATGCCGAGGGATGCCGAACCAATGCGAATGCATTCCATGTCGACTCGCACAATGTTCTGGCCGTCAGTGAAGATCCGGATCACGTGATCGCCACCGTGGGCTGTCATGACCTGGTGGTCATCCACACGGACAAGGTCACCATGATCTGCCCCACCACCGAAGCGCAGCGTGTCAAGGATCTGGCCAATGCCGCACCGGAATCACTTCGCTGAACCATGCTGATCATGGCCATCGATCTCGGAGACAAACGCACCGGCCTAGCCATCGGCGACGAGGGCACCGGAACGGCCATGCCTGTGGAGGTGCTCGAGGTTCCCAGAGGCCCCGCTCTTCTCGAGGCGATCTCGGAGGCGATCCGATCACATGGTCCCGAGCAACTCGTGGTGGGACTGCCATTGAACATGGATGGGACGGAGGGCGATAGAGCCAGACTCTGTCGTGCATTCGGCGACGAACTTCTTCAGTGCAGTGGTTTGCCGGTCAGCTTCCAGGATGAACGGCTCAGTTCGGATGAGGCGAATCGTCGCATGGCTCGATCAGGACGGACACACGTTGCCAAGAAGCGTCTTCGCGACGCGCTGGCGGCCTGTGTCGTCCTTGAGGATTTTCTTGATCGATGAGAGACGGCTCGTTCATCATGCGTTGACCGAGGCGGCTTCCTGATCGAAATACCACTTGAGAATCCGATCCGATTCCTTCAGGCCAGCTGCGGGGAATTCCAGAGCCGGCTTCGGAGCCTTGGCTTGTCCGTCGAGCGCCTCTCCCGCGGCAACGCCTTGCACGAGTACCTGGATCATCCTGGCATCGTTGATGATCGGCAGGGTCATCGAGACCCAGAACTCGTCCTCGCCGAGATGGCTGTTCCGGGTGAACCTGACATGCCTCGACTTTTCCATGAGTGCATCCTCACCGGAAAACAGACCTGCGATCCGACCATGCTCATCCACATCCAGGATCACGCAGTCGAGACGACCGGCCCCGCGGAGTCGATCGGACAACTCCGAATCCAGACGCGAATGCATGATCTCATCCGCGGATTCATCCGTACTGGGAATGGTGTGGACCTGCGACATGGGAATGCCTGCTGGAATGATGAGCGATTCGCGAAGGCGTCCATAACAGGAAAGTGGATCGTTTCGTGGAACACAACGATCGTCACTTATCCAGAGATGCGTCCGATCCCATGGAAACCTGCGAAGATCCGGATCGAACATCAATCGTCGACACAGTCCATCAAGTCCTTCACTTCCACTGAAGGCCATGTGAAAACCGCCGAATCGATGAGTGCAGTCAAGTGCCTGGGCAAGCAGGTCCGCTGTCATCAGATCCAGGACATCCTCGCCACGATCGGGCGTATCCACTATGCCCGGTAGTGCCGGAAGATCAGGCCTTGCCAGATGCTCCAGCGAATATCCACGTTCTTGATCATCGGGCTGTTCAGTGGACATGCATGGGATCTCCGCGATTATCAACTGTACACGTTCGATGACGGTAGGATGAGGATTCTGCGAATTCACCGTAGCCAACAGAATGCACCATGACGATTCTCCCTCTATTTCTCTTTCTGATCATCATGCTTCAGGGCGGCACGACG
>MDTG01268584.1_pt1 | contig 23400 bp, 21 predicted proteins | sample 811421 | NCBI WGS metagenome assembly MDTG01 (sample SAMN05326645, study PRJNA326480) | marine metagenome | isolation source: seawater | place: Pacific Ocean: South East | collected 2011
AAACTGGAGTATGAGTATTTGCTGTAAAAATTTGAATAACAAAATCTTCATCTCTAGTTACTATACCTTGTTTTCCTTTTCCTCCTCTTTTTTGAGTTTTCAAGGCAGTTAAGGCACTTCTTTTTATATAGCCCTGTTTAGTAATGTTTATAACAACAGATTCTTTTTGAATAGTTTCTTCAATATTGTAATTTAATACAGCGTCTATTATTTTAGTTCTCCTGTCTATGCCATACTTGTTTTTTATTAAATCTAATTCAGCAATAATTAATTTGTTTAGTTCTTTTTTTGAATTCAAAATTTTATTAAAACCAATTATAAGTTCTGAAAGTTTCTTAATCTCAATTTCTATTTCGTTCATTCCGTACGCTGTAAGCTTTTGCAACCTTAACTCTAATATTGAATCAACTTGTTTTTCTGACAGTTGATAATTAGAAATATTTTTCTTTTTTTCAATAATAGAAATTAATTTAATACTCTTTTTAATTTTCCATTTTTTGTCTAATAGATTTTTTTTTGCATTAGAAGTGTCCTTGGAGCTTTTAATGATTTTAATTATGTTGTCTATATTTTCGACAGCTGTAGCTAGACCAATTAAAATATGAGCTCTTTCTTCTGCCTTTTCTAAATCATAAATTATCCTTTTTGTTGTAGTGTCCTCTCTAAATCTTACAAACTCAGAAATAAACTCCTTTAAATTTAAAATTTTTGGCTTATTTCCAACAATTGCTAAAGTATTAAAACCAAATGAGCTTTCTATACTTGTAAATTTGTACAACTGTCTTTTAATTGTTTCAGGCTCTACTCCTCTTCTCAGTTCAAGAACAACTCTTATCCCTTCGCTGTTAGACTCGTCTCTTATATCTCTTACGCCTTCAATTTTTTTATCTCTTGCTAATTGCGCTATACGTTCATTTAAAACAGATTTATTAATTTGATAAGGTATTGATTTAATTACAAGAAGAGATCTGCCACTTTTTTTTTCTTCTACGTCCATAACCCCTCTTATTTTAAAAGACCCCCTCCCTTTGTTGTATCCTTGTTTAATTATATCCTTCCCGATAATTAATCCGCCTGTTGGAAAATCAGGCCCAGGAATATATTTCATTAATTTAGCAATAGTTATATCTTTGTCGTTTATGTATGCGATAGTTCCATTTATTATCTCTCTAAGATTATGTGGCGGTATACTTGTTGCCATTCCAACAGCTATACCTCCTGCACCATTTACTAATAAGTTTGGATATTGAGAAGGTAAAACAGTTGGTTCTTTTTCTGTTTCATCATAATTATTCCTATAATTAACAGTATTTTTTTCTAGATCTTCTGTAAGGTGTTTCGCTATTTTTGCTAATTTTGTTTCAGTATAACGCATTGCTGCAGGAGGATCTCCATCTATAGATCCAAAATTTCCTTGTCCTTCAATTAAAGGTAGGCTCATAGAAAATTCTTGAACAAGCCTTACTAATGCATCGTATACAGCCTGATCTCCATGTGGATGATATTTACCAATTACATCTCCAACTATTCTTGCTGATTTTCTAAAAGGTTTTGACCAATCATAACCACCTTTGTACATAGCATAAATTATTCTTCTATGTACGGGCTTAAGACCATCTCTTACATCAGGAAGTGCTCTACTGACAATTACGCTCATCGCATAAGATAAATACGATGAACTCATTTCATCTTGCACAAATATTGGTTTAAAAGAATTGTTATTTTGAGTGGTTGATTTTTCCATAGAATTTAAAATGGAATTTCGTCATCTAGATCATTAGACTTTTGACTTAAGTTATCATCATTTGGTAGGGCACTTTTCTTTTCACTAACTAAGTTAGAATTCTCACTTTTATTTCTTCCGTCTAACATGGTCAAACTTGAATTATAACCCTGTAAAACTATTTCTGTTGTATATTTATCCTGGCCAGTTGACTCGTCTTTCCATTTTCTTGTGTTTAACTGACCTTCTATATAAACATTTGCCCCTTTCTTTAAATACTGTTGAACAACTCCAACTAAACCTTCGTTAAAAATTACAACCCTGTGCCATTCTGTCTTTTCTTTTCTCTCACCAGTAGACTTGTCTTTCCATGATTGGCTAGTAGCTACACTTAGCTTTGCGACATTTTTTCCATTAACCATTTGTTTAATTTCAGGATCAGCACCTAGTCTGCCGATTAATAATACTTTATTTAGACTTCCTGCCATAATATTTAATAGTTAATAAGTGATTTATATTTAATTTGTTATTATATATATATCACATTTGCATAATAATTATAAGCTCATTATTATTTCGAGTATAAAAATATGTTGAAAAAAATCGTTATAAAAGGCGCTAAAGAACATAATTTAAAAAATATTTCTTTGGAAATACCTAAAGAAAAATTAATTGTTATAACAGGACTATCCGGTTCTGGTAAATCTTCTTTGGCATTTGACACTATATATGCTGAGGGTCAAAGAAGGTATGTGGAAAGTCTCTCTGCATATGCAAGACAATTCTTGGACAAGATGAAAAAGCCAAACGTAGACTTAATAGAAGGTTTAAGTCCAGCTATATCAATCGAACAAAAAAATGCTCCTAAAAATCCAAGATCTACAGTTGCGACGGTAACTGAAATTTATGATTATATGAGAGTATTATTTGCAAGAGTTGGGATTCCATATTCACCATTCACAGGAAAACCTATTGTTTCTCAATCTGTAAGTGAAATGGTTGACAAAGTAAAAGAACTTCCTAAAAACTGCACAATTTTGTTACTGGCTCCAGTGGTAAGAGGAAGAAAAGGTGAATATAAGAAAGATGTATTGAATTACAAAAAAAAAGGGTTTCAAAAAATTAAAGTTGATGGAAAATATTATAACATAGATGATTTTCCAGATTTAAATAAAAAAATTAAACATGATATTTCAATCGTTGTTGATAGAATTATCTTAAATTCTAATTTAGGAAACAGATTGGCCGATAGTATTGAGACAGCATTAAATCTTTCTAACGGAATCTTAATAGCAGAATACGAAAATGAAACTATACCAAAGAAATTCAGAAAAACAGAAAGTATAACTTTCTCTTCTAAATTTTCTTGTCCAGAAAGTGGTTTTACAATCGAAGAAATAGAGCCAAGACTGTTTTCTTTTAATAGTCCGTTTGGTGCTTGTGAGGAGTGTGAAGGTATTGGTCACAATCTTAATGTTGATGAAAATCTGGTTATTAGCAATAAAAATAAAAGTATTGCTGAGGGTGCTGTTGAGCCTTGGGCTAAATCTACATCTCTATATTATGCTCAAACACTGGCCTCAATTGCAAAACACTATAAATTTTCATTAGATACAAAGTGGAAAAAACTTACAAAAAAAATACAAGACATAATTCTCTATGGTTCAGACGAAGAAGAAATAAAATTTTACTATGACGATGGTTATGAAAAATATAACACAAAAAAAGCTTTCGAAGGAGTTATAAATAATCTTGAAAGACGATATTTAGAAACCGATAGTGACTGGAAAAGAGAAGAGATATCTCAATATCAAAGTGAAACAAGTTGTGAAAAATGTAAAGGGTTAAGATTAAAAGATGAAGCTTTATGTGTAAAAATAAACAAATTAAATATAAGTGAAATCACACAGCAATCTATAGAAGATGCTCAAAAATGGTTTTTAAATCTAGAAAATATTTTGACATTGAGACAAAAAAAAATTGCTCAACACATATTGAAAGAAATAAATGAAAGATTAAATTTTCTTTTAAATGTTGGTTTAAATTATTTAACTCTTTCTAGAGAATCTGGGACTCTTTCTGGAGGTGAATCTCAAAGAATAAGACTGGCATCTCAAATAGGTTCGGGATTAACCGGAGTTCTTTACGTTTTAGACGAACCTTCGATAGGTCTTCATCAAAGAGATAATAAAAAACTAATTGCAGCTTTAAAGAGGTTAAGAGATTTAGGCAACACAGTAATTGTTGTTGAACACGATATAGAAACAATGGAGAGTGCTGACCACATTATCGATCTTGGACCAGAAGCTGGTTTAAATGGAGGAAACATAACAGCTCAAGGAAACTTAAATGAAATTATAAAAAAGGAAGAAAGTATAACTGGAAATTATTTGTCAGGAAAAAAATACATTTCATTACCAAAAAAAAGGAGAACTGCAAGAAATGGGAGATTTCTAGAAATTTTAGGTGCAAGCGGTAATAATTTAAAAAATATAGACTTTAAAATCCCTATTGGAACATTTACGTGTGTAACTGGAGTTTCTGGCAGTGGAAAATCAACTTTAGTAATACAAACTTTATTTAACGCTTTAAATCTAATGTTGAATAAAAACAAATCTAGAAAATTGCCTAAAGCTTTTAAAAATTACAAAGGAACAGAATTGATTGATAAGGTTATAGACATTGATCAATCACCAATTGGAAGAACTCCAAGATCTAATCCAGCAACATACACTGGCGCTTTTGGTCCTATTAGAGATTGGTTTACCAATCTTCCAGAGTCCAAAACAAGAGGTTATAAACCAGGAAGATTTTCTTTTAATGTAAAAGGAGGTAGATGTGAAACTTGCGAAGGTGATGGTGTGATTACCTATGAAATGCACTTTTTACCAGATGTTTATGTGCCCTGTGATATTTGTAAAGGTAGCAGATATAATAGAGAAACTTTAGAAATTAAATTTAAAAACAAAAGCATTTCTGATGTTTTAAATATGACTGTTGTTGAGGGCTGTGAATTTTTTCAAAATATCCCGGCTGTTTATTCCAAACTCTTGACTTTAAAACATGTGGGACTTGGTTATATAAAGATAGGACAACAAGCTACTACACTTTCTGGTGGTGAAGCTCAAAGAATAAAACTAGCTAAAGAACTCTCTAAAAGATCAACAGGCAGAACACTTTATATATTAGATGAGCCAACAACAGGCTTGCACTCCCATGATATAAAAAAACTCTTAGAAATATTGCAAGCTTTTGTGAATACTGGAAACACTGTAATTGTTATTGAGCATAATCTAGATGTTATTAAAACTGCTGATTGGATAGTAGATATGGGCCCAGAAGGCGGTTCTGAAGGAGGAGAAATCATTGCCGATGGATCTCCAGAAAAGGTAGCCGGGGTAGAAAAAAGTTATACAGGAAAATTCCTTAAAAATTTAATTAATAACAAGATGAAAAAGACTGCCTAGAAATTCAAATATGTGGTATAATTGAATCATGATTACTTTACTACAATCACTATCAAAGACTATTCATCTCTCTGTAGTGCTAGCTATTTTATTATTTGTTGGTTTGTTTTTTGGAGGGGGAGATTGGGCTTTTGATAGACTTTTCTGGAGTTGGCTATTTAGATATTTTCACGTTCTTACAGGAATTATGTGGATTGGACTATTATGGTATTTAAATTTTGTACAAATACCAAGCATGCCAAAAATTCCAGATGAACAAAAGCCAGCAATAGGAAAAGTAATAGCTCCAGCAGTTCTATTCTGGTTTAGATGGGCTGCATTTGGTACGATAGTAACTGGCTTAATAGTTGCCGGCCTAAATGGCTATGCACACCAAGCAATGACTTTAGGAATTGGAAGCGGTGGCGGAAAATATACTGCTATTGGAATTGGAATGTGGATTGGTTTAATTATGGCTTATAACGTTTGGTTTATTATTTGGCCAAATCAAAAAAGAGCATTAGGAATTGTTGATGCTTCACCCGAAGAAAAAGCTAAATCTGCTAAAACTGCAATGATAACTTCTAGAATAAATACTCTATTGTCTCTACCGATGTTGTTGTCAATGGTAATGGCACAAAATCTTTATTAAGGAACAATTTTTTCATCTTCTTTCTCCATAGTTTTAGAGCTAACTTTAAGGTATTTTAGTATAGGTGAAGCCACGAAAATTGAAGAGTAAGTACCTATTATAACTCCAAGAATCATTGCAAAAGAAAAACCTTTTAAAATTTCTCCTCCAAGAATGAATATTGAAAATAAAGCTAATAATGTTGTTGTAGAGGTGATTATAGTTCTAGATAATGTTTCATTAATGGATAAGTTTGCAATTTCATTTATATTCATTCTAGGGAATTTAGATAAATTTTCTCTTATACGGTCATATATAACTACTGTATCATTCATTGAATATCCTACTATAGTTAGAACTGCAGCTATAATAGAAAGATTGATTTCAAAAGATAATAAAGAAAAAATTCCAACAGTAATAATTACATCATGAAATAAAGCTATTATTGAACCAACACTAAATTGCCATTCAAATCTAATCCATATATAAAAAAGCATTGCTGCTAAAGATAATCCTATTGCCAAAATTCCCGATTTTAAAAGCTCAGCACTTACTTTAGGGCCAACATTTTCAACTCTTCTAAAATTAACTTCAGTTTGAAGATTTTTTTTAATATTTTCCTTTATTCCAGAAATAAGTTTAGGATTTTTATCGCTTCTTTCTTCAATTTTAATTAAATAATCACCCTTTTTCCCAAATTCTTTTATATTTATATCTCCTAAATTAAGATTTGAAAAAGATGATCTAACATCTGAAATGTTAATATTTTTGTCTATTATTCTTAATTCTATTAAAGTACCTCCTTTAAAATCTATTCCATAATTTAGTCCTTTAAAAAAAATAAAAAATATACTTACAGAAAAAATTATAATTGACAAAATGTTTGCCTTATTAAAAAAAGAAAAGAAATTAATTTCTTTATTTGTCATAATTTTATTTCTCCACCTTTATTTCTTAAAACAATCCACGAAGTTAAATGGCGGGCTATAAAATATGCTGAATATAAAGTTGTTAAAATTCCAATTCCTAGTGTAACAGCAAAGCCTTTTACAGGCCCCGATCCAAAAGCAAACAATATTGTTGCAGCAATTAAGGTCGTTATATTTGCATCTAAAACTGTAATTTTTGCTCTCTTATAGCCCATATCAAAAGCATGAATAATGGACTTTTCGGTTTTTAATTCTTCTTTAATACGTTCAAAAATAAGAACATTGGAATCAACTGCCATTCCAACAGTTAAGATTATTCCAGCTATACCAGGAAGAGTTAATGTTGCTTCTAGCATAGTCAAAATTCCTACTAGCATTAATAAGTTTGTTATTAAAGCAACATTCGCTATTAATCCAAAAATTCTATATTTAAAAAACATGAAAATTATAACTAATAAAAATCCCACCATAAGTGAAATTGTTCCAGATTTAATGGAATCTGCACCAAGATCAGGTCCTACTGTTCTTTCTTCAATAACATTTAATGGTGTAGGCAACGCACCTGAACGTAATAACAAAGAAAGGTCTGTAACTTCTTGAAAGGTAAAGTTTCCAGAAATAATACCGCTACCTCCTGTTATAGATTCTCTAATTTGAGGAGCACTAATAAGCTTATTGTCTAATACTATAGCGATTCTTTTACCGATATTGTTAGAAGTTATCTTTCCAAACCTTTGGGACCCCAAACGGTCCAATGTAAAAGACACAATAGGTTGATTGGATTGATTGTCGAGTCTAGGTTGGGCATCGATTAAATTTTCACCACTAAAAATTATTCTTTTGTTTACAATCAGCTCTTCACCATCCTCTGACTTCAATTTGTCATAACCAAATTCATTTGCTTCATCTGAGACTAGTCTAAAATGCAATTGAGCAGTTTTACCCAGCAGTTCTTTTACACGTTCTGGGTCTTTTATTCCTGGTAATTCAATTAAAATTCTTTTTTCTCCTCTTTGCAAAATAGTAGGCTCTTTGGTACCCAAATCATCAATTCTTCTTCTAACAATTTCAATCGATTGATTTACTGCAGAATTATTTATATTTAGAGTTCCGTATTTAGAAAAAAAAATTTTGACTTGAGTATTTTCTTTTATAAAATCTAATTCAAACGTATTGTATTGGGGTATAAATAAATTTAATGAATTATCTTTTTTTAAGAAAAAAAATTTCTCAAATTTAGAAAAGTCATTTTCATTAATATTAAAAACGATATCTTTTCCTCGAACAGAAAAATTATCATATTTTATATTATTTCCGTTTAATGTTTTTTTTAAAGGTATAACCTTACTTTGTAATCTTTCTTTGATTAACGGTTCGGTGTCTACTTCAAGTAATAAATATGAACCCCCTTGCAAATCAAGACCTAAATTTACTTTTTTATCTAGAAAAGTTTTATTTTCATTTTGAAAATTTAAAAAAGAAAAAAAACCTAAAATTAAAAATAAGAGATATATTAAAAAAATTTTTATCTTTGAAAAGTTTAACACAAAAGAAATTATTTTTTTACTTCTTTTTTCAACAAGCTAGTAATTGTAGATTTAATAATTTGTACTTTAACATTGTCTGTAAGAGTAACTTCAATACGATCATCTTCCATGACTCTGTCAACCACACCAATAATTCCTCCTGAGGTTATGACTTCATCGCCACGTTTTAATGATTCTACCATTGCTTTGTGATCTTTTACTCTTTTTTGTTGAGGCCTAATTAAAAAGAAATAAAAAATTACAAAAATAAGTATTAGCGGAATAAATTGTGCAAATTGACCATTCATAATTACATGAATAAATATATTAAATGTCTTATTTAAACAAGAAAATACTTAGAAGATTAATTATATTTTTTCTAAGTTATTCATATACTTTTTTAAAGGCAACGGGATAGAAATAGAACCGTCTTTGTTTTGATTGTTTTCAATCAAAGCAATTAATAATCTTCCGACTGCTAATCCAGAGCCATTGAGAGTTCCAACAAAGTCTGTGCTACTAGAAGATTTAAACTTAGCATTCATTCTTCTTGCTTGAAAAGTTCCACAAGAAGAGCAACTAGATATTTCTCGATACTTCTTTTCGTGAGGTATCCACGCTTCAATATCATATGTTTTTTCAGAACTAAAACCCATGTCGCCAGATGAAAGCAGGACTATCTGATATGGTATCTCTAATTGTTTTAAAATATCTTCTGCACAATTTAGCATTCTGTCTAATTCTTCTTTACAAGATTTTGGATCAACAATGCTTACTAGCTCAACTTTATAAAATTGATGTTGTCGCATCATGCCTTTTGTGTCTTTTCCATAACTACCAGCCTCTTTTCTAAAACACGGAGTTCCAGCTACAAATCTTAAAGGAAGTTTTTTTGATTCGAGAACGCTATCTCTTACAAGGTTAGTCAAAGAAACTTCGGCAGTAGGTATTAAAAACTTTCTTTCTTCAGATTTTTCGAGTTTAACTTCGAATTGATCATCTTCAAATTTTGGTAGTTGGCCGGTGCCATACATAACGTTTTCATTAACAATAAGGGGTGGAGAAACTTCGATATATTTAAATTTATTTGTGTGTACATCAATCATAAAGTTAATCAAAGCCCGTTCAAGAAGTGCAAGTTTATCCTTTAAAATTACAAATCTTGAGCCAGATAGTTTTGAAGCAGTTTTAAAATCCATTTGATTATTTAAGTCTCCTAATTCAGAATGCGATTTAATATTAAAGTTAAATTTTTTAATATTCCCTTCTTTTCTAATAATTTTATTTGATTTTTCATCTTTTCCAACCGGCACATCGTTTAATGCTATATTAGGGATGGTTTCCAATATACTTTTAATTTCTTTTTGAGTTTTTTCCTGACTATCTGAAAATAAATCTATTTCTTTAGATAAGGATTTTGATTTTTTAAAGTTTTCTTCGTTTTTTGATTTTGAGAGTAGTTTTTTTTCTTGTTCTAAAGATTCTTTTTTTTGAATAAGTTCTCTATTTTTTTTGTCTATTTTAAGTAAATTGTCCAGATCTATCTTGGTATTTCTCTCAGAAATTTTTTTCTTAAAGATATCTACATTTTTCCTTATTTCTTTTAAATTATGCATTTTTTCTTTTCTCAATCATTTTAACTGTAAGTATTGACAATTCATAGAGGATTAGCAAAGGTAAAGCTAATCCTATTTGTGTAATAGGATCGGGAGGAGTTAATACAGCAGCTGCAGCAAAAATAATCACGATAAAATATTTTCTTCTTGTTATTAAATAATGTGAATCTATAAAACCAGCTCTTGCCAATAAACTTAAAACTACTGGAAGTTGAAAGCTAATTCCAAACGCAAAAATTAATCTCATTATTAAAGATAAATATTCATTTACCTTAGCTTCTAATTGAATAGCAATAGATCCTACATCAGCTGATGTCTCAAAAGTTAAAAAAAATTTAATAGCTAGTGGCATAACTAGATAGTAAACCAACATTCCTCCAAAAATAAAAAGTATAGGTGTTGCTATTAAATACGGCAGTAAAGCCTTTTTTTCATTTTTATATAAACCGGGAGCAATAAATTTCCATATCTGAGTTAAAAAAATTGGACTAGTAATAAAAAATGAAGCAAAAAAAGCTACCTTCAAATAGGTCAAGAATGCTTCATGAAGTGCAGTAAAAATTAATCTTCTATCTAAATTATTTTCTATGACAGCATTAGAGTAAGGTTTTACCAGAAATGAATATATCTCTTCAGAAAAAATATAACACAATACAAAAGCAGAAAGTAAAAATATAAATGATTTGATTAATCTTGTCCTTAATTCAGCAATATGACTTACAAAACTTCCTGATCCATCTTTATTTTTATTGTTCATCTTTTTTACTTTCTTCTTTCTGCTGATTTTGATCTGAATCTTCTTCTTCTATTTTGGTAATTTGGTTCATATTCTTTTGTATTTCTGTAAAATATCTTTTAATTGAGCCAATCCATCCTCCAACTTTTCTTAAAACTAATGGAAAGTCTTTGGGACCTATAACCAAAATTGCAATAACTACTATGATAAGTAATTCAAACCAACCTATTTGTGGCATTAAAATTAATTTTTATCTGAATTTTCTTTTTCGTCTTTATTGCTTGAGTCTTGATTTGAAGGATCAGGATTGTCTGACATCCCTTTTTTAAAACTTTTAATCCCTTTTGCTAAATCACTCATCAAGCCAGAAATCTTTCCTCTCCCAAACAATAGTATGATTAGGATTACTACAACTGCTATTTGCCAGGCACTTGGAAACATATTTCTTACTATATACAATTAATTCATTTAAATAAATAATTTAATTGTCAGATTTGGGGGTTTGATCAATGGCTTTTTCTATTTCAGAGTAAATATCTTCTTTTTTCCTATCTGATTGCTCTTTATAAAATTTGCCAGTACCAAAAATAGAAGAATCAACACTTGAACTGTCTATAAGGCCCGCTGAACTAAGTTCTTCCACTGTAGGAAGATCTGACAACTTTTGAATATTAAAATGATTTAAGAAATTTTCTGTTGTGGCATATTGTATTGGTTTGCCAGGAACATTTTTTCGACCTGTTGGTCTTACCCAGTCTAGCTCTAAAAGAATCTCAAGAGTATTAGTGCCAAATGCAACTCCTCTTATTTCTTCAATTTCGGAACGTGTCACCGGTTGGTGGTAGACTATTATAGCTAGTGTCTCAATAGTAGCTTTTGAAAGTTTTCTTTGTGTTGATTTTTGAAGTGACATTAATTTAGATAAATCTTCTGCTGTTCTAAAGGACCACTTGTCTCTAACACACACTAAATTAATTCCTCTATTCTTATAATCCGAGCGAATATTTTCTAATGCTTTTCTGACGTTTAAATTACTTTTAATTCTGCTTTCAATTGTTTCGAGATCTAGAGGTTCCTCAGCTGCAAATAAAATGGCTTCTACCTGTTTCTCTAATTTAGATATGCCTCTTGGAAAATTAATAATTTTACTATCTTTTTTTTTCTGATTTTTCATTTAATTTGCCTTTTTTATCAACAATTTATCAAAAATTTTTTTTTGCATTAAAGTTACTAAACCTTGTTTTGTTAATTCTAAACTTGCAGCAAAAATCCCAGATAAACCAGTTTTTTTTAATTTTTTATTTTTTGTAAAGTGATCCGGAATTAAATCTTCTATTTCTCTCCAATTTTCTATTTTTATTAAGTTTTCTTTAATTTGTTTTATTCCATCTTCTGCAGTAAGAACAGGCAATTTAGGTATATCTATAGTTTGAAAAGCTCTCTTCATTTTCAATGTAGCATAAGATTTTAAAAGTTCATAAAGAGTAACATTATAAATGGGAGTATAAATTGAACGAATTCCACCTTTCATACCTTTGTAAAATATATTGACACCAATTCTTTTTCTCTTAAGCATTTGATCTGAAAGTAATCTTATTAATTCTAATTTTTTAAGTTGCATTTTAAGTTTTTCTGCAACTTCTAAAGCTTTAAAGTCATCTTCTTCATCTTCTGGCAAAAGTAATTTAGACTTTAAATAAGCAAGCCAGGTGGCCATAAGTAAAAATTCAGAAGCGGCCTCTAAATTTAACTTTTCGGCCTCTTCTTTAATATATACTGAAAATTGATCAGCCAGCTTAGTAATAGAAATTTTTGCCAAATCAACTTTTTGAGTTTTTGCCAAATCTAATAAAACTTCTAAAGGGCCTGAATAGTTTGGTATGTCTACTGAAATAGAATTATTTATATTTGATTCCATAAAATGATTTTAGCTTAAAAATTTATAAAATTCTGATGTTTTTTTTAAAGTAAACCTGTCTATTAAAGGCATTTCTTTAAGTAATTTTAAGGAATCTTTATAATTTCCTGAACAATACAAAGCTAAATTACAACCCGATTCTAAAGATCTTTTAGCATTTGTTATGATATCATTTTTTAACGCTTTCATTGAAATATCATCAGAAATTAATATCCCCTTAAAACCTATTTTCTTTCTTATTACTTCTCTAATTATAGTCTTAGAATGAGTGGCAGGATTTTGATTATCTATTTCTTTATAAAGTATGTGTGCAGTCATCGCAAATTGAGACTTTATTCCCTTAAAACAACTAAAATCTGTTTTCCCCAGTTTTTTGTAACTATCCTTAATGACAGGAAGAACAAAATGACTATCAGTTGTGGCTCTACCATGGCCAGGTATGTGTTTCATAACTGTAGCTATTTTATTTTTTTTATAAATTTTTGTACACAAAAAACCCAAAGTTTTTATAACATTTGGATGCTTTGAATAACTTCTTTCTCTAATAATTTTATGTGTATTCCTGCTATAAATATCCAACATTGGAACAGTGTTTATATTGATTCCTAATTCCCTAAATATACTACAAATAGAAAATATGTAATTTGTATAAATAGATAGAGCAAAATTTTTATTTTTATTATAAAGGTTTCCAAAGAATTTTTGTGAATATGCAGAATTATCAAAGAAGTTTGATAAGCGACACACTTTCCCACCTTCTTCATCTATTAATATTGGAAATTTTTTATCTCCTATCGCAACTCTTATAGATTTGATTAATCTCTTTGTCTGATTAAAATTACTTATGTTTCTTTTAAAAAGAATTAAACCCCAAGGTTTTTCTCTTTTAATTAATTTTTCTTCTTTTTTAGCGAGCTTTGTTCCAGAAATACTTATTATTATAGCTTTTCTTTTCATTTTTTCTTAATCAAATCCCAAAAATTTCTTTTACTTTTATTCTCAGAATTAAAACCAGAGTTAAATTCAATTACGTTATTAGTATCATTGCTTAAAAATGGCAAACTTAATGATTTATTATCCAGATTTTCTGCAATATTTGTTCGATTAGAGTGTATTTTTTTTAAATTTTCTTCAGAAAAATAGTAAGAAACTGTAAAATAAAAAAATAAAATAGTTAATATAAAAATTAATAATAAAATTATTTTTTTTAACATTACATTTTTTTAGGTAAAGAGACTCCAAGTATTTTCATTCCATTTTCTAAAACCAATGCAATAAGTTTGATTACAGCTAAAGTATTTACGTTTCTTATTTTACCATCAATTATAAACTTATATTTTTCATCTTCGTTTCCTTTGCTCCAATATGAATGAAATAAAGTCGCCAAATCATTAAGATAAAATGTAATTCGATGAGGTTCGTATTTTACTGATGCGGAGTCAACAACTTTAGGCCAATTAAATACTTTTCTTAAAATATTCTTCTCAAATATATTAAGATCAAAATTATCTTTCTTAAGCTCAATTTTTTTAGTTAAATCTTGATTTAGGGATCTGAATAAAGAACTTATCCTAGCGTAACAATATTGAACATAAAAAACTGGATTATCTTTAGTTTTTTCTAAAACTTTATCAAAGTCAAAATCTAATTCTACATCATTACTTCTATTAAGCATCATGAATCTAATTGCGTCTTTATCTACTTCATTTAATAAATCATTTACCGAAATAAAGTCTCCAGCTCTTTTTGACATCTTGAAAGGCTTTCCTTTCTTGAAAAGCTTGACTAATTGACAAACTTTACATTTTAGCACCACTTTATTATTTGATAAAGCTGCTACAGCAGCCGTTATTCTTTTGGTATAACCAGTATGGTCCGCTCCTAATATATTAATTAGAAAATCATAATTTCTAGATACTTTTTCTGAATGATAAGCGACATCATTAGCAAAGTATGTCCAAGATCCATCGTCTTTCTGGAGTGATCTGTCTGCATCATCGCCAAATAAAGTTGATTTAAATATTAATTTTTTAGTTTTTTTCCAATTTTTTGCTCCCTCTCCTTTTGGTGGTTTTAAAAAACCTTCTTCAACAAAATTATTTTTTTTTAAAATTTCAACTGCTTTATTGACCGCATCTTTTTTTACTAATTCACTCTCATAAAAAAAATTATCATGTTTTATGCCGAGCTTATCTAAATCAATTTTGACAAGATCCATCGAATATTTTAAAGATTCTTTTTTTAAATAACTATAAATGGTATCAAAATTATTTAAATCAAGGTCTGGTTTTTTCTTCAAAATTTTATTTGCTATGTCAATAATATATTTTCCAGGATAGAGATTTTTTTTGTTTTCAAATTTTTCCTTATATTTGATTTCACGCAATCTTAAAAAAACAGATTCAACAAAATGTTTAATTTGATTTCCATAATCATTTACGTAATATTCTTTTGTAACTTTATTGCCATTAAAGTTTAAAAGATTAGACAGAACATCTCCAAATATTGCCCCCCTACAATGACCAACGTGCATTGGCCCTGTTGGATTCGCAGAAACAAATTCTACATTATATTTTTTATTTTTTTTATTTGATCCATAGGTGTTTTTATCTTTATGAATATTCATAATAATATACTGTAGAGCATAATTGCTAAGTTTTATGTTGAGAAATCCAGGTCCTGCTACCTCAACCATATTAAAATCTTTACACTCTGCGAGCAAAATATCTTTTATTTTATTTGCTAGATTTTTAGGATTCTCTTTAATTTGTTTTCCTAAAATCATGGCTATATTACAAGACAAATCAAAATCAAAATCTAAGGGAGGAACTTCAACATTTACAGACTCAAAATTATAGTTTTCCTTTAAGTTTAACTCTTTTGTTTTCTTAAGAATTATTTCCTTTATTTTCTCTAAATAGTTTTCAAGTACATTCATTTTAAGGAATTATAAAGGTTAATTGCGTATCTGTCAGTCATTCCTGCTACAAAATCACAGACCGCTCTTTCTGATCCTTTTAAATTCACAGCATCCTTTTTAAGATATTTTTTAGGATTATTTTTAATTTTAAAAAACAAATATTTTATTATTTTCTTTCCCTTTTTTGTTTTCTTCAAGACTTGTTTATTATAATACATCTTTTCCTTTAAGAAGTCTTTAATGGAAGAATCAAACTCATTCATTTTATCTGAAAAACATACTAAAGGAAATTTGGCACTATAAATATCTTTAATATTTTTAACATTCTGTTCTTTTAAATTTTTTCTTGTATTAATTGAAATATCTTTAACCATTTCATTAATTGTATCCCTAATAATCTGTCGTAAAACCAATTCTTTATTGTGTTTTCTTAATTTCTTTTTATGTTTATAAACTATCTCTGAAAGTACAGGTATGTATTCTAATTCTTCTATTCTGAAAAGATTAGCTTTTACTCCGTCCTCAAGATCATGGCTATTGTATGCTATATCGTCTGATATGGAAGAAACTTGGGATTCTAAGGACGGGCCTCTTTCAAATTTTATTTTATTTTTAAAAAAACGTTTGCCTAAAATAGTATCATATTTATCTTTTTCGTAAACAGGACCATTGTGTTTGATTAAACCTTCTAAAGTTTCTATTGATAAATTTAGTCCTTTGAAATTGTAATACTTATTTTCTAGCAAGGTAACAATTCTCAGCGTTTGAATATTATGATCAAATCCGCCATAGAGCTCCATACATTCATTTAATGATTCCTCCCCCGCATGACCAAATGGTGAGTGTCCCAGATCATGTGCTAAGCTTATTGCTTCACACAAATCTTCATTCAACCTAAAAATTTTTGCTAGAGTTCTGGCTATTTGAGAAACTTCAAGTGAATGTGTAATTCTTGTTCTGTAATGGTCTCCTGTAGTATTAACAAAAACCTGTGTTTTGTGCTTTAATCTTCTAAAGGCTGTTGAATGGATTATTCTATCTCTATCTCTTTGATAGTGGTTTCTTAATAAGCTCTTTTTCTCGTAAAATATTCTTCTGGCAGACCTAATAGGTGTTGAAAATTTTGAATAATCAAATTTTGAATTTTTTTGCATAAAGTGAACTTAAAATGTATACTACATTTTTTATGAATATGGTCAAAAAAATAGAATTTACTAAGGACGCATTAAAACAAATTGAAAAGATAGTTTTAAAAAATGGTCCCGATAAGTATTTTAGAATCTCTGTTAAGGGTGGAGGTTGTTCAGGTTTTAAATATAGTTTTACATTTGATAATAAAATCGAAAAAGATGATTGTGTTTTTAATAAAACAATAATCGACAAAAGTTCATTAGATTTGATTAATGGTTCAGTTATAGATTACAAGCAAGAAATGGTAGGAAGCTCATTTGTAATTAGCAATCCAAAAGCATCGTCCTCTTGTGGTTGTGGGCTTTCTTTTTCTGTGTAATGAAAATAGTCTCATGGAATGTTAATTCTGTAAGAGCAAGAATAGAAAATATTTTAAATTATATAAGAGAGTCCAAACCTGACATTCTATTACTTCAAGAAATAAAAACACAAGAAATAACTTTTCCCATGGATGATTTTAAAAAGGCAGGTTATGATTCATATGTGTTTGGACAAAAGAGTTATAATGGAGTTGCTTTTTTATCTAAGTTTAAAATCTCAAAAATTGACACAAATTTTATTAACGACAAATTAAAACAATCACGCATTATAACTGGTGAAATCAAAATTAAATCAAAAAACATTAAACTTATTAATATCTATGTTCCTAATGGAAATCCTGTAGATACAGAAAAATATGATTATAAGAAAAATTGGTTAGATTTATTTAATAAGAATATTAAAAAATTATTAAAAGATAACTCTAATATAATTATATCTGGAGACTTTAACATAATACCAGAAGAAATAGATGTTTATGACTCAAAAAGATATGAAAACGATGCTCTCTTTAGATTAGAAATAAGAAAAAAATATAGAGAGTTGATTAACTTAGGCTTTGTAGACGTATACAGACATTATAACAAAAAAAAACAAGAGTATACTTTTTGGGATTATTTTGCAGGATCTTGGCAAAAAAATCATGGTATGAGAATAGATCATTTTATAGTTTCAAATAATATTTTGGAAAATCTAAAATCTATTAATATAAATAAGAAACCTAGATCAAAAACAAAGCCTTCTGATCATACGCCAATAGAATTAGAGATTATTTAACTCTTCCATAAACATCTTTGTATCTAACTATATCGCTTTCTTTTAAAACATTCCCTATTTGAGCCTCCATAATTTTAACAGGTTTTTTGTACAAATTTTCTATTCTATGGATTGTTCCTGAAGGAACAAAAATTGAATCATTTTCCTTTTTAAAAAACTTTTTCTTATTAATTGTAATTTTAGGTTTACCTTGTATTACCATCCAATGCTCTGATCTATGGTGATGTTTCTGCAAACTGATTGAGGATTTAGAATTAATTGTTAGTTCTTTTATCAAAAATTTTTTACCTTCAAACAAATTAACATAACGACCCCATGGTCTATGATAAACATTTTTCTTTTTAAAATATTTTGATTTATTTTGATAATAAAATTTTAAAATTTCTTTCCAATTGCCAAGATCACTCCAGGGAATATTCAGTTTAATGGCATTAATATATTTAGCTTTTTCTAAAATAGCATAATCGAAAGACTCTGGTGAAATTTTTTCAAATAAGTTTTTATCTATATACCAAGTATTATTATGAATTTTAGTTTTAGATGCTCCTGAAACAGCTTTAATAGTTGAATGATATATCTTTGGACTATACTTAAGAAAATTATGAATTATTGATTGAGTTTTTAATAAAAAAATACCTGTGTTCCAATAACCATTCTTTCTTATTATTTTTTTTGCATTAAAATGATTGGGTTTTTCAATAAACTTGCTTACTTTGTTAATATTTTTTTTAATTTTTTTAGTTAAAAAATAACCGTATTGAACTGAGGGAAATGTCGGTTTTGCACCAAAAATAAAAATATTCTTACTATCAAGTTTATTTATATTTTTTTTAATTTCTCTGTAAAAAATATGCTTTTTTTCAATAAGATGATCTGAGGATAAAAAAATCAAAGGTTGTTCCCACTTATTATCTTTTAAAGTCAGTAAAGATGAAGTTAAAATTGCTGGAGCGGTATTCTTTTTTGAAGGTTCTAAAATAATTTTATACTTTTTAAATCCTTTTTTTTTTAAAAAAAATTTTACATTTTTTAAATACTTTATATTTGTGCTTATTATAGGATAGTCAAATAGAGAATTATTGACTCTTTCTAGAGTTTTTTCAAATAAAGTCCAGCCACCAAAATTAATGAATTGTTTTGCTTCATTGGCTTTTGACTTCGACCAAAGTCTAGTTCCTTCACCACCGCATAAAATGACGGGTCTAATTTTCATTTAAATATCTGCGTAACACTTAATCTCTTTTTTTCCACCAGGGTGCGTAGAAGCACCTAAGTAAGCTGGTCCAACAGTTTGAGCATATTTCCAAAGAGTTCCATTTCCAAAATTAATTTTTTTTGGTTTCCATTTTCTTTTTCGCTTGAATAATTCTTTTTTTGAAAGGTTGACATTTATTGTTCCTTTTTTTGCATCGATATGAATTATATCACCATTTTTTAGCAGGGCTATAGGTCCCCCGACTGATGCTTCCGGTCCTACATGCCCAATACAGAATCCTCTTGTAGCACCTGAAAATCTTCCATCTGTAATTAGCGCAACTTTTTCTCCTTTGCCTTGACCGTAAATAGCTCCAGTTGTTTGCAACATTTCTCTCATCCCAGGTCCGCCTTTAGGTCCTTCGTATCTTATAACTATAATATCTCCATCTTTATACTTTCTTTTGAGAACAGATTTGTAAGCTAGTTCCTCCGTATCAAAACACCTCGCTCGTCCTGTAAATTGAAGTTTTTTTAAACCAGCAACTTTTACTATAGCACCTTCTGGAGCAAGGTTTCCTTTCAACCCAACAACACCGCCATCATTTGATAAAGGATTGTTATATTTTCGCATAACTTTTTGTTTCGGATTGAATTTAATATTTCTTAGATTTTCTCTCATAGTTTTGCCTGTTACTGTTAAACAATTACCATGTATGTATCCTCCGTCTAATAAAGTTCTTAACAACATCGGTACCCCGCCTGCTTTCCACATATCTTTAGCAACATATTTTCCTCCCGGTTTTAAATCTGCTAAATAAGGTGTTCTTTTGAAAATTTTAGCTACATCCATTAAATCAAATTTAATTCCTATTTCATTTGCAAGAGCAGGCAAATGTAAAGCTGCATTTGTAGATCCGCCTGTTGCTGCTACAATAGTTGCAGCATTTTCCAATGCTTTTTTTGTAACAATATCTCTTGGTCTAATATTTTTTTTTAACAAGTTCATTACTGCCTTACCGCTTTGCAAAGCATACTTGTCTCTCTGTTTGTAAGGAGCAGGTGTTCCTGCAGAATAAGGTAAAGCTAAACCTATTGCTTCAGATACACAGGCCATAGTATTTGCAGTAAATTGACCTCCGCATGCACCTGCACTAGGACAAGCTTTTAACTCGAGTTTACGTAAAGCATGTTCAGTCATTTTTCCTGAAGAGTATTTTCCTACACCTTCAAAAACATCTACAACAGTTACGTCTTTTCCATTAAATCTACCAGGAAGGATCGAACCACCATATATAAACACGCTAGGTACATTTAATCTGAGCATCGCCATCATTAAACCGGGCAATGATTTATCACATCCTGCTAAACCTACTAACGCATCATAACAATGACCTCGCACAGTTAATTCTGCTGAATCTGCTATTATGTCTCTTGAAACTAAAGAGGACTTCATTCCTTCGTGCCCCATAGCAATACCGTCTGTTACGGTAATTGTACAAAACTCTCTTGGTGTTCCTCCAGAAGATTTTACTCCTTTTTTAACAGATTGAGCTTGTCTCATAAGAGCAATGTTGCAAGGCGCAGCTTCATTCCAAGTTGAAACTACTCCTACAAATGGCTTAGCTACATCTTTTTCAGTCAATTTCATTGCATAATAAAAAGATCTTTGAGGCGCCTTATCCGGACCTAAAGAGGTATGTCTGCTTGGTAACTTCTTTTTATTAAATTTCTTCATTTGAAACTTTTAATTGTTAAATTAATCTTATCTATATCGCTTTTTAATTCATTATAGGTATTTTTTTCTTGTTCGACAATATGCTTTGGCGCTCTTTCTATAAAGCTTTTATTGTCTAATTTTTTACTAATAACTTCTAAATCTTTTGAAAACTTAACTTGTTTCTTCACCAGATTATCTTTTATAATATTAAGATCAACACTCTTATCAAAATAAATCTTAAATATCTCTCCGGAAATAACTAGATTGGCAGATTCATTGCTTGTATCCTTTGTAAAAATTGAGTTAATTCTTCCTAGTTTCTTTAATATAACTTCATTCTTAAAAAAAAGGTTTTGCTTCACTTTGCTCACACTCTGGATAGAAACATCAATAAAAGATCCTGGGCTTACATTAAGTTCATTTTTAAATGACCTAATTTTGGAAATAACATCTATTAATTCATTTACATTCATGGTCTCACTATCTTTTGAGATTTTGCTGTCTTTAATCCAAGCTGTGTGCATTAAATATTTATCTTTTTTGCTTCCTAGTTTATTTTTCAACCATAGTTCTTCAGTAATAAATGGAATAAAAGGATGTAAAAGAATTAATATTTCTTTAAAAATAAAGCCAGAGGTGTTCTTAATTTCTTTTATATATTTTTTGTTTTTAGAAAATAAAAATGTTTTAGAAAGCTCTAAATACCAATCACAATAACTATTCCAAACAAATTTATAAATAACCCTTGATGCTTCATCAAATCTATAGCCTTTTAAGTGCATTTCCACCAAATTCTTTGTATTGATTAACTCTGCATATATCCACTTATTTATATTCAATGAAAGTTCTTTAGGATTAATTTTTTTCTTAAAATCACATTTGTTTACTTTCAAAAAGTTATTAGCATTCCATATTTTAGTGAGGAAGTTTCTATAACCTTTAACCCTTTGCTCTGATAATTTTACATCTCTACCTGGAGATGCCATAGACAGCAATGTAAATCTTAAAGCATCGGCACTATAACTTTTGATTAACTCTAAAGGATCAATAACATTACCTTTAGATTTTGACATTTTTTGTCCCTTTGAATCCCTTACTAGAGCATGAACATAAATTTCTTTAAATGGTTCTTTTTTTAAAAATTCCATACCTAACATCATCATTCGTGCTACCCAAAAAAATATTATATCAAAACCAGTAACTAAAACTGTTGTAGGATAAAATCTTTTTAAATAGTAATTTGATCTAGGCCAGCCCAAAGTAGCAAAAGGCCAGAGACCAGAAGAAAACCAGGTATCCAAAACATCCTGGTCTCTAACTAATTTTACTTTTTTTTTATAAAATTTTTTTGCTTCTAATTGTGCTTTTTTTTCATTTTCTGCTACAAAGATTTTTTTATCTGGACCATACCATGCTGGAATTTGATGCCCCCACCACAGCTGTCTTGATATGCACCAGGGTTCGATATTATTCATCCATTGAAAATAAGTTTTCGACCAGCTATCCGGAAAGAAATTTGTTTTTTTATTTTTTACAATTTTTTTTGCACTAATAGAAAGTTTTTTTGCATCAACAAACCATTGTTCAGTAAGATACGGCTCTATAATGGAGTTAGATCTATCACCGTAAGGTATCTTATTTTTAATATTTTCTTCTTTAATTAAAACCTCTAGTTTTGATAGCTCTTCTAAAATTTTTCTTCTAGCCTCAAATCTATCTAAACCTATATATTCACTAGGAGCATTTCTATTAATTTTTCCTTCATCTGTAAAAATATTTATACTCTTTAACTTTTGTCTTTTTCCAACATTAAAATCATTAAAGTCATGGGCTGGGGTAATTTTAACTGCTCCTGTTCCTTGTTCAGGATCAGCATAATCGTCTTGAAAAATTTTTAGTTTTCTTCCAATAATTGGCAAAATAGCAAATTTGCCTACAAAACTAGAATATCTTTTATCTTTTGGATTTACAGCGATTCCTGTGTCTCCAAGCATAGTCTCAGGTCTCGTTGTAGCTATCGTAATATAGTCAGATGAATTTTCAATTTTATATTTTATGTAATAAAGCTTAGAATTAACTTCTCTCTGATCAACTTCTAGATCTGATATTGCAGTCTTTAGAACGGTATCCCAATTAACAAGTTTCTTTGACTTGTAGATTAATTTTTTCTTATGCAATTCAACAAAAACTTTTATTACCGATTCTGATAAATTACTATCCATTGTAAAAGCATTTCTAGACCAGTCACATGAGCATCCTAGTTTTTTTAACTGATTGATAATTTTACCACCATACTCCTTTTTCCATTCCCAAACTTTTTTAATAAATTTTTTTCTTCCAATTTTCTCTTTATTTATATTTTTGGATTTTAGATATTTCTCTACTAATGCCTGAGTAGCTATGCCGGCATGATCAGTTCCAGGCTGCCACAAAGTTTCAAAATTATTCATTCTATGATATCTGACCAAAACATCTTGTAATGAATTATTTAAAGCATGTCCCATATGAAGACTTCCGGTAACATTTGGCGGCGGTATTACTACAGAGAAAGATTTTTTGTTTTTTTTGGGTTTAAATAACTTGTTTTTCTCCCAATAAGAATAGATTTTGCTCTCGACTTTTTTATGATTATATTTGTCTAAGCTCATGCTTATAAATATTAATAATACTTGTAAACTTCTAGCTTTATTTTTATATATAAACCTATATTAATCTAGGTATGGCCACGTGGCGGAATGGTTACGCAGAGGATTGC